>Ga0308397_1000266_pt1 | contig 39827 bp, 33 predicted proteins | sample Hotspr20SampleT8_FD_202356 | JGI IMG/M metagenome (GOLD analysis project Ga0308397, IMG submission 202356) | Hot spring phototrophic mat microbial communities from Mushroom Spring, Yellowstone National Park, Wyoming, United States - 20051001_T8 ...
ACTTCAGAGAGAGAATGTTAATTACCGAAAAGGGAGAAGAAAGGTCTGTATTTGTGGTTAAGGTTAAGGGCAAATTTTCAAAGGAGAGAGAAGTTCCACTGGTTCTTTGGAAGAGGGAGTGGGAAGAGGTTATCAGAAAACAACTGGACAGCCTAAAAGAAGGACAAGCTTTTTTTACCTACAGCCTTAGGTTTCCAAAGTCCGTAAAAGTTCTAACTCTTTCACGGGATGCGGTGTATAGGTTCTTTTATGACCTATCTAAGGAACTGGGAATAGAAGTGCATCCTCATAGGTTTAGATATACTTACGCTGTTTGGTTGGCTATGAAAAACCTTCCTCCCAATGTGCTGAAAGAGTTTTTGGGGCATAGTTCGGTAAGAACTACTTTGGAAGTCTATGCACAAGCCGAGAAGGAGAAGGTGTTAGACCTCATAGCGAACTTATGAATACATACATTGAAGAGATAAGGAAAGTCTTGAGGCAGGAAGAAATAGACTTCAGGCTTTTGGGCAAACTCCTTGAGTTGGCAGTAGGAGAAATCTACAGGGAACTTTTGCTTTTACTAGGCGAAGAAATTGAAAGAGAAAGACAAAAAAGGGAAAGAGGTAAAGCCCAAAGCCAAGAGGAGGAACCTATTCAAGAAGAAGACCTACCTTGCGTGCATTTTGTCCGTGTTGGGAGACCTGCTGGGAGAAAGGACACCGCACCAAGAATGACCCTAAGGGAGTTCTTTGAAAACGAAATCCTTCCACTTCACAAAGAAACGGACTGGGAAGAAAAGGCAAGGGAGGTAAGGGAGAGAATTCTAAGAGGTGAGTTTGTTATAGCGGGTCTGGAGGATTTTATCGGCTACCTATACGCTTATATGCTTTACGAGGATATTCCTGATTACTTTCCCTCTTCTTCTGCTTCCCTACGGGCTTCTTCAAGGATTCTCTCGTAATCCACAAGTTCTGGAGGAACTCCGTGTTCTATAGCATGTTCTCTTGCTGCCCTTAGGATTTCCTTTACAGAGATTTTGGGCTTTGGCTTTTGTTCTTGGACTGTAGGTTTGGGTTGATGCTGCGGTTGATACTGCGGCTGTGGTGTAGGCGGTGGTTGATATTGTGGCTGTGGTGAGGGTGGAGGTGGGCTTTGGAAAGTTTGTTGAGGTTGAGGTCGGAAAGTTTGAGTCTGCTGTGAAGGAGTTTGTAGGGTTTGAAGAAGGAACATCAATTGCTGGAGGATTTCCTGTTGGTTGCTTGGGCTTTCTTGGACTGGTCTGCCCTCAAGGAACCTTCTTACAAGTTCCCTCATTTCTTTAGCACCTCTTCTCTTGTATTCGGGTGGAAGAGAAGACAAAAAGGCGGACAGCAACTCCTCAATAACGCCAGAAAGATTGGTTAGCCCACGAGACTTGAAACCGTCCAAAAGGTCTTCCCTTAAAACTATGCAAACTTTCACCTTACCCATACCTAAAAGTATATCAAACATGCCTTCAAAGGTCAGTATGAATATCTATACGAAAAGCATAGAGGGCTATAGCCATATACACCCATACACCCATAAACAGGCTATATATGGCTATACTCCCATAAATATATACGAGGGAGAGAGGGAGGGTGTGGAGGGGAGAGGGCGGGAAGTGAGGTTTTTACATTTGGGTGGAAATGGGATAATAGAATTTTCTTACATTTTTGTGGAAGGGTGTGGGAAGGGTTGGGAGGGAGGGTAGCGAAGTATATACTTATGGGTATATAGGCGTTTAGTATAGAAGAATAGTTGTATAGAGTTCTATATAAATGGTATAGGCTTCTATAATTGCAGTGGGATGTTTTTGGCTTCATAGGGAAGTGGAGTGGGGAGAGGAAGGGTTAATTTTGTTTGGGTTTTTTGCGGGTTTTTTGTTTGGGCTTTTGAGGGTTTGTTTGTTTGGGTTCTTGGGTTGTGGGTTCTGGTTGGATTGGAGGCTGGGTCTCTTGGTGGGTTTCCTGCTGGGGTTGGGAGGTTTGTAAAGGTAGTGTTTGGAAGAAGGTTATTAGTTGTTGAAGGAATTCCTGTGGTGTGTTCTCTTGAACAGGCTTACCCTCAAGGAACCTTCTTACAAGTTCCCTCGTTTCTTTGCTGCTTCTTCTTCTGCATTCAGTCGGAATGGCAGACAAAAAGAGTTCCAAAAATTCCTCTATGGCTCCAGAAAGACTTGTTAGCCCACGGGACCTAAAATCAAGGACAAGATCTTCCCGTAAAAGTAGGGTCATCCTTACTCTACGCATGGGTAGAAGTATAGCCAGAATGCTATGAAAAGTCAATATGCATTTACATGAAGAAAGTATGTATGTGTGAGGGGATTGAGGGTAGGGACTAAAGCAGTGGCAAGCCTAAAAGCTTGCCAAGTTTTTGAACCTTCTCCTTGTCTTGGAGAAGTTCTAAGGTCTTTTGTATATGAGGGATAGCAAGATGGCTTGCTTGTTTTTGGTAGTGTTCAAGTGGAAGTGGATTTTTCCTGTCCCTGTCTTTGAGTTTAGGTAGGTCGTGTTTGAAAAAGGAGAATATCTCTTTGCATGTGCAGAATTTGGCGTTTTGGACGAGGGTTATAGCCATGAGGTATTGAAGTAGCTTAGCAAGGGCTTTACCATTTATGTGCTTTTGGGTTTTGTTAGCCCAGTCTTTGAAAACAAGGTAAGCGTAATAGAGGGTCATTTGTTGAGAGTGTGAAAGTTTGTATTTTTCTTTTTGACTGAAGACAAGCATTCCAAGTTGGAGTTCTCCCTCTTTGAGTAGTCTGTCTAAGTTCCAACATCGGCACAGGTCTTCCAGTGTAATTCTCCTTTCCTTTTCATCATCCCACAGAAGGTCTGCATATTTTAGGGCTTTCTTTCCCTTGCGTCTTCCTCCTTTTATTCTCCAATCGTCTTTGGCCATGTTCCTACCAAACTATTATAGATTTACCTGCTTTGCTTATGCTGTTCTAAAAATCTACACCTATTGACACTATCTGCAGTTAACTAAGTGGGTTTCTTTTAGCTTGGAGTTAGTTAACCCTTTAAAACTCAGTGCCTGTCTAACCAAAGATGCCATCTTTTTGCACAGATAGACCAGCAATGGCTTTGTTTGAATATCTTATCCTGCTAATAGAAATGTAGTATAAAACACGAAAAAGGCTTAGATTTGAAAGCCATATGTTTATTGACCTGAAAACTTTCCTGCCTTAGATTAAAAATTATGATGAGCCAAGGGATGAAAGAGTATAAGATTTCAAACTTTGCAGACCTTATGCAAGCGTTGAAGGAAAATCCTGAGTGGCTTGAGGAACTAAGGAGGATGATACTGACCCAAGAACTTTTGGAACTCCCAAAGAAGTTTGAGAACTTTAGACATAGAGTGGAAGAAAGGTTTGATGCCATTGAAAAGGGAGTGCAAGAGGTAAAAAAGAAGTTAGATAAAGATGTGTGGCCTCTCAAAGGTATGTGGTTAGAAATGAAAGTAGCGGATAATATACTTTCATTCTTTTCGGAATACCTTTCTGACGCAAAGGCTATTGACCAGGAGAAAATCAACAAAGCCCTATCTTTGGCAATGAAAGAGGGAATTATCTCCAAAGAAGAGAGAGCAGATGTACTTAGATTAGACTTGATTATTGAGGGAACCTTGTTAAACACAGAAGAACCTGTGTTGATAGCGGTGGAGGTTTCTTACACAATAGACGATTTTGATGTGCAGAGGGCTATAAACAGGGCGAAAATTTTGGAGAAGGTTATGGGCAGAAAAGTTTTGCCTGCAGTGGTGGGCTACAAAATAACAAAAAAAGCCCAAAACCTGATAGAAAAAGAGGAAGTCTTGAAGGTTATCGTTTCAGAGTGAGAGTCAACCCTAAACCGAGGCTGTTCTAAAACTCCCTTATTGAGGCCGTTGCCCAAACTTAGTTAACCGTATTCCGATCTTTGGCGGGCTTATATTTAAACCCATGAGGCAAACAACCCAAAGCCTAAAGGAACTCTACGAAAAGGACTTTTATCTGTGGGTGCAGGAAAATCTGAAGCTTCTCAAGAACAAAGAGTATGACCTCGTGGACTGGGAGAACCTTCTGGAGGAGATAGAGGATATGGCAAGGAGGGAACTGAGAAGTCTAATACGCTTCATGGCGGTCATTATGGAGCACCTTTACAAGTGGGAAAACTTCAGATATAGAGAAGATGTAGGGCACAGCTGGATAAGTAGCATAAACAACGCAAGGAATGAACTTGATACAATCTTTGAAACATACCCAAGCATAAGGAAAAAATCAGTAGAGGAATTGCCCACCGCTTGGCGTATTGCTGTAAAAAGGCTTACAAAGTGGTTTAAAGAACCTCAAAATCAAAACCTTGCTAAAAAATACTTTGGCAGACCTCCCACGGAAAAAGATTTCCCACAGGAATGCCCTTATACCCTTGAACAGGTGATGGAATACGAACCTTGGGTTTAATTTTCTTGGAGGGTCTCTGTATTGGCTGGTTCCTACTGTGAGTTTTATGGTAGCAAGTTTGGGAGGGTATGCGTTTCATAGCTTTGCCACAGGGCTTGGAGGGGTTGTTCAGGGCACAGCCCAAGCATCGGCGGGTGATGTAGCAAGAGGAAGCTTCAATGCAGGGCAGGTAAATTACAGGAATGTGTCAGCGGGAAATACAAGCTTGGGGAATTTTAGTTGGGGGTCAACGATTGCTTCTACAACTTCCATGAATCAGCATCAGATGGGTAATGTTAAAATGCAGGGTGGGAGAACAGAACTGGAGGGAGGGGACGCTAAACAGGCATTGGCTTTAGCGGCTATACATGGAAAGCCGTATGCCCAAAATGTTGTAGCGTCAGCATTGGGTATAGCTGGGGCTGGGGCTTCTGTGGCGAAAATGACGATAGGTTCACAGGGACAACTTGAAGCTTTAGAGGTTGTTGGTGGAGATGGTGGGTTCAAGGTGGTTTATGATGGGCGTGGTAATCTTAAGGTGATGAAAGGTGGAGTTGAACATGGGAACATAAGGCTAAACGACAAGGGAGAAATTGATGGACCTGGAAGGCTAATGAACTTGGGAGGCATAAGTGCATCAGATGTTGAGGGCATGACAAAAGAACTTCAGGAAACGGCGGGAATATACAGGCAGGTAGCACAAGGGATAAGGGATTGGGACTCTATTAAGGAGGATGCCAACAGATTTCAATCGTTCAAAGAGGCTTTGGGCAAGCTTTTACAGAAAGATTTCAGTGCTTTCAGAGAGGTAATAAATGCTTTAGGTAAGGACAAGACTTTTGAAAATGCTATAAAGGAATTAATAGGTAAAAAGCGGGCTGATGAATTTAGCACAACTGACTCAACAGAACTTAAAGCTGGATTTAAAACAGGCATGCCGTGGGAAATTGCAAAGATTGTGCCTGGTCCTGATGGTGGCTTTTATGTTTCTTACAGAGACCAAAGCGGAAGAACATTCACAACATATCTAACTGCTGAAGAGGTTAAGAGTGCAGCAGAAAAAGTCTCTGATAGTTTAAAGGCGGGGCGTGGACGAAGGGGCGGAACCACCAGATCCAAAACAGAGGGAGAAAATTATGAAGAGGGTGTTAGTGAAAGCGAAAGCTTTGAAAGTGGAAAAATGGCTGATGTTTCTAAGATGTTATTGAAAAAGGCTGATAATGCCTTAACATTTGCTAATAACAAAAGTGTGCAGATGGTGGACAATCCTTTGAATGATTATTATCAACAGAAATACGAGGAAGGCTTGAAGCTGTTTAACGGTGATAAGGCAAAAGCCATAAGATATGCACATGAAGAAACTGAGAAGCTGACAAATGATAAGAACGCTTTAAGTAGCTATATAAGGCAATATGCAGCTAATCAAGGGCTAAAGGATCTGAGGGAGAAGGAGGCTGAGCTACGAGAAATTCCAAATCAAGTGCCTACTGAAAAGGATATAGAAGGAGAGAGGGAAAACATACAAGGACGAGTGAGCGAAGAGCAACGAAAGGCACAAGAGAAAATTGAAAAAGGCAAGGAAGGGATAAAACGCTTTAATGTTCCCGACGTAAGGATGCCCAAAATTGAAGTGCCTCAACTTAACCTTAACTTCTACAAGAACGGAAAGGTGCCGCCTGAGTATGAGAAATATCTGAACTGGTTGAATGAAAGGAAAGGGGAACAACGACATCCAGTTATAAGGGCAGCTGTAGATGCTAAGGAAACGGGAGGGAAAGTTGGGGGTTGGATGTTGAATATCATAAACAAGCCATACGAACAAATGCTAAAAGAGGATCTTCCCATCCCTCCACCAAGGTAGGCTTTTATCCTTTCCCTTTTATATATCTGTATCTTCTTCCCTTCTTTTTTCAAACTTCTTCTTGTATTCTTCTCTTCCTTTCCAGAGGACATAAATCCCGAGTAAGCCCCAAGGAATGAAAAGCAGTCCCAAAGTATCATAGTAAACAATCCCGATTATTACCATGGATGTTGATGTGATAAAGCCTGCCCACCAACCCAGTTTTGCACTTGTTTCAGTATGCCCCAAAAGGACGGCCTGCTTTGCTACATAGTCTATAGGTCTTTCCTCTTCCTGCCTTGTGTCGCCTTTCTTTTTATTCTTCTCCACCACCAAAGCAAGCAACTCCTCCCTCAACTTCTCATCCTTGACCTCTTCCATAATCCTCTTGATCAGTTCCTTGTCGTCCATAGCTATTACCTCCACAGTATTTATTTTAGTTAATATTAAGTATCTGGTATAGCAGTCTCCATAGGGTTAACTAAGTCTTGGGTAAAAACAAAGAAGTTAGTTAACCTTCTATACTCGGTTAACCAAGCGTTCTGCTACAGGGTTGGTTAACTCCCTCTACAGGGTTAACTAAGTTCATGCTTTTTGCATAAGGGTTAGTTAACCGTGGTTAGCCATGTTTTCCTTTCTGTGGGTAGAACTGCTCTGGGAGTGTTTTCCCTTCCCTCTCCCTTATTTCCTTGCCCCTTAGCCCACTGCATACCGCATGTCTATATACCACATACTACATATACCGCATACCACATGCCGCATTACAACATGTCGCATAATGCATTTTCGCAAAAAGCAAGAAAGGGGTTAACTATTTTTTCTCGCAGATTAGGAGACTAAATCACTCCACCATCAAATGCCTCAACATCTTGCCCTCAGAAGTTGAAGCTTTAAAAATAAAGGGGTTTAATACATCAGCCTCTGAAGTGCTTGACACTACATAACTTGGGCGTAGTCAAAGGTGGAACCAGATGGGCAATCTGGTGGAACTATAAAACATAACCCTTTTTCTGGATCATAGGTAAAGCCTGATGGACAAGAGGGAAGAGCTTCACAGATATTTTGGGAAAGTGAGTAGCCTTTTGGACATATATCTCGTAAAACCATTCTGGCATCCACAGTAATGATAGCAATACTATAACCAATAGGGAGCATAAATTGAGCAGGTAGAAGAGCATTACAATATGGTCTTTGAACTGGGAAGAAACCTCTAACAGAGTATGTAGCTTTAGTATCAACATAGCAATAAAATGAGCCAAGACTACCTGCAAAAAGTTGCCCTTCGCAATAAGAAGGCTCCACACTATTATTACATCTCAATTCAACCCTCTGTGGTAGAACATTTCCTCCACTAATCCCGCATACAGCAAATAGAATCTCACATTTTTTTCGAGGGGAAGCTATACACTTTTTAAGAGAACTATTCCATGTTCCTTCTGAAGGACATGATGGAGTGATCTCACATCTTTTGGTGCTATGGTTATAGGTGGAACCAGCGGGGCATGTGCAAGACATATTAGCAGAAATGTAAAAATTCTTACCTAAGCTAACTCCTTCTGGGGCGATGGTAAACATAAATAGCAAGATAAACAGAAAAATCTGAAAAACCCTTGCATCATGCTCAAATGTAAAACCCCTCATCTCACACCCCAGTTAAGAAGTGAGGACTACAAAAGTATAACCCAGAGACTTAAGGTAGGGACTATCCGAAGTTACGCCTATGGAGAGGTAAAAGCCTCTGTGAAGTGGTTTGTTTTAACAGCTTGTTGCCCGTTTAGGAATAAACACTCCTAAATCTCCTGTGTATCCTAAAATGAAATCTGAAGGAGGTGCTGAAATGTGTGTAATCATCTATAAGCCAGAGGGGGCTATTGTTAGCAACAAGCTATTTGACGGATGTTGGGAGTTGTTTCCTCATGGCGGCGGGTATGCCGTTTGGGATAGTGGGAGATGGGTATATGAGAAGGGCTTTATGGAGAAGGAAGAGTTTTATGAAGCAGTCAAGGAATTCATTCACTCGGAACACAAAAGAGTAGTCCTACACTTTAGGCTTGCCACAGAGGATGCAGAGGGGAAGAGAAATATCTTGCCCGAATTCACACACCCTTTTGAAATCCAACTGCAGGATACAAAAGCTTTCTTATTTTTTAACGGGCGGTTTAGTGAACGGTATCAAGGCATTGTGGGTGCTCCAAAGATAAAGCGGTTTGTGGAGGATATAAACCAGCTAAAACTCAAAAGATGGCAATATGAAAAGCTTTTAGCAGAAGATGGACTACTTGAGGACTCACTCCGACGCAGAGGAGAAAGGGCAAGGCTTCTAACGCTTTTTGAAGAAGACAAGGAACCCTTCTTTAGTCCTAATCCTCCGAAGGGATGGATAGAATACGATGGGCTGTTGCTTTCAAGGGAAGTTTTCAGCTGGTAGATTGTCAGAAAATGTCAAAAAGGTAGGTTATAGTATATAAGGGTATGGTAGCAGTTAGGGAGGAAAACAGGAGAAAGAGCCTTCCTAACAAGGGAGGGCTTTCTCTGAGGGATCTTTTGGCCCCTTATTGCGAGGAGGCGGCCTAATGGCTTACCTCTTCGTCTATGGCACCCTTAAAAGGGGTGGATCAAGGCACAGTCTCTTAAAGGGCTGTCCTTTTTTAGGGCATGCCTTGGCAAGGGGCTTTGCCCTTTATGACCTCGGCGCCTACCCTGGGATAGTTCCCAGAGATGGGGTAGTGCGTGGAGAGGTCTATGAAATCGCAGAAGGGCTCCTTAGGGAGCTTGACTGGGTGGAAGGCGCTCCTTTCCTTTTTAGGAGGGAGCTCATTGAGGTGGTCCTTGAGGACCACACTCCTTTGCGTGCCCACACCTATCTGTATAACAGAGAGGTGGAGGGTGCGGCTTTGGTACCTTCCGGTGAATGGAAGGTATAAGAGGAGGTCCCCATGGGAGACCTTTTTAAACCAAAGACAAAGGAGGAAGCAAACATGCCAAAAAAGGTGTTTTTAACCCTCGTGCTAATTGCCAGCTTGCTGTCTTTAATTTGGCTTGCAAGTAGCCAATCAACTGCCTCAAAAAATCTAACAAAGGCAAATCCTTTGCCAACCTCTCCAGTGCCCTCCAAGGAAGCAGTCTCCGCCAAACTTGCCACTTTAGAACGTGGCTGGGTAAAGAATGAAGGCCAGTGGGATGAAAGGGTACTCTTTTCTGCCCCTGGATACTTTGGAACCACTTGGGTAGCAAAAGATGGCCAGCTTGTGCATGTGGCAGTCAAAGGAAAAGAAAGCTGGGTGATCTCTGAACGCTGGGTGGGTGGAAAAGTTCAAACCATAACGCCAGAAGAAGGACTGCCCACCAAAGTAAGCTACTTTGTAGGCAACGACCCTTCCAAACACAAAACGAACCTTCCCACCTACAGACATGTCTCTTTAGGTGAAGTGTGGTCTGGAGTGGGGGTAAAACTCAAAGCCACCCAAAAGACAGTGGAAAAGCTGTTTTATGTTAAGCCCGGTGCAGACCCTTCTAAGATTGTGGTGGGGGTGGATGGTGCAGAGGGCTTGAGACTTTCCAAGGATGGGGAGATAATCATTCAAACTGGTTTAGGAGAGTTAAAGCTTTCTAAGCCCATAGCATGGCAGGAAAAGGATGGTAAAAAGCTTCCAGTGGAAGTCTCTTACAAGCTAATTGGCAAAAACCGCTACAGCTTTGAGGTAGCCAAAGCAGACCCAAGCTTGCCTATTGTGATAGACCCGATTTTGCAGGCTACATATTTGGGAGGAAGAGGTGACGATTATGCCACCGCCCTTGCCCTTCATCCCGCAACTGGTGAGGTCTATGTGGCGGGAAATACTAATTCCACCGACTTTCCTAAAACTACTGGTGGAGCACAGGCACAGCCAAAGTATAGAAACGGTATTTTTCCTTCTGGTGATGCCTTTGTGTCAAGGCTAAACAAAGAACTTACCCAAATTCTCCAATCCACCTATCTGGGAGGGAGCTTCGGGGATTATGCCACCGCCCTTGCCATTCATCCCACAACAGGCGATGTTTATGTAGCGGGACATACTACTTCCACCGACTTTCCTAACACTGCTGGCGGGGTGCAAGCAACTTGTGCCAGTTTTAATAATAGGATTGACGTTTTTGTGTCAAGGCTAAACAAAGACCTTACCCAAATCCTCCAATCCACCTGCCTCGGGGGAAGTGGTAATGATGAGGCTAATGCCCTTACCATTCATCCCAAAACGGGAGAGGTTTATGTGGCGGGAAGTACTACTTCCGCCGACTTTCCTAAAACTACTGGCGGGGCGCAGGCAACTTGTGCCAGTTGTATTAATTACGGGAGTGACGTTTTTGTGTCAAGGCTAAACAAAGACCTTACCCAAATCCTCCAATCCACCTATCTGGGAGGAAGCGGCGGGGATTATGCCACCGCCCTTGTCATTCATCCTAAAACGGGAGAGGTTTATGTAGCGGGATATACCAATTCCACCGACTTTCCTAACACTACTGGCGGGGTGCAAAAAGACTATGAAGGCAAGAATGACGCCTTTGTGGCAAGGTTGAATTCAGACCTCACACAAATCCTCCAATCTACCTATCTGGGAGGAAGCGATGACGATATGGCAATAGCCCTTGCTATTCATCCCAAAACGGGAGAGGTTTATGTGGCGGGAGGGACCGATTCCACAGACTTTCCTAAAACTACTGGCGGGGCGCAGGCGACGTGTAATAAGTGTTTTAGTAAGGATAGCCTTTTTAGCTCCGATGCCTTTGTAGCGAGGTTGAACTCAAACCTCACACAAATCCTCCAATCTACCTATCTGGGAGGAAGCGATGACGATATGGCAATAGCCCTTGCTATTCATCCCAAAACGGGAGAGGTTTATGTGGCGGGAAGTACTACTTCCGCCGACTTTCCTAAAACTACTGGCGGGGCGCAGGCGACGTGCAACAAGTGTTTTAGGAGGGATAGAGTTTTTAGCTCCGATGCCTTTGTAGCGAGGTTGAATTCAAACCTCACACAAATCCTCCAATCCACCTACCTGGGAGGAAGTGGCACGGATCAGGCCAAAGCCCTTGCCATTCATCCCAAAACAGGCGAGGTCTATATGGCGGGATATACCCTTTCCGCCGACTTTCCTAACACTACTGGCGGGGCGCAAAGAGACTATGGCGGCTACGGTGACGCCTTTGTAGCGAGGTTGTCTACTGATTTAGCAGGGGGTAGAAGGTCCGCTGACGGTGGTGGATCTCATATGACTGGTTCCGTATCTTCTTTGACTGATGCTTGGAGCATCCTTTTGTTACTATCTATCCCAGCCTTCGTGTTGGCAAGAAGGATAGGAAGGCGATAAAAACCCTTGGGGCTCCCTGAGGGGCCCTTAATAAACCCTTTTATTAATGAAGCTGTTAATCCTTTTACGCCTTGGATGAGCTTTACCTTTGTTTTAAAATTCTTCTACAACCAAAGGGAGGAGATAGCCATGACCAAAAAGGCTCTTTTAGTCCTCGTGTTGATTGGAGGTTTTCTGTCCTTGATTTGGCTTGCAAATAGCCAACCAAACCCTTCACCTACTCCTTCTATGCCCTCAAAAGAAGATGCCTCCGCCAAACTTGCCACTTTAGAACGTGGCTGGGTAAAGAATGAAGGCCAGTGGGATGAAGAGGCCCTTTTTTCTGCCCCTGGATACTTTGGAACCACTTGGGTAGCCAAAGACGGCCAGCTTGTGCATACCGCAGTCAAAGGAAAAGAAAGCTGGGTAATCTCTGAACACTGGGTGGGTGGAAAAGTTCAAACCATAACGCCAGAAGAAGAACTGCCCACTAAGGTAAGCTTCTTCGTAGGAAACGACCCTTCCAAGCACAAAACAAACCTTCCCACCTACAGGTATGTCTCTTTGGGCGAAGTGTGGTCTGGAGTGGAGGTAAAGCTAAAGGCTACCCAAAAGACAGTGGAAAAGCTGTTTTATGTCCAGCCCGGTGTAGACCCTTCTAAGATTGTGGTGGAGGTGAATGGTGCAGAGGGTCTGAAGCTTTCCAAGGATGGAGAGATAATCATTCAAACTGGTTTGGGAGAGTTAAAGCTGTCTAAACCTTCCGCATGGCAGGAAAAGGATGGCAAAAAACTTCCAGTGGAGGTCTCTTACAAGCTAATTGGCAAAAACCGCTACAGCTTTGAGGTAGCCAAAGCAGACCCAAGCTTGCAGCTGGTGATAGACCCAATTCTTCAGTCTACCTATTTAGGAGGAAGTGGTGACGATATTGCCGTTGCCCTTGCAATTCATCCCCAAACGGGCGAGGTTTATGTGGCGGGAGCAACTTCTTCCGATGACTTTCCTAAAACTACTGGTGGAGCGCAGAAAAAGTGCAACAAGTGTTTTATTGACATTGAAAACGCCAGTTATGATGCCTTTGTGGCAAGGCTGAATAAGGAACTTACCCAAATTCTCCAGTCCACCTATTTAGGAGGAAAAAAAGAAGATTCTGCCCACGCCCTTGTCATTCATCCCCAGACGGGTGAGGTTTATGTAGCGGGAGGGACTTGGTCCGCCGACTTTCCTAAAACCACTGGCGGAGCGCAGGGAAGTTATGGTGGTAAAGGCGATGCCTTTGTGGTGAGGTTAAACAAAGAACTCACCCAAATTCTCCAATCTACTTACTTGGGAGGAAGCGGTGACGATCATCCCGAAGCCCTTGCTATTCATCCTCAAACAGGCGAGGTCTACGTGGCGGGAGAAACAAAGTCCATCAACCTTCCTAAAACCACTGGCGGAGCGCAGGCAAGTAAAAGCGGAGGCTCTGACGTCTTCGTGGCAAGGCTTAACAAGGAGCTTACTCAAATTCTCCAATCCGCCTATCTGGGAGGAAAAGGTGCGGATAAGGCCCACGCCCTTGTCATTCATCCCCAGACGGGTGAGGTTTATGTGGCGGGAAAAACAGAGTCCATCAACCTTCCTAAAACCACTGGCGGAGCGCAGGGAAGTTATGGTGGTGGCAAAGGTGATGCCTTTGTGGCAAGGCTGAATAAGGAACTTACCCAAATTCTTCAGTCCACCTACTTGGGAGGCAGAGGTGAAGATGAAGCCAAAGCCCTAACTATTCATCTCCAAACTAGTGAGGTTTATGTGACGGGAATTACTAACTCTAAAGACTTTCCTAAAACTACAAACGGTGCGCAGACGACGTGCAACGGGTGTGTTAGTGGTTCGTTCCCCAGCTACGACGCCTTTGTGGCGAGGCTGAACAAAGACCTCACCCAAATCCTCCAAGCCACCTATCTGGGAGGAAGCGAATCGGATTCTGCCGAAGCCATTGCTATTCATCCTAAAACAGGTGAGGTTTATGTAGCTGGAGATACCAATTCTACCAAATTTCCTAAAACCACTGGTGGGGTGCAGGTCAGCCTTAAAGGAGGTAGAGACACCTTTGTGGCAAGGCTGAACAAAGAGCTTACCCAAATTCTCCAATCCACCTACCTGGGGGGAAGCAGTAGTTGGGATAGTGCCAACGCCCTTGCCATTCATCCCAAAACGGGCGATGTTTACGTGGCAGGATATACCGTTTCCGATGACTTTCCCAAAACTACTGGCGGAGCGCAGCCGGAGTGTGATTGTAATCTTGGAAGAATTATGACCGGCGACGCCTTTGTGGCAAGGCTGACTGCTGATTTGGCGGCGGGTAGGAGTTCTGGCAGCGGGGGTGGATACTATACAACTGGCTCCGTATCTTCTATGACTAGTGCGTGGAATATACTCTTATTGCTATCTGTCCCAGCTTTTGTATTAGCAAGAAGTATAAGAAAGAGATAAAGCCCTTAGGTCCCCTCTGGGGACCTTTGATTAAGTCTTTTGAGGGAAGTTTAGGAGTTTGAGGAGGCTTTGCGGTAGAAAGGGTGCTAAGCGGCTCCATTTCATCCCCAGGGCTATAGTGTCTTACCCTACATTGGAAGTTGTAGGGTAAGAAAGGATCCTACCCTATCCCATTCCAAACAGCTTTTTTAACCTAACCCCACAAGAAGTCTCCATCTTCTGTAAGATGGAGATGAATTGCAAAATGCTTGACAGGGTTTTTATTTTGGACTACACTAATATCTGTCCCGATAAACAAGGGACCTAGGGTTGGAACGACCAGAAGTTAAGCCTGTGGAGAGGTGAAAACCTCTGTGAAGCAGGAAGCTCCACCTTCTATAAGGTGGAGTAGTTCACGTTGGAATGCATTCCAGCGGGCAAGTACTTGCTTGGGTTTCTTATCCTACATCTAAGCTTGTAGGGTAAGACAGGCTAAAGCTTTTTGTAGGTGTGTCTTTCTCGGCGGGCTGTCTTATCCTACATCTCAAATTGTAGGGTAAGAAAGTAGGCAGTTGGGCTGGACTCCTTCTAAGACTGCTTCTGTAGTTGGCTACTTTCCAGAGTGAGTTTTCTTACCCTACATTGTTGAATTGTAGGGTAAGACAGGTAGATATAAGGACGGACTGATGGAAAGAATGAGGGGAACCTAAGAACCAGTTTCAGTTCCTAAAGTTGGACACTCCCTTCTACCATCTTCTATGAAAACCCATTTTTTACCGAAAAGTCGTCTACTGCTGTAGACGGATTGGTTATTATTTGCAAATTATTCTCATTTAGCCAGAGAGAAGGTGAAGGTAAAGAGTTTTTCAGTGTTTAGAGGGAAATCCAAGTCATCCACCTTCCCGCTTTTCAGCTAACAACCATTCCGCCTTTCATCGCCCGCTTCTTAACAACCTTTCCGCAGTCTTATCCTACATTTGGGTTTGTAAGGTAAGATTTTTTTACCGAAAAGTGTTATTCAGCCAGTGGAGGAGGTAGAAAGCTAAAATAATGTCTATGCAGAACGTGGAGAAAGGCAGGCTATTAGAAGTAGCAGCAAAGCTTTATCTTGAGAAGCAAGGCTTTAATGTCTATTTTTGGCAGGAGTGGGCTTCACAAAAGGGACTTCCCTTGCAAGATACAGGCATAGACCTCGTGGCGGAGATGAATGGAGAACTCTATGCAGTCCAATGTAAGAACTGGGATAGGGCAGTCTCTTGGAGGGATGTGGGAACTTTTGTGGGTTCTCTCTTACGGAAAGACCTTAACTTCAAGGGCGGTTTTTTGGTGGCCAAATCTGTAAGCAAGGAAGTAGAAAAGGAAATAGAGAGGCTGAGTAAGACGATTATTACAGTTTCTGCGGATGAACTCAGTGAATATTTAGACCAAGCTAAAGCCCTCTTAGAAGGAAAGCCTCTAATAAAGGAAAAGAAACAGCTAAGACCATATCAGGAACAAGCCATCCAAAGCGTCCTTGAGGGCTTTCAATCCAGAGATAGAGGAAAACTCATTATGCCCCCAGGAACAGGAAAGACCTTAGTAGCCCTGAGAATTGCAGAAAGCTTTGGTGTAGGAAAGCTTATTCTCTTCCTCTGCCCATCTATAGCCCTTTTAGACCAAAGCATAAAGGCTTGGTTTAAAGACAGTGAACTTCCCATACACGCCTATGCGGTGGTCTCCGATAGAGGCGTGGCAAGGGACGAGGAACTAAACAGCAGAAGTCTTCTTTCTTTCCCAGCTACTACTTCATCGGAGGAACTTCTCAGGGCTTTTAGACTTGAGGAAGACAAGCTAAATGTGATTTTCTCCACATATCAGTCTTTGGATGTAATAAAAGACGCCCAGCAAAATGGCCTTCCCGAGTTTGACCTGATAATATGCGAGAGGCTGTTCAAAAAAATCCCTCATCAGGACGTCCCCCCAGCCTCTAAGGGAACTAACCCGTTAGAACGCCTCACCCTATCCCACACCCCTTCCACCAACACTGGCTTCAGAGGAGAAAGGTCTCTTGGCAAAACCTTTCCAAGAATAGGGAAGAGGAGGGCTACCTTCAGAACTTGCCAAGCTACTTGAGAGACCTTCTTAGTCTCTCCCTGCTCGGGATTCCTTCCGTCGGCTCCCTCACAGGAACTTGACTCACTCTGAAGGCTTTGTATGAGATGAGTTAATACTTTCCTTGCATACTCTACATTCCTTAGTTCGCTTTTTAGTGCGTTTCTCTTGTATTCATTGCTTTCCTTCTCTAAAAGTTCTTTAAGTTCCTTTTCCCTCTCCTCATACTTCTTTAGGGCAAACTCCAGATATTCTTTGTCTTTTAAAAGCTTTTCGTAATTCTCAGGCGTGTCCTCTTTAAATCCTAAAGCCCTCCTCCCTATTACATAAGCACCAGCGATGTCTTTATCTATGCTTAACTGCGGCGCATACTTTAGCATACCTATAACTGATGTGTAGGCTGGATGGACTTCCACTATTTCCACTCCCTTTAGCATTGCTACCCTCTTTAGCTTTTGCAGGAACTTTTTGGCATTCCAGTGATGAAGTCTCTTTCTTAATTCAGCTTTCCCATCTCCACGCTTTCCTCTTTTGAGTTTTTTAAGGTTCTCCACTGCTATAGCTTTACCTTTCTGAATGGCTAAATCAACTATCTTGTGGGCTAATATCCACTCTTGGTGGTCTTTGGCGTTTTTGGATAGCCCTAAAAGGTGGTGTAGGCTAATTGTTTGATAGCTTAGTAGTTCTCCAGTTTTTGACACTTCCACTATGGCTAAGTGTATGGGTGATGCATTTGTGTCTATGGCTATTACTCCGTTCTCTTTGGTGTATCTTACCTTAGGCTTTGGGATTTCAAAGGATACACTACCATAAACTTCTCCATTCCTTAGCTTTAACTCTACTGTATAAGCAAAATAGTTTTTTGTTTGCCAACTTTCCAAAAGCATAATCATAAAGGTTATCCACTTATCTTTGCTATTGCTGGGTTCCCTTAACACCTTTGCATAGATAAACTCTCTGTTTCCTGTGGTAATTCTTAGATGCAGTTTTCCATCCAGTTCTACAAACCTGAGGAGTAGATTACCCTGTGCGGTTTCATGTCTTGAACCTATGCTGATCAATGTTCCCTGTCTTAATTCTCTCCATTGTTTTTTAAGTTTTTCTTTTGCTTTCCCTGTAAGGTGGTTTTTACAAAGCTTTTCAAAAAGTCTTTTGCCTCCAAAGACAACGATTTTATCCTTTGGATACTGCTTAGCTTTGTAAATGGCTGAGTCAATATATTTGGTCGGTAGGTCAGGAAATAGCTGTCTTAGTCTGTGGTATATCTGAATGTGAGGTTTTTTTGTTTTCTCTTTTTCCAAATCCTTTAGCATATTGTATGCCACACGGATAGCGGAGGATTGCTTACGCATAAGCTTTATGAGTTTTTCTTTGTCTTCCTTGTTTAGTTCAAGCTTGAATTGTAAGCTAACAAACATCAGGGTTAGATTTTAGCTTTAAAACTCTTGTGTGTCAATAGGTTTGGATTTTTTTAGAACAGCCTCAATTTTCTACTTGACTTTGCTTTTGCATAAATTAGATTTAGCATTAAACCACCACAGACATAGCAGTGAGAGGATTGGAAGAAAGATTTATGCAAAGAGTGGCTGTTCTGCAAGGTTAGAGCGTCAGAACAAACTAAGACCCATAAACCATGATGATGTTTGGCGAGATGTGTATGAAAATTTTTAACAATAAAAAGGAGGTAAAAGGCGATGGAGGACTTTGTGAAGCAAATAAGCCAGACGCTTAGCTACTTGTCCGAGAGAACTAACAGGGAACATTATACCAAGCTTTTTCTTGAAGGTGTGGAGCTACCTGATGCTATCAGGACGTTAGACAGAAAGGATAGAAAGTGGTTAAGGAAGCTATATTATGAAGGATACAAGAAGCTGGAGGCTAATAAGGTTTGGGAAGAGCTTGAAGTTCTGGAGTATGATGTATTTAAGAAAATTTTAAGGCTTTTCTTTCCTGAGCCTATCAATCTGGAAAAGGTCTATAAGGTTTTAAGAGAGTGGAACCCTGACCACTATCCGATAGATTTGATAATGCTTGGGCGAAGAGTGATAGAGTGGAAAGATGAGATGTTAAGGTATGACGAGTTTTACGAAGACTACATGAAGCTTAGATCAGGACAGTTTATACCTGAAGACGAGTTAAAACAAATCATAAACAAACTCATAAGCGGTGGTGTGGTTTCGCATGGCTGGAAGATAGAACCAGACGGAACTGTTTTATACATAGTTAAACCATTACCTTATTTCAATTACATATCCATACTACTTCATAGCTACATTGTGTTTCTCTTGCGGGAGCATATCAACGGTGAAGAGTGGATAAAAGAGCGGTTAGGTAGGCGGAGGCGTAGGTAGAGGATATAAAGTGGGTTCCCAGTTAAGAAAAGCATCTCTGTAGGAGCAAAAACACAGGTTGGGCGGGCGGACTGTGAGCATTTCACAGTGCAGGTGCATGAGGATGATTTAGCTGAATCACATGCAAGGAGGGAACTTAGTTAACCCTCAGCTGGTTAACTAACTCTTTTGCTTCTTTCTTAGACTTAGTTAACTGCGGGCACGGTTAAATAAACTGCCCGCCCATGGTTAACTAACTTATCCTAACTTGATTGGGAGTTAGTTAACCCGTCCGAAGGTTTAATGCTTTTTGTCCGGTCCGAGAACCTACTTTAGGGCTTCTATCTTCCTCGGTATTCTCCTTTGCCGTCTTTTCTGCCTCAGTTCAGCTTCCCTACATTTTGATGCACACTTGCTGCAGGCTGGAATATATCCCGACGAGAGATTTGTAGAACAGCCTCAGTAGCTTGCTTCAAATTGAGACTACCAAGCTGAGGTCTTTGTGCAATCTTTGCTTGATTCTTGCGGTTATACTAACAAACTATATGCATTATGAGTGAAATATGCTTCATAGTAGATAGTTCTACATTATCAAACTTTGCCCGTGCTGGGTATTTGAACTTGCTAAAGACACTATTTCACGCAGGTTTATTAACTACCTCCGATGTGATAGAAGAGATTGAACGAGGGTCCGAAAAATATCCAGAGTTGCGGACGGTCCTAAATGAGCTACACTTATGGCTTAAGGTTGTGGATGAACTAACAGAAGAAGAGCAAAGTTTGATAAGAAACTTAAGAATTAATCACGAGGAATTTGAAGAGGGAGCGGATGCTTCCCTTTTGGCTGTAGCTAAGGAAAGGAATTTGGTGTTAATAACTGATGATAAATATTTGAAGAAGGTTGCAGAGCAAAAGGGTGTAAAGGTTGTTGGAACTGTGGAAATATTAGAGAAAGCGTTTAACAGAGGATTAATCCGTAGCGTAGAGGAACTAAAACGGATTGTTATAGATATGGCACATATGGCACGCTTTAGGCTAAAAGATTCCGACTTGAAAAGGCTTGGGTTAAGTTTAGATTTGTTATAACAGATTTATAGCTTTGAGGTAAGTGCCTACATGAATACTCTGGAAATTATAGGACAAAGGCTAAGACAAGCACGGGAAACGGCAGGCTACACGCCAGAAGAAGTCTCTCAAAAGCTTGGAATTACCACGGATGAACTTTCTCTTTTTGAAAGTGGGAGACAAAACCCGCCACTTAGTCTTCTAAGAAAACTTGCCAAGCTTTATGGAGTTTTCGTTAGCTATTTCTACGGGATAGAAAAGCTTAAAGGAGAGGTCTTTAACCTTCTCCTTGATAAAGCTAAAGAACTCTCTCTCCTTCCTGAAACCATAAGTCAGGTTCACCGCTTTATTTTTCTGTGCAGGGAGATAGTAAAGCTTAGACAAAAGCTGGGATTTCCAAAGCCTGAAATTCCTTACTACACTCTAAACCAAGAGTCCATAGAGAAACAAGCCAAAGAGGTAGCGGAGGCAGAAAGGGCTCGTTTGGGCTTGGGAGATAGCATAGTGTCAAACTTAGGAGAACTCTTAGAAGACATCCGCATTCCAGTTATTAGGCTACCTTTAGGCAGGGAACTCTCCTCTGCAATGGTTTATGATGAAAACTTCTCTGCGTTCATATTGGTTAATTCCGATAACCCTTACCAAAACCAGCTTATCGCCTATGAGTATGCCCACATCCTTCAAAGAAAAGACAAGGTCCATCTGAATAAAGATGGACAAAGGGATGACTTTAGCGAGCGTTTTGTGGCTCATTTTTTAATGCCAGAAAGTCTTGTTAAAAGGCTCGTAAGGCAACACCACAACCTAACCGACGTGTGGGCTTTGATAAGTTTAAGGCGCACCTTTGGCGTTAGCTATGAGACCCTTATATCCCGCCTTCACGAACTTGGCGAAATTGACAAAAAGGACCTAAACAGATTGCTAAGGGCAAACCTGTGGAATTTGGAAATAAAGCTTTTTGGAGAACCAAGTCCTTCTGTGCCTTGGAAAGTTTCTAAGGTCTTGTGGGAACTCGTCCTGACTGCGGTAAAGCATGAATTCATAACCACCAGCTACGCATCCGATTTGCTTGAAATAAGTCCTATGGAAATCCAAGACATCCTTTATGAACTTGAGGAAATAGAACTCAGCCGATCTTGAACCCGCTTTGAAAAATTCCTCTTTGGATTGTCCCAACTTCTAAAAGAACTAACCGTTCCTTTTTCTCTATCCCGCACTCCTTTCACCAATATGGGCTTTAGATGAGATGTGCATACTAAAATGAAATCTGAAGGAGGTGCCAAGATGTGTGTAATCATCTATAAGCCAGAGGGGGCTATTGTTAGCGACAAGCTATTTGACAGGTGTTGGGAGATGTTTCCTCATGGCGGCGGATACGCAGTTTGGGAAAATGGGATATGGGTATATGAGAAGGGCTTTATGGAGAAGGAAGAGTTTTATAAGGCGGTCAAGGAATTCATTCACTCGGAACACAAAAGAGTAGTCCTACACTTTAGGCTTGCCACAGAGGATGCAGAGGGAAAGAAAAACATTCTTCCAGAATTTACGCATCCATTTGAAATCCAGCTTCAGGGCACAAAAGCTTTGCTATTTGTTAATGGGCGGTTCAGTGAGAGTTATAAAGGTATCGTGGGTGCACCAAAGGTGAAGAAGTTTGTAGAGGATATAAACCAGCTAAAACTCAAAAGATGGCAATATGAAAAGCTTTTAGCAGAAGACGGACTACTTGAGGGCTTATTCCGATACAGAGGAGAAAGGGCACGGCTTCTAACACTTTTTGAGGAAGACAAGGAACCTTTCTTTAGTCCAAAACCTCCAAAGGAATGGATAGAATACGATGGGCTGTTGCTTTCAAGGAAAGTCAGTTTGTAGATTGTCAGAAAATGCCAAAAAGGTAGGTTATACTATATAAGGGTATGGTAGCAGTTAGGGAGGAAAACAGGAGAGGGAGCCTTCCTAACAAGGGAGGGCTTTCTCTGAGGGGTCCTTGGACCCTTTATTTCGAGGAGGTGGCTTAATGGCTTGCCTCTTCGTCTACGGCACCCTTAAAAGGGGTGGATCAAGGCACAGCCTCTTAAAGGGCTGTCCTTTTTTAGGGCGTGCCTTGGCAAAGGGCTTTGCCCTTTATGACCTCGGTGCCTACCCTGGGATGGTTCCCGAGGATTGGGTAGTGCGTGGAGAGGTCTATGAAATCCCAGAAGGGCTCCTTAGGGAGCTTGACTGGGTGGAAGGGGCTCCTTTCCTCTTCAGGAGGGAGCTTATTGAGGTGGTTCTTGAGGACCACACTCCTTTGCGTGCCCACACCTATCTGTATAATAGAGAGGTGGAGGGTGCGGCTTTGGTGCCTTCCGGTGAATGGGAGGTATAAGAGGAGGTCCCCATGGGGGACCTTTTTAAAACCAAAAACAAAGGAGGTTCGGAAATGAAGAAGTCCTTGCTAACCATTCTTAGCTTAGCCTTAGCCCTTTCAAGTTCTGGGCAGGAAAGCGTGCAAAAGCAAACATCGTTTAGGGAACTGCTGTTTTCTGGTAAAAAACAGTTTTTATTCTTAAGCCCTTCAGAAACAGAGACGATAATTATCGTTGGAACTTCGGGTGTTGATGCGGGTAGATCCATTGAATACTGTTCTGCTTTTGGTGGGAAGGCATACCTTGTGAAATACAAGCAAGTAGAAGGTTTTGGAGGCGAATATGTGATAGAGGAAAAAACGCCTGCAGAGACGGGGGCTGGGGCTGGAGGTATTTTAAAGGGAATATTCGGAGCAGCTTTAGGAGATGTTGCGGGCTTCGTTGCACCCTCTACCCTTTGTGAAAAGGATGGGATAGAAGTTTTCTTTATTCAGAGAGGCAGGTTTATAGGCTATCGTTATCCAAGCCAAAATCAATGGTTGGAGTCTTGTTTTATTCAGGTTGCAAAGCATCAACCTGAACCGAGAGTAACTTCTTTTGAATTGGAATGGGCGGATAAGATAAAGGCAAGCACAAACCTTATAGAGTTCTTGCAATCAAATGGTGTAAAACTCCAAAACCTACCCGACGGTTCTTACAAGATAAAAAACACCATCAATAACAACTGCCATCCTCTAAACTCTGATGTCTTAAGAATGCTTGCAAGCTATTGCTATCAAAAAGGAGGAACTTTTAGAACCGCATATGGGCAGGACTTTAAGGACTTTATAGCAAGGTTGCTAACCACAGACCTATCACCTAATTTAGGAGCGGTAAACTACTGGCTTGGGGCGATAACCAGAACTACATATTATTGCGATGGTCCTGAGAAGTTTATGGTTCGCACCACCGCAGAAAGAAGTGCATCTGATATTCAATCATTCATAATTCCCTATGTTCATTATGTTAAGCCGAGTTTAGACAAAAGGCTGGATGCTCAAGCACAAACAAGGGTAAGCCAACCCACACCAGCCCAAAATGATGCACTTATCTCTATGATAAAGATGACCGCAAGTTCTAAAATGCCCTCTATGCAAGCAATTGGACAGATGCAATACGAAACCATCTATATGTATCCAGATGGTGGATGTGATCTTGTAGCCCTAATCACAAGAGGTCCAGGATACACTACGGTGGATAACTTCAGAGTTTGCCAAAACGATATTCAACCTGTAGGTCGTTCAGACGATTACAAGGTCATAACTGTGGATAGGATAGACCAGAGAACCGCCATGCAGCTATATACCAACTGCAGGTCCTACGGAAGAATGACAAGCCTTTACAGTGGATACAGAATTGATTGTAGAATTCCCAATCCACAACTTCCTTGCAATGGAGAGATTATCATAACAAGAGATAACAAGCTTGTAGACTTTAAAGTGGAAAATATATGCAAGTGAATAGACCCTCGGCAGGGGCATCTTGCCCCTGTTTTACCTATCTTGTTTAGAGAAGAAAGATCTCCAAACCTTCCTTCATTTCATGCTTGGCAGGTTAACTAATCTATACACAAGGAAAAGACACTTAGTTAACCACAGTAGACGGTTAACTAACTCTTATGCAAAAAGCACAAACTTAGTTAACCGTGTTGAGGAACATCTTGATGAGGAACTTTTTAGAATAGCCTTCGGTTAACTAAGTAGCTTTATTTACCATACTACCACAAGAAGGCTCCACCTTCTATAAGGTGGAGATGAATTGTGGTATAATATACTTGATGCTGATGCATCGTAGGGCTGGATCGGTCCGAACTTACGCCTCTGGAGAGGGCACTGCCCTCGGTGAAGGGGGAAGCTCCCACCTCTATAGGTGGGAGAGGAGATCACCTTAGAACTTAGTTAACTGGATAGAAGTTATCAAAGAGGGACACAAAAAGGTTAGGAAAGCAATCTTCTCACCTCTTCCGCCAACTTGTCTAAATCCGATACATAGTAAATAAGGTATGCGTCTGGCACTCCACGCAAGCTTTTGTTCCAAAATCTCAGCATTACCCTGACTTCCATTTTCCCGCACTCTTCCTCATATGTAAAGGTTTTAGGTTCACCATTTTCTTCAAAAAGCCTGCTATACCCATCTATCTTTCTGTAATTGGCTGCATGCTCAGTGCCTTTAGGGTCAAGAAAGAGTATAAGGTATTTACATCCTTTCCTAAACCAAAAGATGAAGTCAGGCTTAAACTTTGCTATCCCGCTTGAGTTTTCGCTGTAATAGGGTATATACACCTTGTCCAAGGTTTCATCAATCTTTGAAAACAGCCACCAATCACAGTCAAAAAGATGTGGGTTGCTTTTAAGCTTATTGGAGAGTTCATCTATAAACTCTCTTTCGCTTCGTGTTTTTATAACATGCATGATATAGTCAATAGTCTCTTGCTGTGTGAGGACTATGGGAATATAGTAGTGAGTGGCTAAGTATCGGATTATAAGTCCTTCTGTGGTTTCTTCTTTCTTCGGAAGTTTAGAGGACTCTCTATAAAATTCTTCCTTTGTTATCTCTCTACTTATTACCTTATTAAACAATTCCTCTGTTAACCTTTCCACATCTCTATATGCCCTAACTCTTTCAATTTTTTCCCTAATAGAATTCAGCTGAGATCTCCTTATCCTTATTTCCCTAAAGTGTATTATGTCCTCTCTGTCCAGTTCTCTAAAAGAAGATGCTTGGTAGAATTTCGTGGAAAAGTATCCCAAAAGCCTGTTGAGAACAACTTTAGGGATGCCTATTTTCCTTGCATTAGGTTCTTCACGCACCAAAGCATCAAAGTCCCTTTTAAGCTTGGCTAAAACCCTCGGATTGGCATCAAACATGCAAACCAGAACCTGGTCGTCAAAATTAAGCAACTCTCTGGCAATCTCTCTGTCTTCAGGATTTAGTAGATATGGGTGATTGCGATTGCTGTCTATAAGCATTAACTCTGACTCTTCATACTCTGGAACCAATAACAGCTTTCCTTGAACTTCAGGGTTTATCTCAAAAAGGTCTCCAAGCTTTACTTCCTCTTCCCGTTGCGTTCTCAGTATGTCCAGTATGGTTTCCAAATTGTTTGCCTTTGTGCCAAACACAAAGAGACTTTCTATCGGAGTGATCCAAGCTTCCACCTGCTCGTATGCTTTTTCATCTACCTGAGAGTTTATGTATAAGATTTCCAGCCTTCTCCTGACGTTCTTAAAAGGTTCAATCCTCACTCCTCTGCCTATGCTTTGAAGCACAAACTTTTTGGCATCTTTTTCCGTTCCTATGTTTATAAAGGCTATCACATTAGGACGGTTAGAGTCCCATCCCTCATAAAAGGTACGGGAACCCATTAGAATGTTTATGTCTTCATCCTCGTTCAGCCTTGCAAATACGCTTTCGTCTTCAAACCTCTCAACTACCTCATACCCTTCCAGCTTTTCCTTTAACCACCGGGTTATATCTCCTATCTTCATCAGGGCAAAGGGTCTGTCTCCAGACTTTAGCTTGAAAAGTAGTTCTTGTTTATTTTGCGGCATTTGAACAACTTCTATGGTTCCAGTGCTTTTGGAGTTAAACACACTTTGAAGCACGTCTTCAAAGGTTATCTCCCTCAGTAGGGCTAAAAACTCTCTGCTAAGACTTACGCTTTCAAATTGAAAGTTTGCGTTTTCCAACTCTTGGATTAGTTCGTTCTTTGCCCTCTGAAAGTGGCTGTCCTGCACCTCTCCCTCCGATATAGTAGCAAGTTCTCTAAAAAACAGTTCCATGTCTGAGTCCTCAGTATTGACAGAATGGACCAACACCAAAAGCAAGGGCTTATGGTAGTGAACCTTGTCTTTTACCTTTTCCCTTGCTTTTATAAGACCTGTAAGGAGAATAAAGATTTTCAAAAGTATCTTTTGCTTTTCCTCTGGAGCGAAGTCTTCCTTTCTGCTAAAACTCCTTAGGGCTTCGCTTGATACATATATGTGTTTGCCATAGCCTCGTCTGACAAACTCTGCCAAGTTGAACTCATATGCACAGGTGATAAAGTCAATCTTCTCTGTGAAGGTGGCCGAGAAGTCAAACCTAAAGCCATTCTTACAAAGTATGTTGAAGATCGCCTGTCTTTTACTTTCTCCTCTGTCTCCCTTGTGGGCTTCGTCCAAAATCAAATACCAGTTTCCATCATTTAGATAGTTCCTGAAATCTATCCTCCTTTCGCTTTGTTCTGTGTCAAAAAGGTCTGCCCTGTAGTAAAACACAGGAATGCCCGTAGGATTGTAAAGGTTGGTTTTTAACTTTCCATACTCCTTTAGTTCATAAAGCATAAGCTTTTCACTGGGCATCCTCCCCTCGTTGAACTCCTCCACATGCCTTTTGAACTGCCCTATCAAATCATCCCTGTGCGTTAGAAACAGAATATCCTTTTGTGGAATAAGCCCAAGCTTCATAAGATTACTTAACAGTTCAATAAGCTTCACTATCACAAGAGTTTTTCCAGAACCCGTAGCCATCCAAAAACCCATACGGTTGATTATCTGATAGTAAGGGAGTTCTTTTCCATAAACCTCAAATCCACCCTCTTGGTAAAGATCTACAAGCCTTTCATTTACAGGGAAAGCTTCAGGTAGGATATTTCCATAAACATACTTAAAAAACTCCTCCTTGCTGCCTCCATATTTGCCGTAAAAGTAGTAAAGCCCTTTTATGGCATTTCTTAAAGCGGACTCTTGATAGTCAAAAAGTTTCTTTTTACTTGAGAATGCGGAAAGGTCAATAGCATACCACTCGTCGGGAACAGCCTCCAAAGTGTCTAATATTGTTTTTAGGTGTAAGTTTTGCTCAGGCATGGTATCACGAGGCATTTTCACCACCAAATCAAAGGTTTTATTGGTTTATAGTCAAGTTGGGCTAAGCTAACTGAAGTCCCATCCTCAAACTCTACGCTATCTTTGGTTATTCTCTTTATCCACTTGCCCAAAACATTAGAGAGAGTTTCTGCTATGTCTATGTTGTCATACAGCTTGCTTAAATCCATTCTCACATTGCCTTTTTCATAATCCAGCTCCAGGGCATCTGACATCCTCTTATCTCTCATAAAGATATACTGCTCATATATGCTCCTTCCAGTGATGAATAAGGGATCTAAGTCCTCATAAACCACTTTGGCAAGAGTGTCTTCAAACTGTTCAAGTTCGTAGTATTTAAAGAAAACTCCTAATCCATCGGTATCTTGTGGTTTCCCATCTTCCCAGTTAAAAGAATAGGCAACTTTTTTAATTCTTGGTAATATAACAGTTTCAAAATAATCTGCCATCTCTACAAGAATAAACTTTCTATTGCCTCCATCTTCTTTGTTTAACTTCATAACTGCGTGTGCAGTCGTGCCAGAACCAGCGAAGAAGTCAAGAATTAAAGAATCCTTGCAAGATCCTATTTTTAATAAATGCTTTATTAACTCTGATGGTTTGGGATATTCAAAAACCCTTCCGTTAAACAAGTGGTCAATTTCATAGGTCCCAAGCTCATTAGGAAATTCTAAAATTAATGTATCGTAAGGATTAGTTCTTTCTCTCGGCCGACCTTCATTGTCAACGAGTTCATACTCCTTGTAGTAAACTTTCCATTTACCTTTCCTATCTTTTTTAAAAACAATGAAATCATTTTCTATACCCCACCTTACTTTTTCTTCTGACCACCTAAAAATCCATCTTTTGTCGTTAGGATCGCCACCAGGCCAGATTTCTATTCTTTCTGGAGCTGGTAGCTTTTTGAATGTTATACCATCAAAAATTTCAATAATCGTTCCTTTTTCAACAATTATAGGATAATCTAAGCTTTCAGAGTATTGAATGCTACCTCTGTCTAATTGATTTAAACTAAAATATCCCCTTTCATTAAAATGCTCATCCCGGTATTTTAGTCTTGAGATATTGGCACTCCTTCGGTTTATTTTAGCACGGTCTATATTCTTTGCATAGCATAATACATAATCATGAGAATTAGCTATGTGTCTTATGTCCTGTCTTGGTGCTATCCCACTTTTTCTGACAAGAGTTGCTATAAGGTTATCCTCACCAAAGATTTGATTACATAGAATTTGCAAACGTGATGCAGAGTTTATTCTAACTTGAGATCTAAGCGTATCTCCTATGCTTATAAAAATGACTCCATCATCGCTCAATAATCCTCTTGCCAAACTTAATCTATTTTCCATCATTGTAAGCCAAGAAGAATGGCGGTGTTTATCTTCATACAAAAACTCATCGCTTCCTGTGTTATAGGGTGGATCTATGTAGATTACTTTTATCTTACCAGCAAACTTATTTAGGATAGTATTCAATGCCTGATAATTCTCACTCTTTATAAGCCATCCATCCAAAGCTTGGTCTAAGTTATCAAAAAGCCCAATTATCTCAGGTTCTAAATCTTTGAAGTATGCAGTATCAACAGGCAAAAACTGATATTCCTCTGATAGCCCATCTTTTTCCAGAACCTCTTCCACACTAAAGCTGTCATCCACTATGCCTAACTCTTTCCACTCCATTATTTGTTCTTGCAAGTTTGGATGATTGAGGATTTTCCTTATAACTTCCAAGCCCTTTTCGCCGTGCTTGGCTATTCTATCTAAGGTAATGACATAGTTGGAGTTTATTACAAACTTTGGTTTGTTCCATATCTTTACAAGTTCCTCTTCAAATTGGGCTACAAGGTCTATAAGCTTGTAAGCTATATTTCTCAAAATGTTGAGTTGGTCTATTCTTCCCTTTGGCCAGTCTTCTGTGCCATCCACAAGGTATTGATAAAGCCAAAGCTTAAACTGTTCCTTTAGAAATTCCCTTGCATTTTTGTTTATGAAGTAATCCACCTCCGACTGTTTTTCAAAAATCCTAAAGGCGTTTTGTAGCTGTTCCTCGGAGACCCTTATCCCTGAATTCTCTAAGTTCCTACGTATTTCTACTGTATTCGTCTTTTTCCTTTTTTCTGGATATTTAACTTTAAAGAATATCACTCCATCTTCAATGCCTTGAAGTTCGTATATTACTTCCCTTTTTTCGTTGTTCTTCTTATACTCTATCTCCGAGGCGTCAAAGAAAAACCTAAGCCCGTCAAACTCTACGGGCATGCTTCTAAACACCCTGTCGGTCTTCACATAGTAAAGGTTTTTCGTCTTCCAAAATAGCACCGCATCTTCATCATCTGTGTATATCTTCTCATAAACATTGTTGTGGAAGGGAGTCTGATTGAAAAGGATTGCCCCGCTTTCAGAGATGTATCGTTTGAAAAAGGTGTATAGCTTGTCATAGAGTTCTTCTTCAAAATCTGGATATCTCGCCTTTACTTTTACAATCTCTTCATCTATCTCCTCCTTTACCTTCTCGTAGTATTTGGATTTGATGCGTAAAAGGTTTATGTAGCCACCCTTCCCTTCTATTTTGGCTTCTCCCACGAATAGGTCTTTCAGGATCTGGTAAAATCGTTCCTTTTTGTTCTTCATATTGTTTATGATTATACCTTATGAGGGTATTCTGCCCTGTAGAGGAGGTCCCTTTTAGGATGCCCACTCAGACCAAAAGTAGGTGTTAAAACCATGTTCTTGAAGACATAGCTTTGCTGCTACCTCTAACAGCCTGCCCTTTTCCGTTGTGATTTGCATAAACAATATTTTAGCCTTCTCACCCCATAGAAAGCCTTTGCGAGTTAACTAAGCCATCGCCATACAATTTAGACTTAGTTAACCCAGCTAAATGAGAATTATTTGCATTACTCATTTTTCTACTCAGTAGAACACTTTTTCGCTAAAAAGGGTTAACTAAGTTTCTTCTGTTTATCCAAAAGTTAGTTAACCAGAATTTACTAAAATAAACCTCATGGTGGAGTTTGAGTATCCCTTTGACGAATTAGCAGAGAGGGCAGTGTTGGGTGCTATGCTTAAGAACCCTGAAGGCATTCCTGCTATCCTCGAATATCTTCATGAGGAGGACTTTTACCTTGAAGCCCATAGGCAGTTGTTTTCCCTGCTTTGTAAGGTATTGAAGGAGAAAGGCAAAGACTGGGATGATACGGTGTTGAGGGATTATTTGGAAAAGTCCGGACTACAGGACAGGATTAGCATGGATTGGGTCTATGCCTTAGCCAAAGAGGCAGCGGAGGGACAGAGGCTTTTTGAGGCAATAAAGAGGGTGAAGGAAAAAGCCGGGCTGAGGTATGAGACAGCCCAGAAAAGCCAAGCAGAGTATTCGCACGTGAAGGATGCAATTGCCGAGGCTTTAGCGTTTATTGATAGTGCAAGGAATAGCGAAGGGGTAGCAAGTGGTTTGCCTTCGGGCTTTATAGACCTTGATAGGCTAACCGCAGGGTTTCAACCTTCAGACCTTGTGGTGATTGCTGCAAGACCTGGGATGGGTAAAAGCAGTTTTATGCTTTCCATAGTTTTACATCTCGCTTTGAATGAAAAGGTGCCTTTGGCAATTTTTTCTTTGGAGACGAGCAAAAAGCAGCTGGCGTTGAGGATGCTTTCTATGTTTTCAGGAGTACCTCTTCAGAACATAAGACAGGGATTTGTAAGAGATGAGGATTGGGAAAAAATTGTGAATGCAGCTTTGGAGCTTTCTTCAAAGGACATCTACATAGACGACAGCCCAAGCCTTTCCACCACAGAACTGAGAATAAAAAGCAGAAAGCTAAAACAAGAGAAGGGCGTAGGGATAATCTTTGTGGATTATTTGCAGCTTTTGGGGGTGCCATACAGGAGGAGTTCTCGCCAAGAGGAAGTAGCGGAAATTTCCAGAAACCTGAAAGCCCTTGCTAAGGAACTTGAGGTTCCTGTGGTAGCCCTTGCCCAGCTATCTCGCCAAGTAGAACAAAGAAGTGATAAACGACCGCAGCTGGCAGACCTAAGAGAAAGCGGACAGATTGAACAGGATGCAGACCTAATTATCTTCATCCACAGACCTGAGGTCTATAGAAAGAACCCACCACCAGAGGAGGAAGGATTGGCAGAAATTATCGTGGCAAAGCAGAGACAAGGTCCCACTGGACTAATAAAGCTTGCCTTTAACAAGGAGACAACCGCCTTTGGACCGCTTCCTTATGTTGAAGTTAAGGGTGAGGAACCTTATGAGTCTGAGGAGGAAGAGGACTTTTCTCCTGAGGATTTGGATTTTTGATATACTGTTGGTATGCGTGGCAAATTTGATGAAAAATATGCGGTAGAATTGCCTGCGGATGTTTTGAGGTTCCCGCCTGTATCTTTGCATGAGAAGGAGATCTGGCTAAACACAGAGTATGCCCAAGTCAAGATAGAGAACCCGCTAACTATCTCTGCGTGGAGGGTTTTACTTGGACTTTTGCGGTATGGGAAAGAGGAGAAGAGAGACCCTACTTTGGGATTGAGGCTATCCATAAAGACTTAGTTAACCCTCTTTAGATGGTTAACTAAGTCAGACACAAAAAGAGAGGACTTAGTTAACCGACTATCTAAACGAAAGCAATTCATTTTTGAACTCAGTTCAGCACTTTTCGCCAAAAGAGGTTTTCCCAGTCGCCCCACAAAAGGTCAGCATACTTCAAAGCTTTTTCACCTTTACGCTTACGCTGTGCCATGAAAGCTATTATCCCTTAGAACGACAGCAAAGGTATCCTCTAATTCCTCAATTAGTAGTCCTCATGGTCCCTCTTCAGTCTCTTCAAAAATGGAAGGAGACTCTCAAGTTCCTCTAACAACGGAAGGAACCTTTCAAGCTTCTTTTTCATATCCCTTTCCTTACTTTGGCTAAAAGCTGAATCCCAAAACCCCACAGTAAGCTCCTCCAGCCACTTCGGATCTACAAAGCCTTTTTCAAATGGACCAAAGAAGACTACAAGAGGGTCATCTCCATACCTGCCGTTCGCCAAACCTGCTATTCGCTTATGTTCAAAGTAAAAACCATAACCCCCGCCGCCTGCAAACTCCGCCAATACCCTCTGGAAGAAATCTGCCTTTTTCAAAGGAACAGGTTCTTTCAGTTTTAAATAAGCCTGAAATTTGCACGGGCATGAACCCGTCCGAACATAGAAGAGAGGGGTTAAGCCTAAGCTGTTTTCAAGATTAAAATCATCCACCCAAAGCATAGAAACTAAGACCTCTGGATTTTCTGCAAAATAAGCCAATGAAGGTCTCCATAAGATGTCCCTGCCATTGTAATATTCATCCATGAGTTCCAAGGTCTTTTCGTAAGCCTGCGTTATAGGAACCTTTTCCCTGACAGCCTCTTTAAAGAGCTGGGAATCTCCTGCACTATTAAAGAGGGTATTGAAGAGCGATAAATCAACGTAGAGATCTGGAAAATGCTGGGACATTAAGTCCCAAAAGGCTTTAACAGTCTGCAAATCTGCTTTCCTCTCCATGACTAAACCTCCTTAAAAAGGTAATTCATAATCATCATCACTTTGGGCTGTCTTTGCCCCTTCCTCAACCCACTTTAAGCGTATAACCCGCACACGCCAGAGTTTGGGTGCCCAAATAGGGTCAAGTTTCACGGGGTCCTCAAGGAAGCAAAAGAAAGCCCAGAGCCTAAGGGCGAGGTAAGCGTCTATTTTTGCATCGTGCCATTTAGAGGGTCTTATACCAAGGCACCTACGGACAGCCACAGGAAGCTTTTTCCAGCCAGTAGAAAAGAAGTCTGAAAAGGTCTCCATAAGGCAAATGTAGGCATGGTTCCCGTGCGGGAGCTGGTGGAGTTCCGATCTTTCTTCCAAAAAGTGCATTTCAAAAGCGGCGTTATAGGAGACAATGAAATCCCTGTCTTGCACAAAAGCCCAGAACTCTTGGAGAACTTCCCTCTCCGTGGGGCAGTTCTTTAGGTTCTCAGGGTCTATGCGGTTTACCCAGTAAGCTGGGTTTTCCTCGGCGTAGATGTAGCGGTTGAGAACCATAGGCCCTTTCGGCGTGGGCTTTATGGCACACAGCTGGAGGATCTGGCTTTCTCCCGCAAAAAGCCCAGTGGTCTCTAAATCCACCACCACGGAGTTATAAAACAGTTCTTCAGGGTTAAACATCCGCATGGTTCCCTCCTAAAATGGGATCTCATCATCTCCACCCACAAGTTCAATAAGCCCAGTAGCTGGCCAATAGTTCACAGAGAACCCTCTTCTACGGAGTTCTCCGACTATTTCGTGCACAAACTGTGGTGGAACTACCACGCTGCCTTTCTCCTCAAGGGTGTGGATGATTTGTTCTATGTCGTATTTTCCGTTTCCGTTGTTCCCATTGCTGGATTGAGAGCCCAAGGAACTATTGCCGTTAGCGGACGGTTGGCTTTTACCGTCCTTTTCATTGAAAAGTTGAGCGGTAGAGCCCACGGAACCTTTGCCATTAGTGTGTGGTTGCCCTTTTTCCTTTGCCTGCTTCAGTTCCCTCACATAGTCCCTAATCCTCGTGATTACCTGATCGGAGCTAACAAGCAGAACGTAGTGTCCGTTGTTGAGTTTTTTCCATAGGACGCCTTCATACTTGTCTATGTATTCTGAAACCGCCTTACGGTTTGCCTTCTCTGGGTCGGCGTTCTTCCATGCAGTGTAGATAGCAGTCTCAAGTTCCTCCCTTGAAACCTTCACCACATCACTGCCTTGGGTTCTTTCCTCCAAAAACTTTAGGGCAGTCTGGACTACTTGGGAGGAGGGAAAGCCTGACTTTTTGTTCGCTTTCTTTTTGGCAGATAACTTCTCTTGCTGTTGGGCATGCAACTTCTCCCGTATCAGGTCAATGTCTTTTAGGAACTCCAAAAAGGTTTGCTGTTCGGTGGATAGCTTCTTCCGTAGCTCGGCAGTTGCTCTTAGGAACTCGTCGTAGGTATCCGCAGAAGATAGCTTTCTCAGTAGGTCAGTGGCTGTTAGGGACTCCCAACCAGAGAAAAGCATCACATCTCCGCAAATCTTTTCAATGTTGCGTAGGACTGTATCAAGGAGCCTGTGGAAGATTGCAGAGGACAGGGAAAGGAGCCCGAGGAAACGGTCTTCCAGAAGGCGGATAATGGACTCCGTCTTTTCTACTACACATAGTGCGGAGCTTAACTCTCCTCTCTCCTTGAGTTCATACAGTCTTGCAAGCTCTCCTTTGAGAACAAGCTGGACCTGTTCAAAAAGCTGGCGGGACTTCTCAGACATGTAAGGCATGAGTTCTGCAATCTTTTTGTCTGAGTGGGCTTTGAAGAGGTTTTCCAGAGTTGCAAATTCTCCTATGGGAAGAGCCAACTTAAGGGATTGGGAGCTTTTAGCCCCCTCAGAAAGCTTGTAGGAAGGCTCCGTTTGGAGGGTGGAGAGTTTCTCAAGAAGTTTGTTGGAAAGCTCAGCTTGAAGGGAAAGCAGTGTAGAAAGTTCGCTGGAAGACAGGTTCTTTTTGGAGGAGAAGGGAGAAGAGCCCACAACTATCCACCCTCGGGGATCCTCTTTAAGCTTGTCCCAAGCCCTAAGGAACCAGTCCAAAGCTCCGTTCTTGGTAGACAGTCCTTGAACCAGCTTACCAAACTTCTCCTTGATCTCCTTCCACAGCTGCTTGAAACTCCGAGGTGGAACTTTGTATGGTGTAAGCTGGAGGATGGTTCCTCTCACGGTGGAAACTCTTTTTGGAACCACAAGAACTACAGGGAGACCATCTTCAGAGTGGTGCCTCTTGAGAAGGTCAAAGAGGGACTCCTGTAAAGATGAAGTCAAACCGTTGGGTAGAACTAAGGGCACGGCGGGGGGCTTGTAGGGATCTTTTCTCCTTGCTTTGTTCTTTTGGCGTTGGGGGCGGTTTGTTAAGGAATAACCATCCGCCGCCATACCAAAGTAAACTTGAATATTACCTATGTGCCCACTTTCCACAGGAAGGAACCAGACAGGTGCATGCACCCAGCCATCTGGGTCTATACCCTGTTCCCTTAACTCTGCCCTCTTCTTAGCCCTGCGTATTTCTGCCTCTCTCTTGCATTGCTTGATATACTCCGCTTCCTTGCGGTGGAAATCCTCCAGCCAAGCTTCCCTATCCCACTCTTTTTTACGCTGCCACTTGTTCCCTCCCTTGGCGTGGGCTTTCAGAAAGGCAAGGACTTCCTCGTGGCGTGTAAGCAAGTCCTCTAAGCTGTAGCCGTGCTTCTGCAGAAAGCTTTTGAAGTGTTTCACCCTATCCCTTGAACAGCCCACATGTTGGGCTATGTGTGTTGTCTTTCTGTAGCCTTTCTCTAAGGCTTCTTTAACCTTTTCCGCCAGTTCCCAATAGTGTTCATGCTTGGGTTCCTCCTTGTGTTCTTCCTCCTTAGGCGGGCTTTCTTGCCTGGTGGTGCTTTTTGTGTAGTTCTCCTCAAAGTAGTCCAAAAAATTCTGTAGGTCTTTCTCATCGTTCTTTGTGCGTATATGAAGGCGTTTTTCGAGTTCCCTCTTTATATCACGCAGTTCGTAGCCAGCGTCCAACAGCTTCTTGCAAGCTTTCAGGGTTCCGTGCTGGCTTAGGGCAAAGAAAACATTGGAGTGTTCTCCACCAAGCCGTTCATCCAGTTCTCTCAAACCTTCCTCTTCCTTGTCCGTGTCTTGTTCCTTTGGCTTTCTCTTCCTGTAGTAGCGTGGCTTGTTCTGGTGGACTTTTTGGCGGACTTTAGCGGGGTTCACCTTGAGGAGTTTTTTCCAGAGGTCTTGCAAAGGTAGAGGAAATCCAGTAAATAAACGCTTGGTAGCGAACCCATCCTTTAAGGGGTTAGGAAATCCCTCAAGCCATACTGCATGCTTGGCAGAAACTATGTCTGGCTTTATGCCAAGCTTGGCACAGAGAACTTTTAGGCACTCTTCTACATCCTCTATGCGGTAATCATCGGCATAGGGTAATTCGTAGCCTACCCAAACCTTCTCCACCCTTTCTTTGCCGTCCTCGTCTATGACCTTTATCTCTTGGTAGACCTTGCGGTAGTAGAAATAGATGTAAAGGTGGTAGCCATTTTGGGTCTCCCAGACTTCCGGGTAGACCTTAAGCTTCCGAAGGTATTTAACAAGCTTCCGTATAGCAACCTCGTCCTTGTTTTCCATGTCAATGTCAATAAGAACTCTGTAGACTAACCTAACAAACTCTTTACCAAAAAGAGCCTGCTGGTCAAGCTGGGTTATCTTTTCCCAGTCTCCTTTGGCAATCCTTCGGTTCTCTCGGAGTTCCTCTGCGGTTTTCTTGTTTATTAGGATGGTTCCCTGATAGAGAACAGCCAAATCGTGTTTTCGGGCTAACTCAAGGTAGAACTCTATAGTCCGTGGGTCTGAACCAACAAAGGCACCTACTGGGCAATACTTGCCGTCCTTCTTAACAAAAAACTGGAACCTACTAACTGGAACAGCAGCTGGGTTCCTTAGTCCTCCAGACAGGGCTTTTTTGACTTGATTGTGAGAGTAGATACTTCTGGTCTTCTGCGGTAGCAGGGCTGTCTGCCTGCCACCCCCTTGACTTCCACCACCCTCTGGTATAGAATTGTTATTAGTCCTATCTACTTCGTCCACAGTCCCACCTCCATAATTGGTGAAGCCCCCCTCCGTGGGGGGCTAGGAGGTTGCATGTCTCTCCCTGCAGGGGACCCACCCGCCCCTGCCTATAATATTATTTTAGTATGAGCGAAAAAAGGCCAGCAGCAAAAAACCAAATCCAAAAACAGCCTCAGCAGAAAAAAGACCATCCTCTAAAACTCTTTGAGGGCAAAAGGGTAGTTGTCCAAGAAATAGGTCCGAACGTTATAGAGGGAGAATGTATAGTGGCAGAGCCCGGGTATCTCATTCTGACGAATGTAATAATCAAAGGGACTAAGCATGTGGCAGAGGCTCAGCTACTATACATCCCACACCACCGCATAAGCTTTGCTCACACAGTGCCCACTAAAGTAGAGAAAACAGAAAAATCCGAATAACCGAAACTTCCTTCCCCCTCCCACCAACTCCACCCATCCAACTAAACAATAACCCACCTTCTCCACCTACCCACCATCCATTAACCAACCCTTCCACCTTCTCCACCTAAGCACCACCCCCTTACCAGCCTTCTACTTCACAGAAGATAAACTCCTCGCAAATTCAGGCTAAATTCCATTTAAATCCTTAAACTTAGTTTAAACACTTAAAAACCGCTTTAACATTTAAACGCTATTTAAACCTTTAAAAGTGGTTTAAAATTTTTCCTATGAAAGTGCTGTCCATCGTGAACCACAAGGGCGGAGTAGGGAAGACTACCTTAGCTTTAGTTTTGGGGAAGCTTTTGTCTGAGAGTGTGCGGGTGCTTTTAATTGACCTTGACCCACAGGCAAACCTGACTTTAGCTCTTACGAGGCAAAGAAGTAGGGAAATACCCCAAAGCTATCATCTGTTAATGGGCGAACCTGTGGAACCCATCAAAATCTCAGAAAGCCTATTTTTAATCCCCGGCTCTGTTTTGCTCAGCTTGGTAGAGAAAAGGCTTGCTAATGAGAAGGACAAGGAATTAAGGCTATCACAAAACTTGAACAGATACTCCGACTATCAAATAGTCATCATAGATACCCCACCAAACCTCTCCTTACCTACACTCAACGCCATCGTAGCAACTGATGGAGTAATCGTCCCTTTACAGCTTCAATACTTTGCAGTGGCAGGTTTGGAAACCATCTTTGAACTACTTAAGGCGGTAGCCCAATCTTACAATAAAGGCATAGATGTGTGGTTAGCCCCCAACGCCTATGAGAAAAGAATCGCCACTCAGAGAGACATTTTGGAACATATACAAAAGAAAGCCCAAGTACCCATCTTACCGCCTATTCCAAAAAGAAGTGCCTTTATGTCCCTGTCAATGGATGGAGATATAAGCTACCTTGACAGGGATGTCCTGAGCATTCTTAACCGATACATAGAGGAGGTATTAGCATGGCTAAAAAGAAGCCAGAGGCAGGAGACACTATAGAAAATCTCCTAAACCCTGTGAGCACTCCCTTTCCATCTACCCCACAAAAAGAACACATGGGCACAGCAGAAGAAACCAAATACACTCCACAGGCTAAACCCAAAAAGAAAAAGATCAAGGGCTTTGTTATAACGGATGAAAACATCCACAGGCTTGAGGAGATGAGGGCTATCTTGGTAAAGAAGTTCTACAAGGTTGATTACTCCCTCATCATCAACCTTGCGATAGAGCATTACTACAAATATTTGAAACAAGAGGATCAAACTTAGTTTAAAAGTTTAAACCCGATTTAAAAGTTTAAACGGTATTTAAAAGTTTAAGCAGTGTTTAAGAGTTTAAACCTTTTTCCTCCTCCCACGGTCTGCATCCTACATAATTGGCTTAAAACGGCCTGCAATGAAAAGGCTTCCTGATGTCTTTTGAACCTTTCAACTCCAAACGGTGCATTAGGAACCAGACTCCTCCCTGCCAAAATGGGGGACTGGCTAAGCTTTCAACTCCACACGGTGCATTAGGAACTCAAGGAGGTTATGGTGGTGGCCTCACGAGATGAAACTTTCAACTCCACACGGTGCATTAGGAACAAAGGGTATAACCACAGTTTATATTTATATGCTTAATAACTTTCAACTCCACACGGTGCATTAGGAACAAAATTCTCGTAAAGGAAACAGTATGAACCATCACACTTTCAACTCCACACGGTGCATTAGGAACTTTAAGGGACAAGGGACAGAAGCCCGTCAAGGGTAAACTTTCAACTCCACACGGTGCATTAGGAACCCATGCAGACAAGTGGGTCTCCGAGGAAGAGGTCAGGTCCGCCATCAGGGCTTTCAACTCCACACGGTGCATTAGGAACTCATGGCAACCCCCTTAAAAAGTTTATTGTCTCTTGAGACTTTCAACTCCACACGGTGCATTAGGAACTCATGGCAACCCCCTTAAAAAGTTTATTGTCTCTTGAGACTTTCAACTCCACACGGTGCATTAGGAACGGTAGTAGCCATGATTTATGCCAAGCAAAAAGTTTATCCTTTCAACTCCACACGGTGCATTAGGAACATTAGTTATCTGATTAACTTTTTTAAACATTACGTTTACTTTCAACTCCACACGGTGCATTAGGAACTTTCTATGGCTTCTTCTTTTGTCATGTAAAAGATACTTTCAACTCCACACGGTGCATTAGGAACAAGTATCCACTGACACAAGTTGTGAACTTTTACGACTTTCAACTCCACACGGTGCATTAGGAACGATGTCCCTAACAGAGTCAACATACATCTCTATTGCTTTCAACTCCACACGGTGCATTAGGAACAAGGAGGTTCTGCCATGGCACACACTCAAGTTTATCCTTTCAACTCCACACGGTGCATTAGGAACAGAGAAAGAAAAAGTCAAAAAAATCTCAAGCCGAAACTTTCAACTCCACACGGTGCATTAGGAACCAGACAGCTTGACAGTGAAAATGATAGAAGCCCTTTCTTTCAACTCCACACGGTGCATTAGGAACAAGGACTTCAGGAGTGCATAGAGGCTTGACGCAAACCTCTTTCAACTCCACACGGTGCATTAGGAACACATCAGGCTGGAGTTGGAGAACAATACTGCAATTTTGCCTTTCAACTCCACACGGTGCATTAGGAACCCCAAATTGCCACATTAACCAAAATAAGACATATCAATCACTTTGTCAAGTGGGCACCCCTTTCAAATGAAGTTAATTTTCCGAAATCCGAGATCATGCAAAGTTGAGTATGTTGTTATCAAATTTAAACCCTTTTCTCCCAATGCTTTCCATCACTGACCATAATTACGGCATTACGGCATTACATAATTACGGCTTTACGGTGATACTGCCTCCTAAAAAGCTTGAAAATCAAAACTTCTTCCCTCTCAAAATTGAAACAGCCCACCGAGAGGGCACACTAACCTATATTCAGTTGCCAAGTTGGCAAGGGTCCCAGTGGAACCCTCTATCTCCCTCA
>Ga0308397_1000269_pt1 | contig 39600 bp, 37 predicted proteins | sample Hotspr20SampleT8_FD_202356 | JGI IMG/M metagenome (GOLD analysis project Ga0308397, IMG submission 202356) | Hot spring phototrophic mat microbial communities from Mushroom Spring, Yellowstone National Park, Wyoming, United States - 20051001_T8 ...
GAGCTTTGCAGATTGCTTGACTTCAAAGCGGGGCATGGTCAGTTGGGTGAAGAGGGATGATGAAGAATTGTAAAACAGAATCAACGGGTTGTGTTAAGTTTTGGGTGCAAAGAGCACGGATTCAGGTTTTAGTCTGCCGACAATCTTTCCTGGGGCCGAATAAGAATTAAGGGAGACCGACTTTTCTCCTGCCAGTGGTGCAAAACTGGATTTACAGAAAGAACGATACATAACTTGAGCTGCAGGTCAGTATCAACCAAGGACATTACATGATCGCCGATTCAGAAAATGGAACGTTCGGCGCAACAAGCGCCGCTGCCGACCAGACACTCACCATCTCTGCCGCGCTGCACCAAGCCATCGAGCATCACAAGGCTGGTCGTTTGCCGGAAGCCGAACGACTCTACCGCGCCATCCTGCAAACCGACCCACGCCAGCCTGACGCCCACCACAACCTTGGGCAACTCGCCCGACAGGTCGGCCAACCCCGCGCGGCGCTGCCACACCTCAAAGCCGCGCTCGAAGCGAAGCCGGAGGTGGCGCAATACTGGCTGAGCCTGATCGCCGCGCTCATCGAGTGCAATGAAGTTCAAGCGGCGCGGTCGCTGCTTGACCAAGCGCGCTCGCGCGGCCTGAGCGGTGCCGCTCTTGAAGCGCTCGACGCCCGTCTGAATGCGGTGGCGCCTGCCCTCCCGAAATCCTCTGCCCCGCCGGCGGCTGAAGTCGACGCGCCAGCGGTGCACGCTGCCAAAGTCAGCGCGGTAGGGACGGCGAGAGCGCCACATCCAGCACGCAAAACCGCCGCTCGCCTGCCGCAGCGCACCGGCAAGAAAGGCGCCGCCCTCGAGCGACTGGCGCAGGAAGCCGCAGATGCCTTCGATCGGGGCGAGGATGCCATTGCGCTCGATAAAGCCTTACGAGTTCTGGCCAAAGCGCCGCGTCACCTCACGGCATTGATTGTCTATGGCGGAGTTCATTATCGTCGTGGCGCTTGGCAGGAAGCGGAGACCGCCCTCCAGCAGGCACTGGCCATCGACCCCAACCACCGCACTGTCTTGGCGCTGCAAGCGGCACTCTTGGGTTCCCTTGGTCGTTATGACGCCAGCGCCGCCACCTATCGCCGCGCGCTGGCGCTCTATCCCAACGATGTCGAGCTGCACAGTAATTTTTCTGACCTGTTGTGCAAAATGGGGCATTACAGCGAGGCGGAGACCGAAGCGCGCGCCGCACTGGCCATCGATGCCAATGACTTCGCCGCCCATTGCAATCTTGCCAATGCGCTCAATCGCCTCGACCGCCTCGAGGAAGCCATCCTTCACACTCGGCGCGCCATCGAGATCAACCCCGGCCATCCAGCCCTTTATCGCAATCTGTCTGAAGTCCTGAAGCGCTTAGACCGTTACAGCGAAGCGTTGACGGTGCTCGATCAAGGTTTACAAGCGACGGATCAAGAGGCGCTCATCAACCGCTTCCATTACTGGCTTACTCTGCCGTGGATCATGCAATCGCGGCAGGAGATTGCCCACTGGCGGACTCGTTTTGCCGAAGGCATCGCAGCGCTTGGGCGAATCAAAGGAACGATCGAACCTCATTCGATCTGCTCGGAGTGGTTTCGTCTGCCCTACCACGGCGAAGACGACCGGCCGCTGATGAGCGCATTGTGTGCACTGATGCGCGCCAAAGCGCCTAAGCTCAATTATGTCGCGCCGCATCTGGCCGCTTGGCAATTCCCGCAAAATCGGCGCATCCGCGTCGGCTTTCTCTCGCACGGCTGGCATTACCATCCTGTTGGCCGGTTTTTTACCAGTTGGATCGAACGCCTTGATCGGCAGCGCTTCGAGGTCATCGTCATCCATGCGCCGAACCACAAACACGATGCTTTGCGCGAAGCAATCGACGCTCGCTGCGATCGCGCGTACATGCTCACCGGCGTTCTTGAGCGCCAGCAGGCGCAACTCGCTGACCTTGCCCTCGATGTGCTTTTCTTGCCCAATGCGCCGGAAATCACCGAGACCTATTTACTGGCCTATGGCCGTTATGCGCCGGTGCAGGTTGCTTCCTGGGGTATTGCCGCGACTACTGGCATCGACAGTATCGATTATTACTTGTCCAGCCATTTGATCGAGTCCGAAGACGCACCCAATCATTACAGCGAGCGTCTCGTGTTGCTCGATTCTCTTCCGGGCGCTATGAACAAAATCGCTGCAATGCCCGAACGCATGCCGGATCGCGCCTTTTTCAGTTTGCCTAGCGAGGGCCGCATCTATCTTTGTTCGCAATCGCTCTTCAAGCTGCACCCCGACTTCGATGCCGTGCTGGCCGAGATCGCGGCCCGCGATCCAGAGGGGCATATCGTGATGATCGAAGGGCTTTATGCACCGTGGACCGAACGGCTCAAGGCGCGCTGGCAGACCACGGCACCACAGCTTGCCGAGCGGGTAATCTGGCTGCCGCGACAACCGGGCGGTTTGTTCGGCTGCCTCCAGAGACTCGCCGACGTCGTGCTCGATCCGGTGCATTTCGGTTCTGGCACGACCTTTTTTGAGGGCATGCTGCATGGCGTGCCTTTCGTTACCTGGCCGGGGCGTTTCATGCGCGGGCGCATCGTCGCTGGCGGCTACCGTCAGATGGGCTTGACCGATGTCCCGGTTGCGGCGTCGATCGAAGCGTATGCCGAAGTGGCCGTAAATTGGGCGCATGACCAAGCTCGCCGCGATGCGTTTCGCCAGCAGGCACTGGCCGTTGCCAGTGACCGGCTCTTCGCTGCCACACAATCGCTCGAACAATTCGAAACCTTCCTCCTCGCCGCGCTGCAAGCCGCCGATCGTGGCGAAAGACTCCCCTCCGGCTGGCGGGTGCCCGATGCCACCGTGCCAACGGGACTGACTGTGGGGCAGATGCCATGACGCCAACGACCTTGGTCACCGGCGGCGCCGGTTTCTTGGGTTCGCACCTCATCGACCGCTTGCTGGCCGAAGGCGAAGAGGTGCTCTGTGTCGATAACTTCTCCACCGGCAGCAAGGACAACATCCGTCACCTGCTTGCTCACCCGCGCTTTGAGCTCATCCGCCACAATGTGTGGCTACCGCTTTTTGTCGAGGTCGACGCCATCTACAACCTCGCTTGTCCGGCAAGCCCCGTGCATTACCAGCGCGATCCGGTGGGCACGACCAAGACGGCGGTGCTCGGCGCCATCAACATGCTCGGCCTCGCCCGCCGGCGCCGGGCGCGCCTGTTGCATGCCTCGACGAGCGAAGTCTATGGCGATCCGCAGCGCCACCCGCAGCCGGAAGACTATTGGGGCCACGTCAATCCGGTTGGCCCGCGCCTGCTACGACGAAGGCAAGCGCTGCGCCGAGACGCTGTGCATGGACTACCACCAGCAGTATGGCGTGCAGGTGCGCATCGTGCGCATCTTCAATACCTACGGCCCGCGCATGCACCCCAACGACGGCCGGGTGATTTCTAACTTCATCGTCCAGGCGCTCAAGGGTGAGCCGCTCACCGTCTATGGCAATGGCGCGCAGACGCGCTCGTTTTGTTACGTCGACGACCTCATCGAGGGCTTGATCCGCATGATGCACCAGGAGGATGACGTGGGGCCGCTCAACCTCGGCAATCCCGCCGAGTATTCGATTCTGGAACTGGCCGAGCATGTGTTGCGCCTGACCGGCTCGAAGAGCCGCATCGAATTTCGCCCGCTGCCCAAGGACGACCCCACCCAGCGCCAGCCCGACATCAGCCGGGCGCGCCGCGTGCTCGATTGGCAGCCCAAAGTGAGCCTGGAAGATGGCCTGAAGGAGACGATTCGATGGTTCAGAAAAACGCTGACCTGAAGGAATCCGTGGTTCCTAAACCTGGATCGCAACCGTGCCCGGTCTGCGGCGTGCCGCTGGCCGTGCCGTTTTTCGCGGGCGGGCAAGCGCCGCTGGCCACCTTGGGCTGGCCGCGCACGCGCGAAGAGGCGCAAGCCATGCCGCGCTATCCGCTCGACTTCGTGCAGTGCGCCGCCTGCGGCCATGTCTGGAACCGCGCCTTCCGCTACGAGGACGTCCCCTACGATGACCAGCCCAACCGCATGTTCAATACCGGGCTGCTCTGGCGCGGCCATCTGGCCGAGCTGGCTGATGCCACGTTGGCGCTGCTGCCAGAAAACCCCTGTGTGGTCGAAATCGGCTGCGGCTGTGGTCACTTTCTGCAGGCGCTCGCTGCCCGTCGCAGCGGACGGTATTTCGGCTTCGATCCGCACGGTCAGGCGCAAGGGCAGGGCGCGTTTGCGTTCGAAGCGCGGCTCTTCTTGCCCGAAGAAGACCTTCCGCATCTGGCGCCCGATCTCGTCGTGTTGCGCCACGTGCTGGAGCATTTCACCGCGCCGGCGGCCTTTTTGCTGCAACTCGCTTGGGCGGCCAGCCGCTTGCCGCAGCCGGTGCGCTTGCTCGTCGAGGTGCCGTGCATCGATCGGGTATTCACCACCGGGCGGCTGGCCGATTTTTTCTACGAGCATCCGCAGCAATTCAGCACCGCGTCGCTGCGCATGCTGCTCGAACGCGCCGGCGCCATCGAGCGGCTGTGGCACGCCTACGATGGCGAGGTGGTGCTGGCCGTGCTGCGCTTTCAGGTGCCCGCTGCCTGGCAAGAGCGCGCGCAGGCGGCCGCGCGTTTTGCCCAGCAAGCCCTCAAGGCCAAGGCGACGATTGCCGCCCAACTCGCTACACTGGCCAGGAGCGGTCAGCGCGTCGTCATCTGGGGCGGCACCGGCAAGGCGGCGGCCTTCATGCACTACTACGGCGTCGATGGCGAGCGCTTTCCTTGCGTGGTCGATTCCGACCCCGACAAGGTCGGAACCTTTGTGCCCGGTTGCGGCCAGCCGATCCGCAGCCCCGAGGAGTTGGTCGCCCACCCGCCCGATGTGGTGATCATCCCTACCCAATGGCGGGCGCTCGATATCGTGACCGAAATGGCGCAAAGAGGCATTACCCCACGGCAGGTGCTGATCGAACACGGCGGGCGGCTGATCGACTTCTGGCGGGAACCCCATCCTTATACGTTGCCGATCGACCGAGCCGTGAGCTGAGTCGCTTTTTCTGTAACCTGAATCCGTAGTCATCAAGGCTGAAACCTCTCCGGCATCCTGGGGCAGGGCGCGAGACGAAGTTCTGAACCTGCACCATATCGGGGCGTCTGCCCTGGCCTATGCATCGGGATGGTGTGTGCCCTGCACCAGTTTGGTGAGATTGCACGCGTGCTGCACCCCCGATCGAGGCGCTAACCCGCGCGTGGGGGGCTTTTGCTTCATTGGCACGGATCTTCATCGGCTATGGCATCGCCTACGGCGTGCATTTCCTTACCGGGGCCGCGGAGCTCGCGCAGAAAAATGGCTACGAACTGGTGAAGTTTTTCTTCCTGCTCACCTTTGCCGCGGCCATTCCCGCCATCGTGTCCGGGGGCATTGCTGAGCGCGCCAAATTCCATCCCCAGCTTGCCGCAACCTTCCTCTTGGTGGGCTTTGTCTATCCCTTTTTCGAGGGGATCGTCTGGAATGGCAACTTTGGTCTTCAGCAGTGACTCACCGCTAACCTAAGTGAGCCCTTCCATGACTTTGCCGGGTCGGTGGTGGTACACGCGGTGGGCGGCTGGATCGGGCTTGCTGCGGTGCTGCTTTTGGGGGCGCGGCAGGGACGTTACCGCAAGGATGGGGCGATGACGGCGCATCCGCCCTCCAGTATTCCGTTTCTCGCGCTGGGGGCGTGGATCCTCACCGTCGGCTGGTTTGGCTTCAACGTGATTTCGGCGCAGAGCGTCGACAAAATCAGCGGCCTGGTGGCGGTCAATTCCCTGATGGCCATGGTGGGTGGCACGCTGGTGGCATTGTTTGTTGGCCGCAACGACCCGGGTTTTGTGCACAACGGCCCCCTGGCTGGGCTGGTGGCGGTGTGCGCCGGTTCCGACCTCATGCATCCCGTCGGCGCCCTCATCACCGGCGGCGTGGCGGGGGGGCTGTTTGTCTGGCTGTTCACCCTCACCCAGAACAAATGGAAAATCGACGACGTGCTGGGGGTGTGGCCGCTGCATGGGCTGTGTGGGGCCTGGGGGGGAATCGCCGCCGGTATCTTTGGCCAGCCCGCCTTGGGCGGCTTGGGTGGGGTGAGTTTCCCCGCCCAGTTGCTGGGTACGCTGCTGGGGGTGGCGATTACCCTGCTGGGCGGATTTCTGGTCTATGGCCTGCTCAAGGTGACGGTGGGTATCCGCCTCGATCAGGAGCAGGAATTCAACGGCGCTGATCTTTCCCTGCACCACATCTCCGCGACACCGGAGAAGGAAGCGATCTGGTAGCCCGTCCCGGCCCGGCGGCCAGGTCACAGGGTCGGGCGGCTTGTTGCCAGTTCGGCGCGGGCGTGGCGGATCACGGTCAATGCCCAGCGCACCAACAGAAAGAGCAAGGCTGCGGCCACGACGATCGACGGTCCAGCAGGCGTATCCCAGGCAAGCGACGCGCTAAGGCCAAGCCAGACTGCCACCACCCCAATGAGTACCGCGCCAATAGCCATCTGCGTCGGAGTTCGGGAAAGGGGGCGCGCTGCGGCGGCTGGGATGACCAGAAGCGCTACGGTAAGCAGAATCCCGACCAGCTTCATCGCCGTGGCCACAAATAGGGCCAGGGTCAGTAGGAAGACCAGGCGCAGTCGGGCAACCGGGTGCCCTTCGACCGCCGCCAGCTCTTCATGAAGCGTCAGATTCACCCACCCTGACCAGAATCGGACGACCAGCACCAACCCGATGAGATCGATGAGCGCAAGAAGAAGGAGCTCCTCGGGACGCAGCGCCAAAATATCGCCAAAGAGGTAGGCAAAGAGGTCGACCCGCACCCTTTCCAGGAAAGCAAGGGCCACTAACCCAAGGGCCAAGCTGGTATGAGCGAGGAACCCCAGGAGGGTATCCTCGGTAAGCGGTTCGTTTGCCGACCGGCGTGCCAATAAAAAGGCAAGCGCAACACCGACCGCGGCAACGCCCAGAGTGGGGGAGAGATCAAGGAGGAACGCCAGCGCCACCCCCAGGAAGGCACCGTGGGCAAGCGTTTCGCCAAAATAGGCTAGCCGCTGCCAGACGACGAAACAGCCTAGTGGGCCTGCAAGCAGGACGACGCCGATTCCACCGGCTAGCGCGTACCAGAGAAAGTCGGACCACTGGTTCAACGCTTGCCTCCGACCTTCAGTTTCTCCACCCTATCCAACGGAACGATGTTGCCGTGTAGGTCGTGGCGGTGGTCGTGGTGGTGGGCATAGAGAGCCAGGTTTGCTGCTGCTGGGCCAAAGAGGCGCAGGTATTCAGGGTGGCGACCAATCGCTTCGGGGGGACCAGCGCAACAGATGTGCCCCTCCAGACAGATCACCTCATCGGTGGCGCCCATCACCAGGTAGAGGTCGTGCGAAATAAGGAGGATTCCACACCCGATCTCGTTGCGCAGTTCGGAAAGAAGCGCATAGAACTCCTGCTGGCCAAGGAGGTCGAGCCCTTGCGCCGGTTCGTCAAGGACCAGAAGTTGCGGCTGACGCAGCAGCGCCCGGGCAAGAAGCACCCGTTGCAGCTCGCCACCTGAAAGGGCAGCAAGCGGACGATCGCTAAGCGCCTCCACCCCCACCCGAGCGAGTACGCGCTGCAGATCCCCCTCCTTGTAGGGGTTGGCCAGACGAAGAAAGGTGGCCACGTCGATCGGCAGGGTGCTGGGCAGCGCAAAGCGCTGCGGCACGTAGCCTAGGCGCAACTCGGGCAACCGGTCGACGCGCCCATCGTCGGGAGTGATTAACCCAAGGAGCACGCGCACCAGCGTCGTTTTGCCGGCGCCGTTGGGGCCAACCACGGTGACGACGCGCTCAGGGGGGAGGGTCAGATCGATCCGATCGAGCAGACGACGCCCGTTGCGCACCACCGTGACCCTTTGGGCACGGATGAGAAAGGGGTGCGCAGCGGCAGAAATAGTGTGGGTTGACATCGTGGGAGGGTGCCCGGTACTATATGCAACATTATTGCATAAAAAAAGGGAAACGGTCATGGTTCGGCGGGCACTACGCAGGGTTTGGGTGTGGCTGTTGGGTGTTGTGCTGCTCTCCTCGTCCCTTTCGCTCTGGGCCGCGCCGCAGGTGGTGACTACCATCAAGCCGATCGATGATCTGGTGCGGGCGGTAATGGCCGGGGTCGCCGAGCCGGTGCGCCTGATCCCCGCCGGGGCGTCGCCGCACACCTACATGCTCAAACCCTCCGACCGGCAGGCGTTGGCCCAAGCCGACCTCATCATCTGGATCGGACCAGAGATCGAGAGCGCGCTGCCTCCAGTCTTTCCGGCGCTTCCATCGCGGGTTCGAGTGGTGACCGTAAAGGCGCTACCCGGCGTGACCCTTCTCTCCGCGCGCCACGGCGGGGCGTGGGAAGGCCACACCCACGAGGGGCATTCCAACGCCCATGATCACCATTCCCATGAGCCAGATCATCACCATACCCACCAACCCCACCATGACCACGGACACGAGGCGCCTCAAGACGCCAAAGTGGGGATCGATGGCCACCTCTGGCTTTCTCCAGCCAATGCCATCGCCATCGTCCAGGGGGTTGCTGCGATTTTGCAAGAGCTCGATCCTGCTCATGGTGCCACCTACCGCGCAAATGCTGAGCAGGCGGTGGCGCGCCTCAAAGCGCTCGATCGTGCGCTTAAAGAGCAGCTTGCTCCGCTTGCCAACCGGCCTTTCCTCGTTTTTCACGACGCCTACCAATATTTCGAGCAGGCTTTTGGGCTATACGCGGTCGGGTCGATCGTCGTTCGCCCAGAGGCCCCACCGGGAGCCAAGCGGTTGGCTGAGTTGCGCGAACGGATCGCCCAGCAGAACGTCCTCTGCCTTTTTGCCGAACCGCAGTTCGAGCCGAAGCTGGTGCGTTCTCTGGTAGCGGGAACGCCCGTGCGCGCCGGCACGCTCGACCCACTCGGTGTCGATCTCCCCGCTGGGCTCGACGGCTACGAAGCGCTGCTCAAGCGTCTGGCTACTCAACTGAGTGAGTGTCTGCTGCGGGCGGGGTCGGCACAAGTGGCTCCTCATCGATGAGTCCTGACCAATCGCCGCTGCAGTACCACTCCTCACCATAACCGTTTTGTGGCTAGCCGCTGTTGCGCAGTCCCGCAGCGATGCCGTTGATCGACAGGTGAATCCCTAGGCGCAGCCGCGGGTCGTCTTCGCCGGCGCGATGGCGACGCAGGAGCTCCACCTGCACAAGGTGCAGTGGATCAATGTAGGGGAAGCGGTTGCGCACCGAACGTTTCAAAAGCGGGTTGCTGTCCAAAAGCTCCTTTTGGCCAGTCAAGCGCAACAGCCAGTCGACAGTAAGCTGCCACTCACGTCGGATCCGGGCAAAGATCGTTTGAGCAAGCACCTGGTCGTGGACCAGCGCAACATAACGTTCGGCAATTGTCAGGTCGCTTTTGCCGAGCACCATATCCATGTTGCTGAGCATCGTGGCAAAGAAAGACCACTCTCGGGCCATCTGCTGCAAAAGCGCGATACGCGCTGCCGGCGTCTCGGCGGGGTCGTCGGGGTTGCCGCCGTTCGCCCACTCCTCGACCGCTGTGCCGAAGCCGTACCAGCCCGGCAGCATGATCCGCGCCTGCGACCAAGAAAAAACCCAGGGGATGGCGCGCAGATCTTCAATGCGACGACTTTTGCTGCGCGAAGCAGGACGTGAGCCGATGTTAAGGTGGGCGATCTCCTCGATCACCGTCGCTTCCCAGAAAAACTCCTCAAACCCAGGGGTTTCATAAACGAGCGCGCGATAGGCGCGAAACGCCCGTGCAGAGAGTTCATCCATGACCTGGGCAAAACGCGGTTCAGGAGGGGTCCCATCTTTATGAAGCAGGGTGGCTTCCAAGGTGGCAGCTACCAGCACTTCCAGGTTACGCCGCCCCAGCTCGGGGTTGGCATACTTAGCGGCGATCACCTCCCCCTGTTCCGTGAGTTTGAGCTGGCCAGCCACTGCGCCGCGTGGCTGCGCGAGGATCGCCTGATAGCTAGGGCCACCCCCGCGCCCGACGCTACCGCCACGGCCATGAAAAAGCCGCAGCGCCACACCAAGTTCGTGGGCTGTAGCCACCAGCTCCTGCTGCGCCCGGTAGAGCGACCAGTTGGCGGTGACAAACCCGCCATCCTTGTTCGAGTCGGAGTAGCCGAGCATTACCTCCTGACGGTTGCCGCGCGCGGCGATCCAGTGCCGGTATTCGGAAAGGGCAAAGAGATCGCGCAGAATGGCTGGTGCTGCGGTAAGGTCGGCGATCGTTTCAAAAAGGGGCACAATCTCCACCGCCAGGCGGTTGCGCCAAGGTTGAAGAAGGCCAACTTCCTTGAGCAGAACGGCTACTTCCAGGAGATCGGAGACCGATTCGGTCTTCGAGATGACGTACTGCTGAATCACCGCCGGCCCGATCGTCTCGTGGGCCCAGCGGGCAGTGCGCAGAATCGCCAACTCGGCCTGGGTTCCTTCGCTATAGGGACAGTCGGGGTGGACAAGGGGCCGGGCAGTAGCCAGCTCCTGACGCAGGAGCGCCACCCGTTCCTCTTCAGAGAGCGCACAGTAGTCGATGCCCGGAACGGCGCGGGCCAGTAGCTCGGCAACCACCTGCTCATGTACGGCGCTATTCTGGCGCAGGTCAAGGCAAGCAAGATGAAAACCAAAGGCTGCTACTGCCGTGCGCAGCAGGGCGAGCGACCCTTGTCCGATCTCGGCTAGACCGGCGCGGGTGAGCGAATCGGCAATAGTAGCCAGGTCGGCGGCAAAGGCGGCGGCATCGGGGTAGGGGGGGAGGGTCAAGCTAGGTAGGCGGCGCGGCAGGTGGCCGACTAGCTGCTGGTAGGTGGCGGCAAGCCGCGCGTAGATGGCCATCAGTGCTAGTCGGTAGCGTTCATCGGCGCGGTGCGGGGAGGGTGGGCCAGCTTGTGCGGCAAGGGCATCAAGCGCTTCGCTCACAGGCGATAGGGCCGCAGCAAGCGGGAGCTCGCCGCCAAGCCGGTGCACGGCGTCCAGGTAGTATTCAAGAACCGTTGCAGCGTTGCGCAGCACGGTTGCGCGCAATACCTCGGCGGTGACGAAGGGGTTGCCGTCCCGGTCGCCTCCGACCCACGAGCCAATCTGTACAAAAGGGTGGTGTGGCCAGATACCGGTGAGTCGGGCGAAGCGGCGGTAGAGGTTGGGGATCTGCGGCAGAAAAGTCGTGCGAAAGTAGTTGATGACGTTGTTTGCTTCATCCAGCACCGAGATGCGGGTGGGACGAATCAGCCGGGTAAGCCAGAGGGTGCGCACTGCCCGGCGAAGTTGCGCCGAGAGCTCGTCGGCCTCTTCGGGGGTGAGGCGCTCGCGATCGCGCCGTTCAAGCAGATTGGCGATCTCCTGCTCACGGGCGAGCACCGCCTGGCGCTGTACCTCGGTGGGGTGGGCGGTAAGCACTGGACGCACCAGTGCTTCGGAAAGGAACGCGGTCAGTTCGTCAACTGTGATCCCAGCCCGGGTGAGCGCCGCTACGGTGTATTCAAGGGTCCCCTCTTTCGGAGGGGAACCAGCCAGCGCATGGGCCCGGGCGCGGCGCAGATGGTGCTGATCTTCGGCGATGTTGGCCAGATGGGAGAAGAGGGTAAAGGCGCGGATCACCACGATCGCCTGGTCGCGGCTCATTGCGGCAAGGAGCGCCTGCAGCGACTCCCTCTCTTCAGTACCACGGTGCAGCGCCACCGAGGCCTGGCGAATTGCTTCGACCAGGTCGAAAGCAGCCTGGCCATGTTCGGCACGGATCACCTCGCCCAAAAGCCGGCCGAGTTCGCGGATCTCGGCGCGTAGTGGGGCATCCTTATCCGAATTGGCGGCAGTTGTGGATCGAATCATCGCTGGTTCTCCACCGGTTGCGCCAGGGCCGCTGCTTTGTCTGCCGCCTCTTTTAAGAGTTGCTCCAGGTAGTGGCTGTAGAACGACTCATCGGGAAGCCCGACCAGGGGCGCAACAAGCGGTTGCCCTTGCGGCCCGACGGCAAGAACGCTCGGGGTAAGCGTCCCCTTCAGGAGTCGGGCCAGCGCAGCGTGGTTCGTTACCGCACCAGCAAAATCGCGTACTGGGAGTTCGGCGCGGTCGGTTTCGATGCGTCGCAACAGGGCGCGATCGCCGTGGCTCTGCTCCAGCGCACGCAGGTAGGGGGCGGCGCGGCGGCAGTAGGGGCAGTCGCGCCGTTCGAAATAGAGGAGAATCGGTTTGCCGGTCGCTTTGGCCGTGGTCCCGTCGGCAGCCAGATCGGTGGCCAACGGCCAAGGAGCGTCGTCGGCGGCCACGGCAACCGCCATGAGCGGTGGTACAATCGCCGCGATGGCTAAGCCAAGTGCCGATCCGATCAGTAGGCGCCGGCCGCGCAGGGCAGCCGGGTGCAAGGAGAACCAATGTCCCATTCCACCATCCCTCGCTTGGTAATCGCCACGCGCGAAAGCCGCCTGGCGCTATGGCAGGCAGAGCATGTGGCGGCGTTAATCCAACGATTGTATCCCGAAATGGCTGTTTCGCTTCTCGGGATGACCACCCGTGGCGACCAGATTCTCGATCGGCCACTCGCCAAGGTGGGGGGGAAAGGGCTCTTTGTCAAGGAGCTGGAGGTAGCGCTTCTTGAGCGTCGCGCTGACCTGGCCGTCCATTCGCTCAAGGATATCCCGATGGTGCTTGAGGCCCCTTTTGCCCTGGCCGCAGTGCTTGCCCGGGAGACACCGGTCGATGCCTTCGTCTCCAACCGCTACGGCTGCCTGGAGGAGCTCCCTCCTGGGGCAGTGGTCGGTACCTCGTCGCTACGCCGGCAGGCCCAACTCATCGCCCAGTACCCCTACCTGGCTGTCGAGCCGTTGCGCGGCAATCTCGATACCCGGCTGCGCAAGCTCGATGAGGGGCAGTATGATGCCATCGTGCTGGCCGCAGCAGGGCTGCGGCGACTTGGTCTGGTTGAACGGATCCGCTGCGAAATTCCCTTGTCGGTGATGGTGCCGGCTGCTGGGCAGGGGGCGCTGGGGATCGAAACCCTAGCTGAACGCACCGATCTGATCGCCCATTTGGCACCGTTGGCCGACCCGGCTACTACCGCCTGCGTCACTGCCGAGCGCGCCTTTGCCCGACGGCTGGGCGGCAGCTGCGAAGTGCCGATCGCTGCGCACGCCACCTATGACGCAACTGCCCAGACGATCACCCTGCGCGGTCTCATTGCCGAGCCCGACGGTCAGTCTATCTACCGCGGTGAACGCACCGGTTCGGTTACAGCAGCCGAGGCGATCGGCGAAGCGCTGGCCGAAACGCTTCTCGCCCAAGGGGCTGACGCGATCGTCGACCGATTGATGCTTGGGCGCGCCGTGCGGCAAGGGGGGTAGCGACGTGCTGGCTCAGCCCCCCGCTGTCTGGGTCACGCGCCCCTATGCGCAGGCTCAGGGGCTTGCTGCCAGCTTGCGCGCCCGCGGGTACGAGCCGATCCTCGCCCCGTTGCTTGAGATCACCCCAGCGGTGGATGAGTCGCTTGCCCGCCACTGGGCCGAGCAGCTCAACCACTTCGCCTGGGTCTTTTTCGTCAGTGCCAACGCCGCCCAGATTGGGGTGGCGGCAATCCGTCGCTACCGCCACTGGCCCCCGGGGCCGCCGGTGGCCACCGTTGGCGCAAGCAGTGCGGCTGCGTTGCGCGCTCTTGGCTTTGCTGAAGTCTGGCAGCCAGAGGGGGGGGCCGAGAGCGAAGCGGTGCTTGCCGCTCCGTGGTCCCAGTCCGAGCAGGTAGCCGGCCGGTCGCTCCTCATTGTCAAAGGGGAGGGAGGACGGTCGCTGCTTGCCGAAACCTTACGCCAGCGTGGGGCCGACGTGCACGAATGGGCCTGCTACCGGCGTTTGCCGGGTACCTGGTCGGAGGCGGTCGGGCAGGTGCTAGCTGAAGGGCGCTTACGCGCGGTGCTGGTCACGAGCAGCGAAGCGGCGCGTCTTCTGCCGGCCATCGTTGAGCCACAGCGGCTTCAGTACCTCTGTCAGTACATCCCGGCGGTGGCCAACCATCCGCGGGTGGCTCAAACGCTTGCGGCACTGGGATGGCAGCGAATCGCCACTGCCGAAAAGATCGGCGACGCTGAGCTCATTGCCCAACTGGAAACGATCGATAAGGAGCCTGGTGATGAACGACATTTCTGAACCGCCAACAGCTGCGGCAAACGCGGCTGCACCCGCTGCTGCAACTGCCGCTGCGGGTGTATCGGCAAATCCCCCTTTGTCTGCTGCCACAAACGCAGCCCCGGCTGCTACTGGCACGACTCCTTCTCCGACCTCGGCGGGCAGGGGCGATGCTCCCGCTTGGAGCGGACGAGTGGCGCTTCTCGTAGCCATCGTAGCGCTCATCGTTGCACTAACAGGATTTTGGTACGCCCACTGGATTGTCAGGCCTGCCGCCGAACGGACGGTGGGGCAGGTGGCTGCCCAGGTTACTCCTTTGGCAGCCACCCTCGACCGGCAGCAAGCCTCACTTGCGCTTCTGGAGCGTCAGATGGCCCTCTTGGCCGAACAGGGGGCGAAGGTAGCCGCTTTGCACGAACAGGTAGCGTCCCTCAATGATGCCCTTGCCCAGAGCCGGGAGCGACTTGCCAAGAGCGAAGCGGCGCTCGAGCAACTGAAGGGAATCGCCCAGGCGGCGGCGGAGATGACTGCTGCGCTTAGTCGGGTGGGCGATCGCCGCTGGCTCGTCGAAGCGGCAGAGACGCTCACCTTTGCAGAACGGCAACTGGCTTGGAATGGCAACCTCGATGCCGCCCAAGCAGCGCTTGAACTTCTCTCGCAGCGGCTGGCCAATGCCGATCGTCCGGTGCTGCGGCCGCTTCGAGAAGCGCTCGAAGCCGACCTCCTGGCCGTACGCAGCGCTCCGCGCGTCGACCGCGACGGCCTCGTTGCCAAGCTCACCGCCCTTGAGCAGCGGTTGGACGAAGCGCCCCTTGCCTTTGCTGCGCCGCTTCCCGCCGAGCAGGCGGTTTCGGTTGCCGAATCCTCCTCCTGGTACGAGTGGCTCTGGTCGGCAACAGTTGCCTTTGGCCGCGCCGTTGGCCAGGAGTGGGCCAATTGGCTCCGTCTGGAACGGCTTGATGCAGCGGCCCCAGAGCTCCTATCGCCGCAGCAGGCGCTTGCGCTGCGCATCAATCTTGCCACCTGGATCGCTGCCGCACGAGTCGCTGTCGATAAAGGGGATGCTGCGGGGTACCAGACAGCGCTTGCGGCAGTGGAACAGACCGTGCACCGCTTCATCGCCGCTGGCCCCTCGCGCCAGGCGGTTGAACAGACCCTTAGCGAACTAAAGGCGGCTCCGGTTGCGGCAACGCGTCTGACACTTACCCGTTCGCTGGCGGCGCTTGCTGAACTGGAAACCCGTCTCTCTGCCTCTGTGGCGCCGTGAACCAGGAAGGAGAAACAAGGTGCGAGCCATCATCGCGGTTATCCTTGCTGCCCTCTTTGCCGCAGCCGTTGCCTTATGGTTCCAAGGGCTAGATGGGTACGTCGTTGCCGTCATCCCCCCCTATCGGGCGCAGATCTCCCTTCAACTCCTCATGCTCTTGGCTATTTTCCTTGTCCTGGTCGGGTATGTGGGGTTGCGGCTCGTTGTCCGTCTTGTCACCACTCCCGAGGCAGTGCGCCACTGGCAGCAACGGCGGCGGCTGCAGCAGGCGCTTGTGGCCCTGGAACGGGGGGTTACCGGCTCGCTGCTGGGTAAGCCAAAAGGGAGTTTCCGTGCGCTAGAGCGGTGCCACCGACTCGGCCACGGCGCGCCAATTGCCGCAGTGACCGCCTTTGAGGCGGCGCTGGCCGTTGGCGATGAGGCGCAGGCCGAAAATGCCCTATCCCGCGTCCCGGATGGGCAGGAGTGGGGTAGCGTCAAGCGGGTGCTCGAAGCCCGTTTTGGCCTTACCTTCCAAAGGAGCGACCGCCTGGAAGCGGCGCTTGCCGCGCTGGCAACCGACCGGCAGGTTGCCCCATCGGTGCGCGAACGCCTCCGCTTGCAAGCCGGCCAGCAAAAGGGGGATTGGCCGCAGGCGCTCGAAGCGGCCCGCTCCCTCTATCGCCACCGCCTGCTCACCTCAACTGATTGGCACCAGGTCGTGGGCGAGGCCTACCCGGTGCTGGTGCTGCGAGCGCTAGCTAGCGGCGAGCCGATCGCTGCCTGGTGGCAGACCCTTCCCAAAGAGGATCAGCGTGACCCGGAGGTTGCCGCTGCGGTCGTCCGAACGCTCATTGCTGCTGGGCATCCTAAAGAGGCGGTGGCGATTGCCGAGCCGCTCCTTGCCCACCAGTGCTACTCAAAGCTCCTAGCTGCGCTCATGCCGGCGCTTCCTGCCGATAACCGCTGGCTCGAACGACTGGAAGGGTGGAGCCGTGGTAGCGCCGACCCGATTGTGCTCGAAGCCTTGCTGCGTACGGCACTGGCACTGCGTCTCTTTGGCAAGGCTAAAGGCTACTTTGCCGAACTGCAGCGCCTTGACCCCGAACGCGCTCGCCAAGTGGCTGGCGACTGGCTGCTGAATCAAGGCGGTGCCCCGATGCTTTGGGATGAGGCTACGCCCCTGAGGTTACCCGACGCGCAGTGCGAAACCGCTCATACGCGCAGCGTGCCAACTGAACCGCCGGAGCCGACCTCACCGCCAGTGGCTGCTGAAGCAACCGCCGACACTGAGAGCCGGGGGCGATAAGGAAGATGCCAAAGAGTCGTCGCGTAACGGATGATGCACCGTTTTCCGCGAAGGAGACGAGAACCGTGATAGAATCTCTCGTGCGGCGGGTCGCCCCGCATGGCAGCGTGGGAACCGGGTCAGGGTCGGAAGGCAGCAGCCCTAACCACATCCTGTCAGTGCCGGGGGAACGGCTCGCCGTCGTATCGAGGATCGCATGACGCAACTCGCCCTTGCCCGCAAGTGGCGGCCGCGCTCTTTTGCCGACCTCGTCGGTCAAGAGCACGTCGTCCGGGCGCTTACCCATGCGCTCACCACTGGACGGCTTCACCATGCGTACCTCTTTACCGGCACGCGCGGCGTTGGGAAGACGACGATCAGCCGGATCCTTGCCAAAGCGCTCAACTGCGAAACGGGGGTTACTGCCACCCCGTGCAACCGCTGCCAGACCTGTCAAGAGATTGACGCCGACCGCTTCCCCGACTACGTCGAGATGGACGCCGCCTCCAACCGGGGCGTCGACGAGATGGCTGCGCTCCTGGAGCAAGCTGCCTACGCGCCGGTGAGTGGCCGGTTCAAGGTCTATATGATCGATGAAGTCCATATGCTCACTGGCCACGCCTTCAACGCCATGTTGAAGACGCTCGAAGAACCCCCTGAGCATGTCAAATTCGTCCTAGCCACAACCGATCCGCAAAAGATCCCGGTAACAATCCTCTCGCGCTGCTTGCAGTTTGGCCTGCGCGCATTAACGCCGGAAGTGATTGCGGCCCGGTGTGCTGCCATTCTTACTGCCGAGGGGATTGCTTTCGAAGCCGCGGCGCTGCCTCTCATTGGTCAGGCGGCGCGGGGATCGATGCGCGATGCCCTGTCGCTACTGGAACAGGCGATTGCCTATGGCGCTGGGACTGTAACCGAAGAGCATGTCCGGTCGATGTTGGGGTTAGTCAGCGAAGCGGTGCTCGTTGAACTTCTGTTGGCACTAGCCGATGGTGACGTGGCCCGTTACTGGGCGGCTGTTACGGCGCTCATCAACGGCGCGATCGCCGGGGAAGCGGTGTTAGCGATGCTCGCCCAGCGGCTCCATCTGATTGCCCGTAGCCAGTTTGGCGCACCGGCAGATGAGGAATCGCCCCTGATGGAGTTGGCCCGGCGCTGGGACCCCGAATTCGTGCAGTTGGCCTACTCCATCGTCGTCCAAGGGCGTCGCGACCTGCCGCTTGCCCCCGATGAGGCAACTGGCCTTGAGATGGCGCTTCTGCGCCTCTTTGCCTTTGCTCCGCAAAAAGAGCCAGACCCGTTGCCTCTGCCGCCGGGACCTGCCCCAAAACCGTCAGTTGCCTTGGTCTCATCGCCTGTTGCCGCGTCGCCTCCTGCGATCGCCCCCCGCTCAGCCCCCTCTTCCCCTGTAGCTCAAGGAGAGCAAGATGAGGCTTGCGGTGCGTCAACTGCGCTTCCCGCACGTGGGGTAAGCGCGCACAGTCCCCCTCCTGCTACAGCAAACAGTGAAGAATCGTTGCAGGCGGATCGGCAACTCGATTGGTGCATAGGAAGCGAAAAAACGAGCCAAGGGTCAGCCACCTATCAAGGAGACAGGCAAGCGGACGAGCAGTGTGCGACGCAGCCATGCGCTAGTACAGCCGATGATTCCGTCTCTGCCAAAGAGACGGAGCTTTTGTCCGCCACGTGGCTAAAGACCGTGGCCCAGCTCCCTCTCACCGGGGTACTGCGCACCTTTGCCGACCATTGCGCGCTGGTGGCCGACGATGGAACTACCTGGACGATCGGCGTCGACCGCCCGGCACAACACTGGCTCAGTTCAGCACCCGAATTGGGTAAAAAACTCAAGGATGCTTTTGCTACCGTGGTCGCTGAGGCGGCAGAGCGGCGCTGGCAGTTCGTGCCAGCCACCGACGCCATCCTGACCCTAGCCCGGCAGCGAGCAGCGGCTGAGGAGGCTGAGAGAGAAGCGCTCCTTGTTGCAGCTGATCGCCATCCGGGCGTACGCCTTCTCGCTGAACGGTTCGACCTCGAAATCATGCTCACCGGCAATGGCAGCCGTTTCACCTAAACCCCATCGTGTAGAGGAGTCATCATGTTGAACAAAGCAGCCCTCTCTGGCCTTATGCGCCAAGCGCAGAAGATACAGGAGAAAATCCAGAAGATCCACGAAGAACTCGCGCAGACTGAAGTCGAAGGGCAAGCTGGCGCTGGCCTGGTCAAGGTGGTCATGACCTGCAAGCACGATGTGCGCAAAGTAACCATAGATCCTTCCCTAATGGACGATCGCGAAATGCTCGAAGACCTTATTGCTGCTGCGGTAAACGACGCGGTGCGTCGCGCCGAGGCAACAGTCCAGGAGAAGATGGGTGAGGCGACGGCCGGCTTGCCATTGCCTCCGGGCATGAGCCTCCCCTTCTGATGGGGATCAAAATCTTTAAGTGTCGCAAAAATGGATCCGTCTGATGGAACGGGGTTCCGATGAGCCGGGTGCTGGCTGATCTGATCGATGGATTGCGCCGTCTGCCGGGGCTTGGCCCGCGCAGTGCCCAGCGGTTGGCCCATCACCTCCTTTTGCGCGACCGCCAGGCGGCGGTGCGTCTGGCACGTGCCCTTGAACAGGCAGCCTCTCGTCTGGTTCATTGCAGCGAATGCAACACCTTTTCTGAAACTCCGGTCTGCCCCAGGTGCAGTGACCCAGCGCGTGACCCCTCGCTCCTTTGTGTCGTTGAAATGCCCGCCGACCTTGAGGCGCTTGAGGCGGCTCGTGTCTTTTCCGGTTCCTATTACGTGCTGATGGGACGGCTCTCTCCGCTTGATGGCATTGGCCCCCAAGAACTGGGGATCGATCGCTTACTGCAGCGCATCGCCCGCCCCGAGCTTCGTGAGGTAGTGCTGGCCACCAACTTCACTGCCGAAGGGGAGGCAACAGCTGTGTGGCTTGCTGAAACGATCGCTGCGGCTGCACCCCACCTGAAAGTGAGCCGCCTGGCCCGCGGGGTTCCCGTGGGCGGAGAACTGGAGTATGCCGATCCGGCAACGCTGGCATACGCCTGGCACGATCGCCGCTCATTCGGTGGGTGAAGGAAGCGTTTGTGGCTTAGGCAAGGCTCGATTTTAGCAATGCCTTGCCATGGATCAACAATTTCTGATCCGTTGCCCCCTTTGTTTTGTCCAAGGGAAAGGGTTATAATCGGCCAGATTTGGCTAGACCGGGAGAAAACGATGACAACGACGATTGAACCGATGGATGAAAATCGTCGGCAGCTGCTGGTGGCAACTTCGGTGGTTGGCGGGGCAGGGGCGGTGGCGCTTGCCGCCCCATTCGTGGCCAGCTTTGCCCCTTCTGAGCGCGCAAAAGCAGCCGGTGCCCCTGTTGAGGCCGACCTCTCCAAGGTGGCACCAGGGGAGATGATGGTGGTGGAGTGGCGCGGCAAACCGATCTGGATTCTCCATCGTACGCCGGCCATGCTCGAATCGCTCAAGAAGGTGCGTGAAAAGCTGGCCGACCCCGATTCGGAAAAGTCGATCCAGCCGGCCTACGCCAAGAACGAGCACCGTTCGATCAAACCGGAATTTCTGATCGTTGAAGGGATCTGTACCCATCTGGGCTGCTCGCCGTCGGCAAAGTTCCAGGTAGGCGAAGCAAGTGGCCTGGGCGCTGACTGGGTGGGGGGCTACCTCTGCCCATGCCACGGTTCGATGTTCGATCTGGCTGGCCGGGTCTTCAAGAGCATGCCGGCGCCAACCAACCTCCCGGTTCCGCCTCATAAGTATCTGTCGGACACCCGCGTCCTGATTGGCGAAGACAAAGCCTAACGAAGGAGCAAGCGCAATGACTGGCAAATCGGGTCTGCTGCAGTGGATCGATGAGCGGTTTCCGCTCTCGGCCACGGTCGAGGGGCACCTCACCGGTTACTATGCCCCCAAGAACCTCAACTTCTGGTACTTCTTTGGCTCGCTGGCACTACTGGTCTTTGTGATCCAGATTGTCACTGGGATCTTCCTGGTGATGAACTACAAGCCAGACGGGACGCTGAACGCTGCCGGCGTGCCGATCGCCTTTGCCAGCGTTGAGTACATCATGCGCGAAGTGCCTGGCGGTTGGTTTATCCGCTACATGCACTCCACTGGGGCTTCAGCCTTCTTCATCGTTGTCTATCTGCATATGTTCCGCGGCATGATGTATGGCTCCTACCGTAAGCCGCGCGAACTCCTGTGGATCATCGGCGTGCTGATTTTCCTTGCCCTGATAGCTGAGGCGTTCATGGGGTACCTGCTGCCTTGGGGGCAGATGTCCTACTGGGGGGCGCAGGTGATCATCAACCTCGTCTCGGCAATTCCGGTGATCGGACCCGATTTGGCTATCTTCGTCCGCGGCGACTATGTGATCTCGGATGCCACGCTTAACCGCTTCTTCTCACTGCACGTGATCGCGGTTCCGCTGGTGCTCCTGATCTTGGTTGCAGCGCACATTGTGGCACTGCATGAGGTCGGTTCCAACAACCCAGACGGCATCGAGATTAAGAAAAAGAAGGATGCGACCGGCAAGCCGCTTGATGGCATCCCCTTCCACCCCTACTATACCGTGAAGGACATGGTTGGGGTGGCCGGTTTCTCGATTCTCTTTTTTGCCGTCGTCTTCTTTGCGCCGGAATTTGGCGGATACTTCCTGGAAGCGAACAACTTCATCCCGGCTGATCCGCTGAAGACGCCGCCGCACATCGCGCCAGTCTGGTACTTCACCCCCTTCTATTCGATCCTGCGCGCGGTCACCTATCCGCTCTTTGGGCTCGATGCCAAGTTCTGGGGGGTAGTGGCGATGTTTGCCGCGGTGGTCATCATCGCCTTCCTTCCTTGGCTAGACCGCTCGCCGGTGAAGTCGATCCGCTACAAAGGGCCGATCTTCAAGGTGGCGCTGACCATCTTTGTAATCGCCTTCCTGATCCTTGGGTATCTCGGTGTCCTGCCGCCCACGCCAATGCGCACACTGGTGGCGCAAATCTGCTCGGTGCTCTACTTTGCCTTCTTCCTGTTGATGCCGTGGTACAGCAAGATCGATCGCTGCCAACCGGAACCGGAAAGGGTGACTTGGAAATGAAAACGACGTCGATGACCTGGCTCAAAAAGGGGGTGCTTACGCTTGTGGCCCTTCCCGCGCTGCTTGCAGTCGCGCCAAAGGGGGTGTCGGCTGCTGAGGCTGAAGTACCGATCGAGAAAGCGCCCGTGTCGACAAACCCCGTCGACCTGCAACATGGGGCGAAGCTCTTTATCAACTACTGCCTCAACTGCCATGCGGCGAGCATGATGCGCTACAACAAACTCACCGAACTGGGGCTGACCGAAGAGCAGATTAAGGATTACCTGCTCTTTACCAGCGACAAGGTGGGCGACCTAATGCAGATCGCCATGCGTCCGCTCGATGGCAAAAAATGGTTTGGCGCAACCCCTCCTGACCTGACCCTGATCGCTCGGCAAAAGGAGACGCTTTCCTATTCCGGCGCCGACTGGCTCTACACCTACCTGCGCACCTTCTACCGCGACGAAGGGCGTCCTACGGGGTGGAACAACGTCGTTTTCCCCAACGTTGGGATGCCACATGTACTCTGGGAACTACAGGGGGTGCAGACCGCTGAGATCCGCGATGATGGGCATGGTGGTAAGCACGTTAAACTGACGTTGGTTAAGCCAGGACTCCTCTCTCCAGCCGAATACGATAAAGCCGTCGCTGACCTTGTCTCGTTCCTAAACTGGATGGGCGAACCGGTCGCTGCCAAACGCAAGGCGATTGGCGTCTGGGTAATGCTCTACCTTGCGCTCTTCTTTGTGCTAACCTATCTGCTTAAGAAAGCCTACTGGAAAGACGTCCATTGATGGTCTGTCCAGTGGCTTGACCGCCGGGGAGCCGATTCATCGCACCGCTTGCGCAACGCGTAGCGGTGCGTTTGCCTTTGAAGGAGTCTAACACCGATGATGAATCTTTACTCCAGCGCAACCGATCCCTTCAGTCACCGTTGCCGCATCGTCCTCTTTGAAAAGGGGATGGATTTTGAAGTCACTGACGTCGATCTCCTTGACAAGCGCGACGAGGTGCAACGCATCAACCCCTATGGCCGAGTACCGGTGCTTGTCGACCGCGAACTGATCCTCTTTGAGCCGAACATCATCAACGAATACATCGATGAACGCTTTCCCCATCCCCAACTCATGCCGGCCGATCCGGTAGGTCGTGCCAGGGCGCGCCAGTTGCTCGCTACGCTTGAACATGAGCTGTTTCGCCATTTACGCGTGCTGGAAGGGGAGAACGACGAATCAGAAAAAGAGCAGGTGCGCCGTTATCTACGCGACCAACTCGTGCAACTGGCGCCGCTTCTGGAAAAGCAGAAGTTTCTCTTTGGCGAGGAGTATTCGATGATCGACGTGGCAATGGCCCCCCTGTTGTGGCGGCTTGACCACTACCGGATTGCGCTGCCTTCTGCTGCGGCAGTGATCCATAAGTATGCCGAACGAATCTTTAGCCGCCAGGGGTTCATCGATGCCCTCTCTCCTGCTGAAAAGCTGATGCGGAGCTAAGATTAAGATGCTTCCGCTATCCAGCAAACCCTATCTGGTCAAAGGGCTCTGGCAGTGGTGCCAAGAAGCCGGGCTCACCCCTTACCTAAGCGCCCGTGTCGAAGGCGCCCGAATCCCCAAAGGTTATGACCGCGACGGTGAGATTATCCTTAACCTCTCACCTGTGGCGGTCAACCAACTGCAGTTTGACTTCGACGGGATCTCCTTTCAAGCCCGCTTTTCCGGCAAAGTGTTTGATGTCTGGATTCCAGCGGAAAATATCCTGGCCATCTTTGCCAAAGAGACTGGACACGGGATTGCGCTCGCCAACGAGATGTTTGCAGCTCCCGAACCAGAAGGGGTCGACCGCGCTGCTCCGCCACCTCCGCCAGCAGGGGGCAGCGGATTTACCCGGGTGAAGTGATCGGAAAGGGGACGGGCAGCGCCTCCCCGGCGATCAGCGCCACGATGAGCTCCGCAGAACCACAGGCAAGCGTCCAGCCAAGCGACCCGTGGCCGCTATTGATCCAGACGTTGGCCGCGCGGGTACGGCCGATCATTGGGACGCCACTTGGGGTCATCGGCCGCAGACCAGCCCAGCGTTCGACGGCGTGCCAATCGAGGGCATCGCCGCCCCAGGTACGTGCCCACCGCTCAAGCGGAGCCAGGCGCGCGGGGTTGGGGCGGTCGTCGAACCCGGCCAGCTCCGCAGTGCCGGCAATCCGCCAGCGGTTGCCCAGGCGGGAGGCAACGATGCGCCGCGCCTCGTCGGTGAGCGAGACGGTCGGGATGCGCTCTGGTGCAACGATCGGCAGGGTGAGCGAATAGCCTTTGACCGGTAGGATCAGCACCTCAGCAAGCAGCGGGCGGGCAAGTGCCGGTGTGCCCACGCCCGCGCAGAGCACATAGCAATCGGCATCGATCGGCGTCTGCTCCTTTTTAGGGGCGCCAGCATCGCGCACGAGTAGCGTGGCGCGGTCACCGGTCATCTGCCAGCCGGTGGCTGCAATGGAGCGCAAGAGCTCTACTCCATGCGCCTGACAATGCACGGCAAGCGCTTCGGTAAACTGCCGGGCATCGCCGCTCTCATCCTCTGGCGCATAGAGGGCGCCGACCAGGCGATCAGCGTGAGGCGAGAGCGCCGGTTCGATGGCGATGGCCTGCGCCGGCGAACAGGGAGAGATGGCAATGCCCCATTGGCGCAACTCCGCGACATGACGTTGGGCAGCTGCCCAGGCAGTCGGCGTAAAAAAGAGGTGGAGAATGCCACGGGTTGCTTCGTCGTAGCGCAGGGCGAGCGCGGAACGCCAGCGGCGCAAAACCGCCAGACTGAACCGCCCCAGGTGGGCAATCGTTTCGGCATTGCGGTGATGTCGGTGGGGTAGGCACTCGCGCAGAAAGGCGGTGAGCCAGCGCCCTTCGGAACAATCCCATTTGGGCACCCAGTGAAACGGCGCGTCCGGGTCGGTGAGCGACTGCAGGGCGATCCATGGTGCCTGCGGGCTCGACCACGGATGGGGGTGGCTCACCGAAATCTGCCCGCCGTTGGCATAGCAGGCGCCGTGAGCCAGCGCTGGCTTGGCTTCAACCACCGTCACCGACCAACCGCGCTGGCAGCAGGCCCATGCCGTGGTAATGCCAATGACGCCGCCGCCGATGACCACGACGCGCTTTTGGGGGCGCTGAACGATAATATCGACCATGGCAAACCAGGGAGGTAATACAATGAGTGACCGCAAAAGTTTGACACAGTTCCTTGTTGAAGCACAACGGGCAGGGATGCTTGATGCCGATCTGCGGTTGTTGATCGAAGTCGTGGCGCGCACGGCCAAAGCGCTGGCAGTGATGATTGGGAAGGGGCAGTTTGCCGATGTCCACAGCGAGGCACAATCGTACAACGTCCAAGGGGAGGTACAAAAAAAGCTTGACGTTGTGGCCAATGAGCTTTTGTTGCAAGCCAACGCCTGGGGCGGCCATCTGGCTGCGATGGCCTCGGAGGAGGAGGAGACCATCTGCCTTATCCCCGAAGGGATGCCGCGCGGAGGGTACCTGCTGCTTTTTGATCCGCTGGATGGCTCATCGAACATCGACGTCAATATCTCGGTGGGCACGATCTTTAGCGTGCTGCGTAACCTGAACGCTGCAGGATGCCCAACTGAGGCCGATTTTTTGCAGCCTGGGCGCAACCAGGTTGCCGCCGGCTATGCGATCTATGGTCCGACAGCCCAGCTCGTCGTCACCTTTGGTCATGGCGTACATGAATTCACCCTCGACCGGGAGTTCGGTGCCTGGTTCCTCAGTAAAGCGGCGCTGACAATCCCCGAGGAGACCAACGAATTTGCCATCAACGCCAGCAACCGCCGCCACTGGTTCCCGCCGATCAGGCGGTACGTCGACGAACTTGAGGCCGGTAAAGAGGGGCCGCGAGGGCGGGATTACAACATGCGTTGGGTTGGGTCGATGGTTGCAGACGTTCATCGCATCCTGACCCGCGGCGGTATTTTCCTCTATCCGACCGACCGCAAGACAGCGAGCAAAGGGGGGAAATTGCGGCTGATGTATGAAGCCAACCCCATGGCGTTTCTGATCGAGCAAGCAGGAGGGATGGCTACCGATGGAGCGCAGCGGCTCCTTGATCTTCAGCCGCAGGGGCTCCATCAACGTGTTGGCGTCGTTCTAGGATCCAAACAGGAAGTGGCGCGTCTGCAGCAATACCATCTCGAGTTGGGTGGCAAATAGAGGCCACAGGGGGCGCTGCCCCCCTCTTGATTTTTTTAGTCGACTACCCTATTATTAGCACTCGTCGGCTGCGAGTGCTAATAAGGCGCGGCCAGACGATCAGTAGATTTGCTCGTGGTTCAACGCAAAAGGAGAGTAAGTGCCATGAAACTGCGTCCATTGCATGATCGCGTCGTGGTCAAGCGCATTGAGGCCGAACGGAAGACGGCCAGTGGCATCGTGATCCCCGATACCGCCGGGGAGAAGCCCGACCAGGGCGAAGTGCTCGCGGTGGGCAGCGGCAAGATCCTGGACGATGGCAAAGTGCGCCCGATGGCCGTCAAAGTTGGGGATAAGGTACTCTTTGGCAAATACGCTGGCCAGAGCGTCAAGGTTGAAGGCGAGGAGCTCCTCGTGCTTCGCGAAGATGACATCATGGCCGTGATCGAAGCGTAATTCAGAAAGGAGAAGAGGGATATGGCAGCCAAAGAAATCAAGTTTCATGATATGGCCCGTGACCGGATGGTCGCGGGGGTCAACCTGCTGGCCAACGCCGTAAAAACCACCCTTGGTCCCAAAGGGCGCAACGTGGTGATTGAACGCAGCTTTGGTTCCCCGATCGTCACCAAGGATGGGGTGACGGTGGCCAAAGAGATCGAACTCAAAGACAAGTTCGAGAACATGGGCGCCCAGATGGTCAAGGAGGTCGCCTCCAAGACTGCCGATGTGGCCGGTGACGGAACAACCACCGCAACGGTGCTCGCCCAAGCGATTGTCCGCGAAGGGATGAAGTATGTCGCTGCCGGCATGAACCCGATGGATCTCAAGCGCGGGATCGACAAAGCCGTGGCTGCAATCGTTGAAGAGCTGAAGGTTATCTCCAAGCCCTGTTCAACCTCCAAAGAGATCGAACAGGTCGGAACGATCTCGGCCAACGCCGACAGCTCAATCGGCAAGATCATTGCCCAGGCGATGGATAAGGTGGGCAAAGAAGGGGTGATCACTGTCGAAGATGGGAAGAGCCTGGACAACGAGCTCGAAGTGGTCGAAGGGATGCAGTTCGACCGCGGCTACCTCTCCCCCTACTTCATCAACAACGCCGACAAGCAGGTTGCGGTGCTCGAAAACCCCTACATCCTGCTTCATGACAAGAAGATCAGCGGTATCCGCGAGCTGCTCCCGGTGCTTGAGCAGGTGGCCAAGGCGGGTCGGCCGCTGCTGATCATCGCTGAAGATGTCGAAGGCGAAGCGCTGGCCACGCTCGTGGTGAACAACCTGCGCGGCATTCTTAAGACCTGCGCGGTCAAGGCGCCAGGCTTTGGCGATCGGCGTAAAGCCATGCTGCAAGACATCGCCATCCTCACCGGCGGGACGGTGATCGCCGAAGAGGTGGGTCTGACGCTTGAGAAGGCCACGCTGGCCGACCTTGGGCAAGCCAAGCGGGTTGAAGTGGCCAAAGAGCACACCACGATCATCGACGGTGCTGGTGATCCGGCCAAGATCCACGCGCGGGTCAAGGAGATCCGTGTTCAGATCGAAGAGGCAACCAGCGATTACGACCGCGAGAAGCTCCAGGAGCGGGTAGCCAAACTCGCTGGTGGGGTGGCCGTGATCAAGGTGGGTGCCGCTACCGAAGTCGAAATGAAAGAGAAGAAGGCGCGGGTGGAGGATGCCCTTCATGCCACCCGTGCGGCGGTGGAAGAGGGGATCGTCCCGGGTGGTGGAGTGGCCCTCTTGCGCGCCCGCGAAGCGGCAGTGGCCAAAGGGCTCAAAGGCGAGAACGCTGACCAGGATGCTGGGATCAAGATCGTGCTGCGTGCCGTTGAACAGCCGCTGCGCGAAATCGTTGCCAACGCCGGCGAGGAGCCGAGCGTGGTGGTGGCCAAGGTGCTTGAAGGGAAAGGCAACTTCGGCTACAACGCGGCAACGGGCGAATATGGCGACATGATCGAAATGGGTGTGCTCGACCCCACCAAGGTCACCCGCTCGGCGCTGCAAAACGCCGCTTCGGTGGCCGGGCTGATGCTCACCACCGAATGCATGATTGCCGAAGCGCCGAAAGAGGAGAAGGCGCCTGCTGCGGCTCCGGGCGGCGGAATGGGCGACATGGACTTCTAATTCTGCCCCACCTTCAATTGCAGAAAGACCCCGCCTATGGCGGGGTTTTTCGTTTGTGCCGACGAATGGACGGTTTCCCTTAGGGCCTTTATCCTTGACTTTCCCAAGTGCGCCGCTCGCTAAGCAGACGATGGGCAGTGGCGGAAAAAATGCCTTCGGCAATCGCCGTACGCAGTTCGTGCATCAGATTCTGGTAGTAGCGTAGGTTGTGGACCGTATTCAGAATACTGGCCAAGATCTCGCCGCAGCGAAAGAGGTGGTGCAGATAGGCGCGACTGAAATTCCGGCAGGTGTAGCAGTCGCAGGTCGGGTCAAGCGGCGACTCATCGTTGCGGTAACGGGCATTTTTGATTTTGACATCGCCGAAACGGGTAAAGAGGTGGCCATTGCGGGCGTTACGGGTGGGCATGACGCAGTCAAAGAGATCGATGCCACAGCCCACAGCGAAGATGAGGTCTTCTGGCGTGCCAACCCCCATCAGGTAGCGCGCTTGCTGCTCGGGCATGAGGGGAGCGATGTGGCTAAGGATGCGGTGCATCTCCTCCTTCGGTTCGCCTACTGAGAGGCCACCAATCGCGTAGCCATGAAAACCGATCTCGATAAGACCAGCAAGCGATGCTTCGCGCAGCGACTCGTACATTCCCCCTTGGATGATGCCAAAGAGGGCGTTGGGGTTGGCCTGTTCGGTAAAGGCCGCGCGGCAACGGCGTGCCCAGCGAAGCGACCGCTCCATCGACCGGGCTGCGGCATCGAAGCTGGCTGGATAGGGTGTACATTCGTCAAAGACCATCGCGATATCGGAATCGAGCGCAGTCTGGATTTCGATCGCCGCTTCGGGGGTAAGGAAGCACTTTGCACCGTCGATTGGTGAAGCAAATCGGACGCCCTCTTCGCTGATGTGGCGCAATGGGCCTAGGGAGAAGACCTGAAAGCCGCCTGAATCGGTCAGAATCGGCAGCGACCAACTGATGAATCGATGCAGACCGCCAAAGCGGCGGATCACCTCTAGACCCGGGCGCAGCCAGAGGTGGAAGGTGTTGCCCAGAATGATCTGGGCGCCCACCTCGGTAAGCCGTGCCGGGGTCATCGCTTTGACCGTTCCATAGGTGCCCACTGGCATAAACGCTGGGGTATCGACCGCGCCGCGGCGAAGTTGGAGCTGCCCCCGGCGGGCCAACCCATCGCGAGCAAGGAGGGTAAAGGCAGCAGGGCCACTCATTGCGCTTCCCCCGGCTCGTTGGCAAAGCAGGTGGGCAGAAACATCGCGTCTCCGTAACTAAAAAAGCGGTATCCTTTGGTAATGGCGTGCTGGTAGGCGGCGCGGATCAGCTCATAGCCGCCAAAGGCGCTTACCAGCATCAGAAGTGTCGAACGGGGCAGGTGAAAATTGGTGATTAGCGCATCAACGATGCGAAATGAGTACCCTGGGCGGATAAAGAGGTTGGTTTCGCCACTTCCAGCACGAAGCTCACCCCACAGCGCGGCGGCCCCTTCCAACGTCCGGAGCGTCGTGGTGCCGACTGCGATCACCCGACGGCCGGCAGTTTTGGCGGCGGCGATCGCTTCAACGGTTGCTTGCGGCAGGAAAAAGCGCTCGCTGTGCATCACATGCTCACTGACTCGTTCGCTGCGCACCGGTTGAAAGGTTCCTGCACCAACGTGCAGGGTAACCCACGCTAGGCCTACTCCATGCGCAGCAAGCGCGTCAAGTAGCGCCTCTGAAAAGTGCAGACCGGCAGTGGGGGCGGCTACCGATCCAGGATTGCGGGCATAGACAGTTTGGTAGCGCTCCTCATCGCTGGTTTCGCTGGCTCGGCCAAGGTAGGGTGGGATAGGGAGCTGGCCGTAGCGTTCGATCCAATCGAGAAGCGCCCCTTCCTCGTTCAGGCGCAGGTGGAAAAGTTCCCCAGCTCGACCGACCACTTCCACGGTAAAGGCGTTGGCTAGCCGTAGCGTCGTTCCCGGTTTAGGCGATTTACTGGCACGAATAAGCGCCAATCCCTCTTTTTCGCTGATCAGCCGCTCAAACAGTATCTCGACTTCCCCTCCCGTGGCTTTCTGACCAAAAAGGCGGGCGTGGATGACCCGGCTGTCGTTAAAAACAAGAAGATCGCCTGGAACGAGCAGGGCAGGAAGATCGGCAAAGAGGGCATCACAAAAGCAGCAGCGTTCAACGACCAACAGCCGACTTTGTTCCCGCTGTGGCGCTGGGTAACGAGCAATTAGCACCTCAGGGAGTGCGAAATCATAGGCTTCAAGCCGATCGAGATCCAGCACTTGGCAAACGCTCCTTTCTCTCCTATAATGTACGCTTCACGCGCCGAGATGGCGGAACAGGTAGACGCAGCGGACTCAAAATCCGCCGGTGGCAACACCGTGAGGGTTCGACTCCCTCTCTCGGCACCAGCACTCTACCATAAAATAAGGTGATGGCAGAGGGCATAAGCGACCATCTTCCGACAATAGAGCCCCCGAACCCCGCCATGCCTTCATGGATGCCGTGGCTGGCGTTCGGGTTGATGGTGCTGGCCATCTTCTTTATTGTCCATCACCACCTGCTGCCAGCGTTGATTGCGGGCTTGGTGATGCACCTTCTGGTACATGCCATCGCGCGGCGGCTGATCAGCCCATCCTTTTCGTCCCACGCAGCGCGCTGGACGGCAATTTTGCTCATCACCCTCTTGGTGCTGGCGCTCCTAACTGTTGCTTATCTGGCTATGGTGCGTCTGCTACACGGCACTGGCCAGGAGGGGCTCGAGGGGTTGCTGCGGTTGATGGCCCGGGTCCTTTCCGATACGCAAGCAGTTCTGCCGCCGTGGGCCAAGGGGTGGCTACCCGAAGACATCGATACCTTCAAGGACTTTTCCGTACGCTGGCTCAAAGAGCACGCGATGATGGTTGGCAGTTTGGGCGGGACCATCGGCTATGGTCTGGTCTATGTCTTGATCGGTCTGGTGATCGGCGCGATGGTCTCGCTCCATACTGAAGCAAGCGACCCCCATCAGGTCAGGCCCTTTGCGCGCGCCCTTGCTGATGAAATCAGCGACTTCAGCTTTATGCCTACGTCAAGGATGGTCTGAAGAAACGCGGTTTGGTTTAGGTTGGGCTACACTGGTGCAGCAGCACCAACTTTGCGTTGCGGCGCTCCGTTAGCGTTGCCTGTTTAAGCCTCGGTTATTGCGACTCTTGGCTTAACCCGGCGCGTAAAGCGCGGATGGCCGGATGCTGCTCCTTGCGCCGCGGGTAGATCAACCAGTAGCGTTCGTGGATTTCGGGTATCTCGCCTAGCACCACCAGGCGGTGGCGTTCGGTGAGTGTGAGCGTAAGGGTTTGTGGGGCAGGGAAGATGCCATCGCCAGCTTCGGCCATTTCGATCAGAAGCGCTGTGTCGGCAAATTCGCCGGCAATCCGCGGCGTGATCCCGTGTGTCTGACAGGCAGCAAGAAGCGCAATGCGGGCGTGGGTTGGGGCTGCGGGGAGTAAGAGAGGAACTTGGGCAAGTGTTGCCCAGGTGATCGGCCCTGGCCCCCAGCGGCGGGCGCCAAACCAGGCAAGCGGAGCCTCTAGGAGCCGGTGACTCACAAGCCGCAACGCACTCTCTTCGCTGGGGGCGACGTCGCTGAGCACCAGATCAAGCGATCCGGAAATCAGGCCAGCGATAAGCTGGGCAAAACGTTCTTCGGTGACGTGCAGCACCACCGGTTGGGGCAGGGCGCGCAGCGGGGCAAGGAGCTGGGCAGCGATCGCCTTAGGGACACTGTCCAAGAGTCCAACGCGCAGGCGCAGCGTCGGTTGCTCACTTTGTAGCTCTTGCTCCAGCGCTTCGATCAGGCGAAAGATCTCATCGGCATAGCGCAGCAGCGTCTCGCCGGCGGCGGTGAGGACCATTTGCCGCCCTTCGCGGGTAAAGAGGGTTTTGCCTAAGGCTGCTTCCAGCGCGGCGATCTGTGCGCTCACCGTCTGGGGGGCAAAGCCGCCGATCTCGGCAGCGCGTTGGATGGTGCCGTGGTGCGCCGCCAACCGGAAGTGGTGAAGTTGCCGCAGACTAATCATCCTAGTTTTTTGGATAATTTTTCAAAGGATTTCTGATTGTATCTGATCGCGGTTGGTGTTATAAATAAAAAAGCCAACATAACAACAGGAGAGACCAACATGAAGAACGTCCGACTGGAGCGCCAGGGTGTGCCCCGGCAGCGTTCGGAACCCTCTGCACGAAGCGAAGCGCCGCGCACCGCAGCCGTCGAGGTCGTCTGTTCGACCGAAAACGAGGCGATCCGCCCAACCGTGGTCGAGCGCATTGGCAAAGTGGTGCGTCAGGTCAAGGCCCACGTTGTCTGGGCGCGGGTCAAGCTGATCGATGTCCGCGACGAAACTGGGGCACTGGTCAAACGGTGTGTCGTGCAGATGCGCCTGCGCCACCGGCCGCAGGTGCTCTTTGCCGTCACCCATCCAAGTGCGCGCGAAGCAGTGGCAATGGCAGCTATGCGCCTGCAGCGGGTGCTCGACCGTCGGTTGCAGATGGCAGTGGTTGGTTGAGTCATGGTACGTTGTCGATCCTACTAAGGAGGTAAATACGATGAACGCTTGGAATCAGCAACCCGGTGCGCAGAACCGCACCTTGAGCTGGGAAGAGTTGGAGCAACTGCGCCGCAACGGCCGGCCGCAAGGGGTGACGTTTGCAACAGATGCCAGCGAAGCCGATGGTGTCGCCACGCCAGTCGATGCGAGTCAGGCCCAGCGGGTGCTCCGTAACACCTTGATGCTTCTTGCAGCTACACTCGGCTTTTCGGCGCTCACCGCAGGGGTATCGCTTGCGCTGGGGCTCCCCCATCCGGGTCTGTTATTGACGCTCGTAGGGTACTTTGGCCTTCTCTTCCTTGTCCATAAACTGGCCAACCGGGCAGCCGGGATCCTTGCTGTCTTTGCCTTGACCGGTTTTATGGGCTACACGCTTGGGCCAATCCTGGCTGCCTATTTGAAGCTGCCGAATGGGCCGCAGATCGTCTTCCAGGCTTTTGCCGGTACGGCCCTGATCTTTGCCGCGATGGCAGGCTACGGGGCGGCCACCCGGCGTAACCTCTCCTTTATGGGAGGGTTTCTCTTTGTGGGGGTGCTTGTCGCGTTCCTAGCTGGGCTTGGGGCGATCTTCTTTGAGATACCAGCGCTATCGCTCACCGTATCGGCGGTGATCGTGCTTCTGATGGCCGGGTTGATCCTCTACGAGGTCAACCAGATCGTCCAAGGGGGCGAAACCAACTATATCTTGGCTACTGTGTCGCTCTTTGTGAGCATCTTTAACCTCTTTACGAGCCTGCTGCATCTGCTAGGGGTTTTCAAAAGCGACGAGTGATGTAAAAGGGCTTCAACGGGAATTATGAGGGGCGAGAAGCCCCTTTTTCGTTTTTGCTGGTCAGCAAGAGACACCACATAACGCGGCCGTCGGCCCGCATAAGAGCGGCGCTCCCTTAGCCGACAGGTCCAGAGATCAGCGCGTAGGCCGAATGGTTATGGATCGATTCGAAGTTCTCCGATTCGACAACGAAACGGGTGATCCGCGCGTCTCGGTAGAGGCGTGCCGCAACGTCGCGAACCAGATCTTCGACGAACTTCGGGTGGTCGTAGGCCCGCTCGGTGACATACTTCTCGTCGGGCCGCTTTAGCAGACCGTAGAGGTCGCAGCTCGCCTCCTCTTCGGCAATGTCGATCAGCTCTTCGATCCAGACGTGATCGGAGAGTGTCGCGGTAATGGTAATGTGGCTGCGCTGGTTGTGGGCTCCGCGATCGGAGATTTTTTTTGAACACGGGCAAAGCGAGGTGACCGGTACGACTACTTTGAGCGTGAAGTAGTAAGCGTGCTCGACGGTAACTTCGCCAATGAAGGTGACGTCGTAGTCCATCAGGCTCTCGACCCCAGATACAGGGGCTCTCTTAAGCACGAAATAGGGAAAGGTCATCTCGATGCGCCCACTTGCCGCCTCCAGCCGCTGGACCATGTGGCGGAGCATCGGTTCGAACGATTCGACCGATACCTCCCGCTCCTGCTGGTTGAGGATCTCGACAAAACGCGACATGTGGGTTCCCTTGAAGTGGCGGGGAAGACCGACGTACATGTTGAAAGTGGCAACCGTATGCTGTACCCCGCCGCTACGGTCGGAGACACGCACCGGGTGGCGGATCGCTTTGATGCCCACGAGATCGATGTCGAGGTTGCGGTGGTCGACCGAACCTTGGACGTCAGGCATTTCGGCGGCGACGTCAGCAAGAGACGGAGTCAATGTTGCTTGGGTCATGTTCGGGTTCCTTGCCTAATGTTGAGCAATTTACTCGGTTTTTGTATCACGCCGGTTGATTGGTGTCAAGGCTGCAGCAATAGAAGGCAGCAATCGTCTGCTTTAGGTTTTGGCTATCGAGTCCAGCAAGAACGAGCAACTGCTGGGGGTCACCGTGCGGGTAGAACTGGTCGGCTAGGCCAAGGCGGAGCAGCCGCGGTGGGGTGGGGAGGGCCTGCAGAAGGCGCGCTACTTCGGCGCCTGCACCGCCGATCACGGCGTTCTCTTCTACCGTGACGAAGTGGTCGTGCGTTTCAGCCAACCTTTCGATCAGCGCGCCATCAAGCGGTTTGGCAAAACGCATGTCGATCAGGGTGGCATCAAGCGCTTCGGCTATGGGACGGGCGGCAGCAAGGGGGGCGCCAAAGGCCAGGATCGCCAATCTTTTCCCCTCCCGGATGATGCGTGCTTGGCCAATCGGCAGCGGTTCCAGGTTGTCGGGCAGCGTAGCGCCTGGACCCGTTCCGCGCGGATAGCGCACCGCTGCCGGGCCGTCATGCCAGTGGGCGGTGGAGAGCATCTGCCAGCACTCGGCTTCGTCGGAGGGGGTCATCACGATTAGGTTGGGGATGCAGGTGAGGTAGGAGAGGTCGAAAGAGCCGTGGTGGGTGGGGCCGTCGGCACCGACTAGTCCGCCGCGGTCAATCGCGAAGGTGACCGGCAGCTTTTGCAGCGCAACGTCGTGGATCAGCTGATCGTAGGCGCGCTGCAGAAAGGTCGAGTAGATGGCAACCACCGGCCGAAATCCTTCGCAGGCTAATCCTGCAGCAAAGGTGACCGCATGCTGTTCTGCAATGCCTACGTCAAAGTAGCGTTCGGGGAAGCGCTCTGAGAAGGCAACCAGTCCAGAGCCTTCGCGCATCGCCGGGGTGATCGCAACCAGCCGTGGGTCGCGTTCGGCCATCGCGCAGAGCCAGCGGCTGAAGACGTCGGTGTAGGTCAGTTTGGGCGAGGCCACGGTGGTGGAGACGGTGGTGGGTAGCCCCTCGTTGGGGTTGAAGCGCGAGACGCCGTGGTAGCGCACCGGATCGGCTTCGGCCAGTTTGTAGCCTTGCCCTTTGCGGGTCAGGACATGGACAAATTGAAGTCCCCCTTCTTCGCGCAGATTTCCGAGCGTGGTGATCAGCGCATCGAGGTCGTGGCCGTCGATCGGGCCGACGTAGCGGAAGCCAAACTCCTCAAAGAGGGTGCCGGGGGTAAGCATCCCGATCATGTGCTCTTCCACCCGCCGGGCAAGCGCCTTGAGGGGTGGGGCGGCCGAAAGAAGCGTCGAGCCGATCTCGCGCGCCGTTCGGTAGGGCTCGCCGGTAAGGAGCCGGGCTAAGATTCGGGTTAATGCGCCAACAGGAGGGGAGATCGACATCTCATTGTCGTTAAGCACGACGGTGAGGTTGATACCGGGAATTTCGCTGGCGTTATTGAGCGCTTCAAAGGCCATCCCGGCCGACATCGCCCCGTCGCCGATCACCGCGACGATGCGGCGCTGTTCGCCACGCGCTCGCGCTGCCGCTGCCATCCCGAGCGCTGCCGAGATCGAGGTCGAGGAGTGGCCTGTGCCAAAGGTGTCGTAGGGACTTTCGTCGCGTTTGGGGAACCCAGCGATCCCGCCGAATTGGCGCAGGGTGTGGAAAAGATGGCGCCGTCCGGTCAAAATCTTGTGGGGATAACATTGATGGCCGACGTCCCAGACCAGCCGATCAAAGGGGGTGTCAAAGACATAGTGCAGCGCAATGGTCAATTCCACCGCACCCAGATTTGAGGCAAGGTGACCTCCTGTTCGCGAAACCGACTCGAGGATGAAGGCGCGTAGTTCGGCAGCCAGTTCGGGAAGACGGCTGCGCGGCAGTTGGCGCAGAGCGGCTGGGTCGTCGATGCGGGCAAGCAGCGGATAGCGGATGGCAAGGCTCTGCGGGTCCATGAGATTCTCTAGCGATTGCGGGCGACTATCTGTTCAGCCACCTGGGCAAGCGGCTGCGCCGCAGGGCCGAGCGCAGCCAGCCCGGCAAAGAGCGATGCGCTCAGCTCAGCCAGCCGCTGCCGGGCGGCGGTGGGCCCAAGCAGGGTGACAAAGGTCTGTTTCCCCTGGCGGGCATCCTTCCCTGGGGTCTTCCCGAGAGTGGCTGCATCGCCCTCGTGGTCCAGGAGATCATCGACGATCTGGAAAGCTAGCCCAATCTGGGCGGCAATCGGGGCGAGCTGGCCGATGAGCTTACGGTTGGCCTTCAGACCACAGAGGGCGCCGCCAAGGATTGCCGCTTCGATCAGCGCACCAGTCTTGCCGCGATGCAACCGCTCCAGAGCCGCCACAGGGTCGGCGAGGCAAGGGGGGGCGAGTTGCCGTTCGGCTTCGATGTCCAGTGCTTGCCCACCCACCATGCCGGCTGCGCCAGAGGCATGGGCAAGCAGCGCCATCAGGCGCAGCCGCTGCGCCAGCTCCAGCTCGGCGGCAGCAGCAAGTGTTTCGAAAGCAAGCGCCTGTAGTGCATCGCCAGCCAGAATCGCGGTGGCCTCGTCAAACTGGACGTGGACAGTTGGTCGGCCACGGCGCAGAGCGTCGTTATCCATTGCCGGCAGGTCATCGTGAATCAGCGAGTAGGTATGAATGAGTTCAAGCGCTACAGCAAAAGGGGTCAGGGCATCGGCTTGGGCTTGGGTGAGGACTCCTGCGGCAAAGACGAGCCGCGGGCGCAGCCGTTTGCCCGGGGAGAGGAGGGCGTAGCGCATCGCTTCAAGCAGCCGGTCGCTGAGGCTCTTTGCCCCCTCGAGGGTGGCTGACAGGACGGCCTCGAAACGGTCGGCGTCAAATAAAGAGGTTGGGTGTTTGGTCACATGAGTAATTGTACCGCTTGAGGTTAAGGTTGCGATGAGCACAACCACCAGCCAACCACGGCACCCACGGCTACTGCTGCAAAACCAGGCAGCGCAAGAAGCGCCAGATGGCGGCCGCCAATGGTCAGGATCAGCCCCGACTTAAAGAGGGTGTTGGCTAGAAAGGCCAGCAGGATCGCGGTCAGAGTCTCTTTGTCGTTGAGCGTGGCCAGCTTAAAGAGGCGTAGGCTGGAGAGGGTAATGGCGTCGACATCGGTTAGCCCCGAGGCCACAGCTACGGCATAGACGCCATGGCTGCCGGCCCAGTCCAACAGCCATGCAGCGGCAAAGAGCACGCCCGCGTAAAGGAGACCAAAGCTTAAAGCAGCGCGAATCTCAGCGGGGTTACTCAGGACAAGCTCTGGCAGATTTTGGTGGCGCAGATGGCGCCAGTGCCAGACCAGCAGGGGTATCCCGGCAAGGGCAGCCAGACCGAAGAGTTGCAGCGCTTTGGGAAACAGAACAGGGGCCACAGCCGCTACCAGCAGCGATAGGCGAACCAGTACAACCCAGTTGGCAATTAGGATTACCAGCGCCGAGAGGCGCGTCAGTTCCTGGTGGTGCCGGGCGTGGCGCGCAAAGGTAAGCGTTGTGGCGGTACTGGAGGCAATGCCGCCAAATAGCCCGGTGAGTGCGGCGCCGTGCCGCTCTCCAGCCAGACGCAGGGCAGCATAGCCTGCTAGCGATAGTCCGGAGATGAGTACCACCATCCACCAGATTTGGTATGGGTTAAGGGCAGCATAGGGGCCGTAGCCCTGGTTGGGCAGTATGGGCAAGATGACCAGCGAGAACACGGCAAACTGCAGAAATGAGACGAGGTCTTGCCGGGTAAGGTGCTGGGTGACGCCGCGCAGTTCGGCTTTGAAATAGAGGAGCACCGCGGTGGTTACAGCCAAGGTGACGGCCAGATGGGTGTACCGGTACCAGACCAGAGCACCAAGGCCGTAGCAAAGGACAATGGCCGCAACGGTAGTGGTGCCCGGATCATTTTCCAGTGGGAGGCGAAAATAGGCAGCAACCATCATCCCCCCCAAGACGATGAGCCCTGCCCCCAAGATCCAAGGAGCGCCGGTGAGTTCAGCCAGCATCGCGCCCAGCGTTCCAGCCAAGGAAACCAGAGTAAAGGTGCGTAGCCCTGCCTTGGCGGCTGGGGAGCGTTCGCGTTCCAGACCGATCAACAGCCCGATGCCCATGCTGGTAAGAAAACGGGCAAGGGGTTCAAGTTCTTGATTGACCCACTGTTCCATCGAATTCAACTGATCTCCCTCGCGCAAAGGCAAGCTTCGCACCTACAAACCTGCATATCGAACGGACCCATTTCTTACATTCATCGTGAGGCGTGGCGGAAGGCTGAATCACGTGGTCGCGACCTTTCCTTCGCTGTGGTAGGCAAGATAGGTGGCCTTTACGCGACCTTCTCCGCCTCAAACCCCACCACGCGACGAGACTCTTTGCTGAATTCGATGCCCACCAGGTGGATGGGTACGCCCGCTGCGCGATACTTGGCCGCGTAATCCTTGGCCTTGAGCTGCGCCAAGGCCTTCCCCTCCGGTTCAAGCTCAACCACCTTGAACTCAAAGAGATAGATGCGCTCGGAAAGCTTGACCGTCAGATCGATGCGCCCTTGGTTCGTGACCTCTTCGGCAATGAGATCGAGCCCCAGCGCGGCAATGTGGCTATAAAAGATGCTCGCCCAGTAGCCTTCGTACTGGGTAATCGGGTTGTTGCGGTACCAGTCGTGCGGAATCGCTGCATAAAGGGCTTCAACGTGGCTTCGTAAGCGCGGAACGTCGCCAGCCACCAGCACGTCGTAGAGCCGCCCAACAGCACGCCCTGCTGCCGACGGCGCACCCATAAGCGCTTTGACCAGCGCGTCGTTGAGGGCGCTTTCCACTTCGCGGTTGGGATAACCCAGACGGTATTCGATTCGCGCACCGATCTGTCGCTGGCCGCGAAAGGTCAAGTATCCGGTTTGCCACAGGAGCGCCTCCGTACTCATCCTATCGACGTCAAAGCTACTAAGCAGCTCCTCATCGGCTTGCAGTTGCGCAAGCTCCGGGGTAAAGAAGCGGCGCTCGGTGAGTACGTCGATCAGAAACGTCGGCGTCCCCGTCTCGAACCAGTAGGGGCGAAACTGCCGTTTGTCAAAAAGCAGCAACAAGTCAAAGGGGTTGTAGACCGACTCGCCCAGCCAGTTGTAGCCGTTATACCAGTCGCGAATCGCCTGGCGGTCGAGCCCCTCCAGTTCCGGCGCAAAGACGGTATCGAGATCCGCTTCCGTGTAGCCA
>Ga0308397_1000277_pt1 | contig 39020 bp, 41 predicted proteins | sample Hotspr20SampleT8_FD_202356 | JGI IMG/M metagenome (GOLD analysis project Ga0308397, IMG submission 202356) | Hot spring phototrophic mat microbial communities from Mushroom Spring, Yellowstone National Park, Wyoming, United States - 20051001_T8 ...
AAGACACAATTGAGACTGTAATGGCTAACGCAGAGCAGGCATTGTTCGAGCAAAATCGGAATGAGCTTGTTTCCAGCTTTCATGTTTCTAAAAACTTATGACGATTCACTTGGTTAAACGATCCGCGCTATGCCTTTTACACCATCATGATTTTGAATGTGTTCACCACTAGCGGCACGTTGATGCTCATCTTTCTGGCCGGCCTGCAGGACATTCCCACTGCAATTTATGAGGCAGCCTCGATTGACGGCGCCAATAAGTTCCAAACCTTGCGCTTCATCACCATCCCCATGCTGCGCCCGGTGGTGTTCTTCGTAGTGACGGTTGGCTTGATCGGATGTTTTCAGGTGTTTGACCAGATTTATGTGATGACTTCCGGGGGGCCGCTGGATTCGACCACCACGGTTGCCTATTTGATTTACAAGTGGGCCTTCCGGGATACAACGGTCAAGATGGGGCAGGCGGCCGCCCTGTCCTTTATTCTGGCGCTGATTATTCTGGTGTTCACCCTCATTCAGCGGCGGATTATCGAAGGCAGCGGCAGCGTTGGTTCGGCATGAGCGAGGTGAAAGAATGGCTACGATAACTCAAACCATTTCCAAAAAAGAATCCTTTTCCGATAAACTCATCGCGCTTTTAGACCGCCTCAAAACCCCCATCTTCTATGTGATTTTGATCAGTTGGGCCATTTTGTGCCTTGCGCCATTGTATTTCACGCTTATTTTCAGCCTCAAACCGGTTGCCAATGTGTACGATCCGCCCCTGTTCTGGCCGATTCCGTTCAGCCTGGAAAACTTCCGTGATGTGATTGGGGCTTTGCCGCTGTTTCCGCGCTGGCTGCTCAACAGTACCATCATCTCGATTGTGGTGACGGTGGCGCGTGTCCTGTTTTGCGCCATGGCAGGCTATGCTTTTGCCCGCATGGAGTTTCCGCTGAAGAAGTTTTTGTTCACCGCCTTGCTGATTTCGATGATGATTCCCGGCCAGGTAACCCTGATTCCGAACTTCCTCGTGGTTGGCCCGGGTATCATTCGCGGCGGATTGAAAATCGGCGATGTTACCATCCCTACCGGTTTTGGTTTGATGGACAATCTGGGCGGCGTCATTTTGCCCGGGATTGTGGCGGCTTTTGGCATCTTTATGATGACCCAATTTTACAAGAGCATCCCCAAGGAACTGGAAGAAGCGGCGATGATTGATGGGTTGGGGCGGTTCGGCATCTTCTTCCGTATTGTTTTACCCATCAGCACCACACAACTGCTGACTCTGGCGCTGCTGACCTTTCAGGGTGAATGGAACAACTTTATGTGGCCGTTGACCATTCTGCGCACGCCGGAAAACTTTACCCTGCCCATCGGGCTGAACTGGTTCCGCGGCGAATACTACACCCTGATTTCCAAGGTGCTGGCAGGTTCACTGTTCAACACCCTGCCGATTCTGATCATCTTCTTCATCTTCCAGCGCTACTTCACCCAGAGCATTGCCGGTACGGGGTTGAAAGAGGGCTGAGACTGAATACTGTTGCACATAGAGGGTTCATTTTATGCTGAATGATCGTAACTGGTTAATCACTGAAACTTGCTTTGACCTTGCCCGCCAGAATCATGCCGAAACAATTTTTACGATTGGGAATGGCTATCTCGGCACTCGTGGAGCGCATGAAGAGCGCTACCCCGGCGAGGAACGTACCACCTTCATTCATGGGGTCTTCGATGATGTACCCATCGTATTTACCGAGCTGGTCAACGCGCCGGATTGGCTTGACCTCAACCTGTGGTTGGGAGGGGAGCCGTTCCGGTTAACCGAGGGTGAAATTCTGGTCTATCAGCGCCAGCTGGATTTACGCACCGGTAGGTTGAGCCGTCGGGTGGAGTGGCGCAGCCCACAGGGGATGCTCTGGCAATTGGCCTTTGAACGGTTTGCCAGTCTGGCAAACCCCCATCTGTTGTGTCAGCGGGTCACGATTAAGGCGTTAGAGAATACTAACCTTGAAGCGCGTACGACCTTGAGTGGTGAAACGGATAACCTGAATTACAAACACTGGGACTGGATCGGGCAGGGATTTGGGCAGAACAGCGCATGGCTTCATCTGCGCACCCGTTCTTCTGGAATTGAACTGGGGGCTGCGACACGCCTCGTCGTCAGCGGCGGAGGTAATCTTCAGCAATCCGCCTGGGATACCCGTAACGCACCAACCCTGGTGGTAACCACGCAACTGAAAAGCGGCGAGATTGTCGAGATCGAGAAGATAACCGCGTTTTATACCTCACGTGAAACCAACGACCCTCAGGGAGCTGCCCGGCGGGCTTTGGAGACCGTTCCAAAACGAGCGTGGAAGGGATTATGGGAGAGTCACGCCCGCGCATGGCAGCGTGAGTGGGAGCGCTGTGATGTCTTGATTGAAGGAGATGATCGCGCTCATCTGGCAGTGCGATTCAGCCTCTTCCAATTGCTGGCCGCGGCCCCCCGTCAGGACGAACGGGTAAGCATCGGGGCTAAAGCACTCTCCGGTTATGGTTACCGCGGGCATGTATTTTGGGATACGGAAATTTTCATGCTGCCTTTCTTCACTTATACCCGGCCGGAGATTGCCCGTAATTTACTCTCGTACCGTTACCACACCCTGGAAGGGGCGCGTAAAAAAGCCCGTGAAAATGGTTATAAAGGGGCTCAATACGCATGGGAAAGCGCGGCCACCGGCGAAGAGGTAACTCCCACCTGGGTGCCGCATCCTAGCGACCGAACCCAACTCATTCGCATCTGGACCGGCGATATTCAAATTCACATTTCGGCGGATGTGTGTTACGCCATCTGGCAGTACTGGCAGGCAACCGGCGATGATGACTTTATGATTCATCGCGGAGCGGAGATTTTTCTGGATGTTGCCCGTTTTTGGGCCAGCCGGGCGGAATGGAATGCCGAAACCGGCTGTTACGAATTTACCGATGTCATCGGCCCGGATGAATACCATGACCATGTGGATAACAACGCCTATACCAATGCGCTGGCACGCTGGCAGTTGAAAACCGCGCTCCAGGTACTGGCATGGCTGGAAAGCCATCAACCGCAAAAGGCTGCCCAGCTCCGCGACCAGCTGGAACTGGATGAAAACGAACTGGCGCACTGGCAGGAAGTGGCAGAAAAAATTTACTGGCAGGAAGATGCTCAGACCGGTCTGGTGGAACAGTTTGAAGGGTATTTTCAACGCAAGCAAATTGATTTGCAGGCTTTGGAACCGCGTACTCAATCCATTCAATCCCTGCTGGGTATCGAAGGCGCCAGCGAAGCCAATATTCTCAAACAGCCGGATGTGGTCATGCTGGCCTATTTACTGCCGGAACTGTTCGATGAAAACAAGCTGCGGGCAAATTACGAGTACTACAACGCAAGGACGGATCATACCTTTGGTTCTTCATTGGGGCCGGCAATCCATGCGATTATTGCCTGCCGGGTAGGAAAACCCGAGGAAGCCTATGAGCATTTCATGCGCGCTGCGCTGGCCGATCTTGAGGATGTGCGCGGCAACGCCCATGATGGAATTCACGCGGCTTCAGCGGGGGGCATCTGGCAGGCCATTGTATTTGGCTTTGGCGGGTTGAAATTGGGAGAGAACGACTGGAACACTCAACCCTGTCTACCGACGCACTGGAAGCGGCTGGCTTTTCGGTTGAAATATCGCGGTCAAACACTGGAAATTGACCTGTTCAATTCATCGGGGAAGGCGGGTGAGGAATGATACGCGCTTTTCTATTCGATCTCGATGGCGTATTGACCGACACATCCGAGTTCCATTACCTTGGGTGGAAGCGGTTGGCGGATGAATTGGGTCTGTCGTTTGACCGTCAGAAAAACGAGGCTCTGCGGGGAGTTTCGCGCCGCGAATCGCTGTTGTTGCTGCTGAACGGCCGTCCGGCAACGGAAGAGGAAATGAACGAGTGGATGGAACGGAAAAACCGGTACTACATTGAGTATGTTTCCCGTATGACGCCGGAGAACCTGCTGCCGGGGGCGTTGGAACTGCTGAAAGAACTGCATCAGGCCGGCTACAAGGTGGCGATTGTGTCTTCCAGCAAAAACACGCCGCTGGTACTGGAGCGTTTGCAAATTGGGGAGTGGCTGGATGCGGTGGTGGATGGCAATGCCGCCGCACGCAGCAAACCGGCCCCGGATTTGTTTCTGCTGGCTGCTGAGCGTTTGGGGGTATCACCGGAGGAATGTCTGGTGGTTGAGGATGCCGAAGCGGGGATTGCTGCCGGAAAAGCAGCCGGGATGTGCACGCTTGGGCTTGGGCCGAGCGAGCGGGTCGGCTCTGCCGATTATCAACTGCCTGATTTGGCAGGGGTAACGCTTGGCTGGTTGCGGGAATTAATCCCAGACCTGTAAAAAAAAAGCCTCCCGCCGAATCCGGCGGGAGGCTGCCTTCACCCTTCAGGGGAGGAAGGTGAAGGTGGAGATAACTACTTCGTATAGCCGATTGAAATCGGATTCGACACTGGACTCATCAACCGGGAAAAAGATTAATTGATAGAAGCGGGCGTTGTGCAGCGCAAACACCATGCGGGAACTTAACCGCCCGGGTATGGGTTCCAGGACATGAGCGGGTTGACCATCCAGCGTGATTTGGGTTTGGCGCAGGCTTACCGGTGATTGGGATCCCTCAAACTGTTTCCGGAAGTCGCTGACCAGTTGATCTAAGAACCTATCCGAAAAATATTTAGAGAAAGGAGACGCGACATGGTAAAAATGGGATTCTCAAACATCCTTTTATTCAGTCAGCGTCTCCATGTCCAAGAATACCACAAAACCCAAAAGTATTTATCGAATGCCGGGCAAATTATGGCGGTTTTTGAAAAAACACCTTCCCAAGAAACCCAAAGGAAAGAAACCTGGGCGTCCACCCGTCCATAATCGTGATGTGCTGGATGGTATCTGGTATGTCTTGTGGACCGGCTGTCAATGGAAATCAATCGAGAAAGAATGGTTTGGCGTTTCGAGCAGTGTTCTGCATGAACGATTTCAGACCTGGCAAAAAAGCGGGCTGTTCGCATTACTTTTCAAAAAGATGGTCAAATACTATGCGCGGGAGTGCAAAATTGGTTGGAAATGGCAATCTGTGGACAGCATGATGAGCCCAGCCCCACTGGGAGGCTCGCAAACCGGCAAAAATCCGACCGACCGCAGCAAATTGGGTAGTAAAATTCACATTTTGGTTGACGAGCGAGGTGCGCCGCTGGCAATTTCCATCACGGGTGCGAATGAACACGATAAATGGTCGGTAGATGACTTGATCATCCACATTGTTGTAAAACGTCCGAACAGCGAACAGCACTTTTGTGCAGATAAAGGCTATGACTACGAAGATGTTCATCAGTTTATCGGCTTGTACAACTACATTGAGCATATCAAACATCGCCGTAGGCGCAACGAGCCGAAGGATGAGTGTGCTGTTCCTGGCGAAAAAAACTTTCCTGCCCGGCGTTGGGTCGTTGAAAGAACTTTGGGGTGGTTGGCAAAACGGCGTAGTATTGCGACCCGTTGGTGCAAGAAATCAGAGAACTGGCTCGCTTTTGTTCACATGGCCTGTGCTCAAGTCCTGCTCAATATAATTTTCGGATAGGTACTAAGGTTACCTCGGCGGTTGCCGGCCCGCTGAATATATCCAGACGGGCAACCACTTCTTCCGGATTGGCGGGATTTTCAGGTTGTGCAGTAATGGCGGTTAATCCGCGCGGGTCGGTGATGAAGTCGGCCGGGTAGGCAAAGCAATAAGCGTTCACCAAATCCACATAGGTTTTCATGCCTTCTTGCTGACATCTGGCAGGAAGTTTTATATCCACTTCACGGGGAAATTGAGGGTTCAATTCCCGGTTGATTCGCACCGTGTTGCCATTCTGGTCGGTACGGACTTCATAAGTCTGGCCGTCGACTTCAATCAGCAGGCGGTAGCCGGGAGTGATGACTTGAATGCACATCTCATCGGGTGAAGCCAAACCCAGGCAGCCATCCGGCCATTCAACGGGAGCGATTTCCAGCAGGCGGATTTCATCCGCTAAAACCCCCAGCTGTTCGGCGATCAATGGGCGAACCTTTTCAATAACCATGTCAACCTCTCCTTGGGGAATGGTGATACTGATCGTTGGCAGGGGGAGGATTTCTTCTACGGTAGGGAGCGGAGTGTTTTCAGCGACGGGCAGTTGGATAGGTTCAGTAGTCGGAACAGGCTGTTCAGGCAGGGGATCAACCGGCGTACAAGCGGCGAGAAGGATCAAACCGCCCAAAAGGATGGGAAGAATCCATTTTCGAATCATTGTCATCTACCTCCAACTCTTTAATCCAGTCTGCCTAATATCTATTTATTCTTAGGACGCCGGCAGGCGAAAAAACGTTCCCTAAAGGATAACTGGAAAATTCCGCATAATTTCTATGAATTTTTTCTTAAATATTGACAAAAATCGCCTTATTGGGTATAAATAGCCCGTCCCAACCCAATCTACACCATTCAAGGAGTTGTTAAATGAATCAAAACCGTTACTGGTGGATTCTGCCCCTTGTGGCAGTATTGTTGACCGGTTGTGCCTCTCTGTCCGCTTCATCTCAGGCGCAGGATGCCGGCCGGCTGGTGATTTACTCCGGGCGCAGCGAAAGTCTGGTTGCGCCGATTATTGAACAGTTTTCGCAGGCAAGCGGTGTTAAAGTAGAGGTGCGTTATGGAAAAACCGCCGAACTGGCTGCAACTCTGCTGGAGGAGGGTAAAAATTCACCGGCAGATGTATTTTATGCCCAGGACCCGGGTGGCCTGGGAGCAGTAGCCAATGCCGGTTTGCTGGCGGCATTGCCCGAAGACACCTTAGCGAAGGTGGAGAGCCGTTTCCGCTCTTCTCAGGGTTTGTGGGTCGGTATTTCCGGCAGGGCGCGGGTTGTCGTATATAACACCCAGCGCTTAAAGGCAGAGGATTTACCGGACGATTTGTTCGGCTTCACTGACCCGCGCTGGAAAGGAAAAATCGGCTGGGCGCCGACCAATGCCTCATTCCAGGCGATGGTAACTGCCATGCGAAAAGAATGGAGAGAAGAAAAAACAAAAGCATGGCTGGATGGAATTGTCGCAAATCAGCCGGTTGTCTTTGAAGGCAATATGCCGATTGTTGCCGCAGTTGGCAGCGGAGAAATTGAAGTGGGTTTTGTTAACCACTATTATCTCTACCGCTTTCTCAAAGAACAGGGCGAAGCCTTCCCGGCCCGCAATCATTTTATGAACAATGGCGGCCCCGATTCGCTGGTGATGGTTTCCGGCATTGGGCGGCTGGCATCCGGCAAGAATGAGGAAAATGCGTTGAAATTCATCAACTTCCTGCTCTCGCCGGTGGCGCAACAGTACTTTGCCGGACAGACCTACGAATATCCGCTGGTGGCGGGTGTGCAAACCATGGCGGACTTACCTCCCTTGGAGAGTTTGAACGCTTCCGATCTCACAGCGGAACAACTGGCAGATTTAGAAGGCACATTGAACTTGCTGCGGGCAAGCGGTGTGCTTCCCTGAGGAATGCTCAAAGTCTGGATGATTTCAAAGTGGTTTGGGACGCAAAAGTCGTCGCCAGCGCGGGAGACATGGTTGTATATGCCTGCCGCGCTGGTGGCGCTGGCGATGACCGTGCCGTTATTCTATCTGGTCATTCGGGCCGCCGGGGCAAGTCCGGCGGCGTGGAGCTGGCTGCTGCGCCTGCAAACCCTGCAAATCATAGGGCAAAGTATCGGTTTGGCGCTTGCGGTAATGCTTTCGGCGGTCATCATTGGCCTGCCGACGGCATGGCTGGTCACGCGCACGAACCTGCCGGGTAAAACGCTCTGGGCTGCATTGCTGCCTTTGCCGCTGGTCATTCCCAGTTATGTGAGCGCATATTTGTTTGTTTCCCTGTTTGCGCCGCGCGGCCTGCTCCAGAATCTACTGGAAGGCTGGCTGGGTATTGAACGGCTGCCTTCCATCTATGGCTTTTGGGGAGCATGGCTGGTTTTGACCCTGATGACCTATCCCTATGTGTTTCTGGCGGTGCGGGCGGGGTTAATCCGCACCGACCGATCTCTGGAAGAGGCAGCCCGCAGTCTGGGTTACTCGGCCTGGAAAACTTTTTGGAAAGTAACCCTTTCGCAACTCCGCCCGGCGCTGGCTGCCAGCAGTCTGCTGGTGGGGTTGTATGTCCTGCGCGATTTTGGGGCTGTTTCTATCCTGCGTTTTACCACCTTCACGCGGGCAATTTATCTGCAATATCAATCCTCCATTGACCGCTCGGCTGCTGCGTTACTTTCGCTGGTGCTGGTGCTGATCACGATTGGCTTTCTGGTAGGAGAGCAACGCATACGGCGGTCTTCCGCCGAACAACCCTACACGGCCGTGCATCCCGCTCCACCGGTTGATCTGGGTCACTGGCGGGTGGCAGCAATTGTGATCATTATTGGAGTGCTGCTTGGCGCTCTGATTCTACCGGCTGGGGTGCTTTTTTACTGGCTGGTGCGCGGACTGGCGGCTGGCGAACAACTGAGCGGCTGGTTGCGCCCTTTGACCGGTTCACTGACGGCTTCCGGTCTGGCGGCGGTGATTACCGTGATCGCGGCACTGCCGGCATCACTCCTCTCGGTTCGCCGACCCGGTTTCTTCAGTCAACTGATTGAAAAATGGAGCTATTTGGGATATGCTGTGCCGGGAGTGGTCATTGCCCTCTCCCTAGTCTTTCTTGGAGCAAATTACCTGCCGTTGATGTATCAGACTCTGTTCATGCTTTTGCTGGCCTATGGAATACTGTTCCTACCGCAGGCGGTTGGCAATCTGCAGGCTGTTCTTCGGCAGGTGCAGCCCAGTCTTGAAGAGGCGGCTGCCAGTTTGGGGCATTCGCCGCTTCGCGTTTTTCAACGGATTACGCTGCCTCTGGTGATGCCCGGTGCGTCGGCGGCGGCAGCACTGGTGTTTTTGACCGCCATGAAAGAATTACCGGCTACTTTGCTGCTTGCACCGACCGGTTTTTCCACGCTGGCCACACAGGTGTGGGGAGCGGTCTCTGAAGCTTACTTTGCGCGGGCGGCTTTACCGGCGCTTATTCTAATCCTGGTCTCTTCAATTTCTATTTTGCTAATCAATCACCATACCTCTGATGAAGGATCTGCTCAACGAACATGAATGACAATTTGATTGAGTGTTGTCAGTTAGAAAAATGTTTTTCTTCTCAACCCGCGGTCAGCGGTTTGAACCTTGAATTGCGCGATGGAGAAATCCTTGCCCTGGTTGGACCCAGCGGCTGCGGTAAAACGACCACCCTGCGCCTGATTGCCGGTTTTGAACGTCCGGATCGGGGTGAAATCTGGATGCAGGGCAGGCCGCTCAGTAATGAGGATACTTTTGTTCCTCCAGAAAAACGACAAATTGGTGTAGTCTTTCAGGATTACGCCATTTTTCCACATTTGTCAGTGGCAGAAAATGTCGCTTTTGGATTGCACAAAAAATCCCCCGCCCAAGTTAAACAGCGGGTAGCAGAGATGCTCGAACTGGTGGGCCTGAGTGGACTGGCAAAGCGAATGCCGCATCAGCTTTCCGGTGGAGAACGGCAGCGGGTTGCGCTTGCCCGGGCGCTGGCGCCTCAACCAAAGGTTTTACTGCTGGATGAACCCTTTTCCAGTCTGGATATGGATTTGCGCCTGAAATTGCGTGAGGAAGTCCGCTGGTTGCTTAAGAACCTTCATCTGACTGCCCTGTTTGTGACGCACGATCAGGAAGAGGCGCTGTATATGGGTGACCGGCTGGCAGTGATGAATCAGGGTCATGTTCAACAGGCAGATTCCCCGGAGCGTATTTTTTCCCATCCGGCAAACCGCTTTGTAGCCGAATTTATGGGAAATGCCAATCTGCTGCCGGGACAAGTGGTTGAGCAGGGGATTGAAACCGAAATTGGTTTGATTCCTCAGCGGGTTGCATTACCATTTGGCAGTTCGGTAGAGCTGGCGGTGCGTGCAGACGATTTAGGCTTTGATCTCCATGGGGAAACAAACGGCGTGATTCTCTCGCGCATCTTCAAGGGGGTGTTGAATGTTTACCAAATCCGCCTCACTTCCGGGCTGGTTCTGGAGGCTTTTCAGCCCCACTACCGCATGTTTCCCGAAGGTCAGGCTGTTCGGATATTTGCGGATGCCGGTCATGAACTGGCCTGTTTTTACAATGGGGTTGCAATAACAGCGGATGAATATCACCTTGACAGGGTTACCAAAGCCTGATATAAACTTTTTATCTAATTAATTCTACGGAAGGAGAGGCGTTGTATGTTTACAGCAGGATCGGTGCTTGTTTGCAATCGAGCCGTATGGGCGCGCCTGCCTTTCGGGAGAGCTTGCTGATTCTGATTTTCTGAACGAAACGATCTGCAGCCACGGCGTGCTCATTCCCGTGGCTTTTTAATTTCCGGGTGTTCGTGAGGTGGATTGCCTTCCGGCAATATTGCAGCATGTCACCAGAGATGTTTGACTGACTTTAAGTCAGCAGTAGGAAATCATTGGCACCAGCCACGGAAAAATTCGAGGCTGGTGTTTTTGTTGAATAAGGAATTTCAACCATGTTTCACCACGATTGTGAGAACGAACTTTTGGGTGTTATCACCAAAAAATTGAATAGTGCTTTTGAAGTGAGCGTTGATGACCGAATCATCCCGTGCAGCTTGTTGGGCAGTTTGAAAAGTAATAAGCTCAAAAAGGACTCAGCGGGTTCGTTTGCGTCAATAACGGTTGGAGATGAAGTCCGGGTACGCTTAATGGCCAGCCAGCAAGGTGTCATTACGGCTGTAATGCCGCGCCGGAATGGTTTTGGCAGGCGAGCGGCACTTTCCATGCCGGATAAATACCCACACGAACAGGTCATTGCGGCAAATTTAGACCAAGTCCTTGCGATTTTCTCTATCGCCCAGCCCGATCCTCACTGGAATTTACTGGATCGCTACCTTTTGGCAAGCGAAGATGCCGGTTTATCGGCAGTGATCTGCATGACCAAAATGGATTTGCTCGAAAACCAGAATCATCAATCTGACCAGGAAACCATGCAGATCCTCGAAGATTTTCGCCGAATTGGCTATCCGGTGATTTTTACGAGCACGCGGACGGGTGAAGGTCTGGATGATTTGCGCTCCATCCTGACCGGACGGGTTTCGCTGGTTATCGGCAAATCGGGTGTTGGAAAATCATCGTTGTTGAATGCATTACAAGCAGGAAGACAGTTAAGGGTTGGGGATGTCAATCCGATCACCGGCAAGGGACGGCATACCACCACTCATTTAGAAATGCTACCCCTCCAGGGTGGAGGTGCAATCATAGACTCTCCCGGCATGCGGGAATTCGGTCTGTGGGATATACCCGCGGATGAACTAGCAGCCAGCTTCCCGGAGATGCGAGATTTCCTCGGAAAATGCAAATTCGGGCTGAACTGTGCCCATGATGAAGAACCCGGCTGCGCCGTTCGCCGAGCTGTGCTGGAAGGCCATATTCATCCGCGCCGTTACCGAAGTTACCTGAGGTTGCGAGGTTCAGCATGAAGAAGCGCTTTTACCCCAGCCAACAGGATTTTACCTGCAAGCACTGTGGAAATTGGGTATCCATAAATCCAATCCTGAGCAGTGTGTCCAACCGAAATCACTGCCCCTACTGCCTGTGGTCGCGTCATGTGGATTTATACGCTGCCGGTGACCGCTTGAGTGCCTGTAAAGGCAATATGAAGCCAATTGGATTGACCTTCAAACGGCAGCGTAAAAAGTACGGCAGTTTTCTGCAAGGTGAATTGATGTTGATTCACCAGTGTGTCGAGTGCGGCGCTGTTTCAATCAATCGGCTGGCAGCAGATGATGACACTGACCGGCTGTTATCGGTTTATGAATATTCTCTTCATTTGGATGCAGAAATCTGCCGAAAATTAGCCAGCATCGGGATCGTCTTGGTGGAGGAAGAACACCGGCTTCTGGTAGCTCAGCGGATTGCTGGAACCAGCCTTGTCCAAGAACCAGAAATGGCGTGGTAGTGAAATTCACTCTTGCAGGTAGACCGAATCGACAATTCCAACGATCACCGAAATGACGCAGGCATTGGGGTTTTGTAATACCTGACGGGCGCCGTTCCCCTCACGGTTGACCAGAACAGTATCCCCGATGCCTGCGTGGGTATTGTCGAGAGCGATGAAGTCGGTATTGGGGGCTTCATCTTCCAAACCAAGCGGCTGTACGACCAGCAACCTCCGATTTTTATAATCGGGATGACTGATGGTGGTAACCACTGTGCCGACAACCTTGGCGAGTATCATGTTTTGGCCTTATGAGTATGGGTTCCAACCCCTTTGGAGGGTGAGTTTAAAGGATTCGTCACTTCTGACTTCCAGTTCATCTACAATACCAACCAGCGCCAGATCAATCGGGACAAATTTCTCATCCGGCAAGGCTAAAGCGGCTTCGCGGGCGCGCACCATCACGCATAGGTCACCCTCGCCGGCCTGGACGGTATCGGCTGCGACTTGCAACCCTCCCAGCGGTTGCAGGTGTTTATTGACCGGCTGAACAACCAGCAATTTCAACCCCTGTGTGCCGGGGTATTTCATGGTACATACCGCATTACCTTTGACAATGCCAAGCAACATGTTGGTTTAAGGGGTATCAGGGGGATTTCTGAAAAGTAATTTGCCCCTCAACTTCCAAGGTATCGATGATTGCCATGATGACCGCATCCACGGGGGTGTCTTTGGTCAGGGCGGTCTGGCGGGCCGAGGAGCCGGCACAGGTCAGCACCAGATCCCCGATGCCGGCATCTACCGTGTCAATTGCCACGTAAGGTTTGCCGCTGGGGTTTCCAAACTCATCGGTCGGGCGGACGACCAAAAGTTTGCGTCCGGCCAGTTTTTCATCCTTGATGGTTGCCACGGTTGTGCCGATTACTTTGGCGATCAGCATGATTTCTTCTCCCCTCAATAACTTTTTTGCAGAACCGCTTCGGGCGTTTTGGCTGGTGAGTCGGCGGGTTGTGCGCCAGAGATGATTTTAACACTGGCGCTGGCACCAATGCGGTTTGCACCGGCTTTAATCATTTGTTCGGCATCTTCATAGGTGCGCACCCCGCCGGAGGCTTTGACACCCAGTTGCGGGCCAACCACCCGGCGCATGAGGGCGACATCATTAGCGGTGGCACCTCCGCCAGAAAAACCGGTAGAGGTTTTGACGAAATCGGCGCCCACTTCTTTGGCAATTAAGCAGGCAATGACTTTTTCCTCATCGGTCAGCAAAGCGGTTTCAATGATGACTTTGACCAGCACACCTTTTTCATGGGCGGTCTTGACCACACCGCGAATATCGCGGGCAACCAGCTGCAAGTCACGGGATTTAAGCGCGCCGATGTTGATCACCATGTCCACTTCCTGGGCGCCGAGTTGGATGGCCTGCCCCGTTTCGTAAGCCTTGACTTCCGGGGTGTTGGCACCCAGCGGAAAACCAATCACTGTGCAAACTTTTACCGGCGTACCCTGGAGCAGTTTGGCGCACAATTCAATCCAGGTTGGATTAACGCAGACGGAAGCAAAACCAAATCGTTTGGCTTTGAAGCACAGCTGAGCAATATGTTCCTGGGTGGCATCGGGTTTTAACAGGGTGTGATCAATCATGCTGGCAATTTTCATGTCTTGCGGAACACCGCCCAGTCCGTTCGAAACCCGCTCTGCGCCGGCATGAATGACCTGCCCAACTTTGTCAAAACAAGTTTGAACACAAATCCCTTCAGCGCAGGAAAATTTGCAGTGCTCTCCATTATCTCCGCTAGGGTTTTGACGTTCCATCAGAACCGTCAAAACTTCGCGAGTGATGATTTCAACCAGTGAGGCAATTGTTTTGGCATCGTTATTCATGCGGGTTCAACCTCCCTTGAGGTATTCCTTTTCAATAGCGATGATTTTTTCAATCCTCCGGCTGTGACGGCCGCCCGCAAAGGCGGTTTCCAGCCAGGTTTTGAGAATTTGTCGGGCTAAATTGACGCCGATCAGACCAGCACCCAGGGTGAGTATATTGCTGTCGTTGTGTTCGCGGCTGTTAATTGCCGAGGAAATGTCATAGGCCATGGCAGCCCGAATACCGGGGACTTTGTTGGCAACCATGCAGGAGCCGATTCCAGCACCGTCAATCATCACACCGCGCCATGCTTTACCGCTGGCAACTTGAATAGCAACCGCGTGGGCAAAGTCCGGGTAGTCCACAGAATCTTTGCTGTTCGTTCCAACGTCAATGATGGAATACCCTGCTTCCACAAGGTCTTTTTTTAAGATTTCCTTGAGTTCAAAGCCGCCGTGATCTGCACCAATGGCGATGACCTTATTGATCGAAGCCGGCTCGGAGGAAGGCGCAGGGTTACCGACCACTCCGGTGGAGGTTTGGCCGGTAGTTTGTTGAATGACCCGCAGTACAATTTCTCGTAATTCTGCTTCGGATAGGGGAGACAAGGAAATTCACCGTGAAGTGGGATGTGTTATGTAGATTATAACCTGAATAGCTGCTTATAGATTAAAAGCAGGAAAACCATTTGGGGTATCTTTTCTGTGAGACCTCTCCTAAAAATCTCTTACACTTGTCACTGGTATTGAGATAATTTGGGATTATAATGATATTCATTCGTACGAATATATTTTTACTGAGGTGATGGAGATGTTAAATATTAAGATTTTGGGTGTCGGTTGTGCAAATTGCAAGCGGCTTGAGGCCGTAACCCGTGAGGTGGTTGCTTTGCTTGGAATAGAAGCCGAGTTTGAAAAGGTGACCAATCATGCGGATATCATGCAGTACCCGATTCTGGCAACGCCGGGGCTGGTGATTGAAGGTAAAGTGGTCTCCTATGGCAGAATTCCATCCAAAACCGAAATTGAAAACTGGCTGAAAGAGGCTGTTCAATCCCATTGAGGAAGTAAAAATGTCCAAAGCCATTCAGCAACTTGCGCAGGCCATTGAGAACCGTCAACCGGCGGTGCTGGCCACGGTGGTGGAAGTCCACGGGGCATCACCCGCGAAAGTCGGAGCGCAAATTGTGCTTCTCTCCGATGGGAAAACCGCCGGGACAGTGGGTGGTGGTAAGCTGGAGTCGGCCATCCTCACAGATGCCACAAAGGCCTTAATGGAACACCGCGCCGGTCTGTTCCACTATAAGCTGGCAGAGGAAGGGGAAGACGCGATTGGCACACTGTGCGGCGGGGAGGTGACTGTTTTCATCCAACCCTTTCTTCCTGCTCCCCAGTTAGTCATCGTCGGCGGCGGACATATTGGAAGACCGCTCAAAATCATGGGAGAAGCCGCTGGTTTTGATGTGGTGGTTGTAGATGTTCAGGCTGGTCTGGCTACTGTGCCGGAATTGGAACAGGTTAAACTCGGCGAAGATTCCTATGTGGTGTTAATCACCACCGATCATGTTTCTGATGAAGCAGCCCTGCGCTATGCGCTGACCACCCCTGCTCCATACATTGGCATGATTGGCAGTCTGGCAAAATGCCGAACCATCCGCGAACATTTGCTGAAGGATGGCTATGATTCCCGTTCATTAGAACGGGTGTATGCTCCGATTGGGCTGGATTTGGGCGGAGTCACCCCGCAGGAAATTGCAGTGGCTATTCTGGCAGAGGTGATCGCTTGCCGTCACCAGAAAACCCGCGCTACGGATAGTGTCAAACTGCGCCGTTTGGAGATGATTCAGGTGTAGCATAGAAATCATGCAGCACTTTACATTCAATTTTCCCTTTACCGCCATTGTCGGTCAGGAGCGCATGCAGCGTGCTTTGATCCTGAATGCCATCGATTCGCGGATTGGCGGCGTTCTCATCCGCGGTGAACGGGGAACTGCCAAATCCACCGCAGCGCGAGCCCTGGCAGCATTGCTGCCGGAACTCAAAGTCATTGAAGGCTGCCGTTTTGGGTGTGATCCTGAACGCCCGACAGAATGGTGTACGGAATGCCGCCAGCGCTTTCCAGAGGGGGTGAGACCGCCCGTAATTAGCCGTGCAACCCCCTTTGTAAATTTACCCATTTCGGCAACCGAAGACCGCGTGGTGGGTACGCTGGACATTGAAAAAGCCATTCAAAAGGGGGAAAAGGCTTTTGAGCCGGGGGTGCTGGCGGCAGCCAATCGCGGGCTGCTCTATATTGATGAAGTCAATCTGCTGGATGATCATGTGGTGGATGTGCTGCTCGACTCGGCAGCCATGGGGGTCAATATCATCGAACGGGAGGGCGTATCGTTCAGCCATCCAGCGAGGTTCATTCTGGTTGGGACAATGAATCCGGAGGAAGGCGATCTGCGCCCGCAATTACTGGATCGGTTTGGACTTTCGGTACAGGTGCGCGGATTACGCAGCGCATTGGAACGGGTTGCCATCATGAAGCGCCGCCTGGCGTATGAAGAAAACCCGGAGGCATTTTGCCGCGAGTGGCAGGCGCGCGAACGGGAGTTGGGTTTTCAGATCCAACAGGCGCGCCGGCTGGTTCAACAGGTGGAATATACCCGTGATGACCTGCTGGTCATCACCCAGCTGACGGCTCACTTTCAGGTGGATGGTCATCGTCCGGATATGGTGATTTTAAAGACAGCGCGGGCGCAGGCAGCCTTTGAGGGGCGGAATAGAATTACCCTGGAAGATGTTGCCATTGCCGCCGAATTAGCCCTGCCGCACCGCTTGCGCCATTCACCCTTTGAACAACAGGCTGCTCATGCCAGCCATTTACGGGATGAAATCGAGACCCTCTTAGGACTTAAACCCAATCAGCAGGGGGAGGAGCGCCGTCCAATGGGTTTGAAAACCTACGAGGAAGTCCTGAAAGAATACGCTGACCCGGATAATCCTTTGAAGGATTTTGTGGATACCGGTCTGCGTTGACAACCCTTATTCAGGCAATCAATCAGCCGTTTCCTCGAACCGGGAGACGGCTGATGTATAATCTTTTGCCTCTTGACAATTTGTCAAAATAAGTTAATATTCAACATCGCTTAACTATTTACAGGGATTGGATTTTATGGATCAAATTCGCCAAAAATACCTGGAAGTATTTGAACGAGCCATGGGACAGATTATGCAGCGTTCCATGCGCTCTTTCTGGCAATATACCAAGGAGCAGGGTCTCTCGATGACCCAAATGGTAGCCCTGCGCCATATTCACTACAATCAGGATTGCAACATCTCGCAAATCAGCGAGGAATTGGGGGTGACTGCCGCCGCTTCCAGCCAGCTGCTGGATCGGCTGGTGCAGCAGGGCTTGATTGCCCGCCGCGAAAATCCCAATGACCGCCGACACAAGCAGCTGATCTTGACCGAAAAAGGCCGGCAAATCCTTACCGAAAGCACACTTGCCCGCCAGCAATGGTTGTATCAGCTGGTGGATCATCTGACTGCTGAGGAAATGGAACAGATCATCCAGGCATTGGAATTGATGACCGAGCGGATGAAAGAGATTGAGCCGGTTTAAGGCCTGTTTATAAAAAGGGATTGATCAGGAGGTACATTAATGTTTCGGATTCTTAAGTACTTGAAACCCTTTGCACTGCCGTTGATTCTGGCAATTCTATTATTGTTTGTGCAGGCAAATGCCGATCTGGCATTGCCGGATTATCTTTCCAGAATTGTTAATGTTGGCATTCAGCAGGGCGGGGTGGAAAATGGTCTGCCGCAGGCAATGCGTCAGACGACCATGCAGCATCTTGGGCTGTTTTTAACGCCGGATGAGAAGGAGCAGGTGCTGAAATCTTACCGGCTGGTGGATCAGACCGACGCCGATTTTGCGTCTCTTGTCAAAACCTATCCGCTGCTGGAAAAAGAACCGGTCTATGTGCTTAGTCAGACCGATGCAGAGGTTCTCAAAAATCTGGAATTGCCGGTAGCAGAGGGTTTGCTGATCATTTCGGGAATTGAGCAGGTGCTGAAAGATCCCCAGCAGGCTCAAACCCTTATGCCGGGCATGTCTTTTGACCTTTCCCGTCTGCCGGCCGGCATGGACCTGTTTACATTGATGGCGAACCTGCCGGAGGCACAGCGCAATCAGATCCGCCAGGCGGTCAGCCAGCGATTTGAAACCATTGGTGGAGAAAAAGCCCTGGTACAGGCCGCCGCGCGGTCGGTTAAAGCGGAGTATGATGCGCTGGGAATGGACACCGGGCAGTTACAAACCAATTACATTCTGCGGGTAGGCGGGCAAATGCTGCTCATCTCGCTTCTTTCCGCGGCGGCTATAGTACTGGTGGGTTTTCTGGCTTCGCGGGTAGCCGCCGGGCTGGCGCGTAACCTGCGCCACTTGCTGTTTGAACGAGTCATGCGCTTTTCCGGGGCTGAGATTGAAAAATTCTCCACCGCCTCGTTAATTACCCGTTCGACCAATGACATTACCCAGATTCAAATGGTCATGATGATTCTGATTCGGATGGTCTTTTACGCGCCCATCATCGGGATTGGCGGCATTATTCGGGCGGTGAACAAAAGCGCGGATATGTGGTGGATTATTGCTGTGGCAGTGATTTCACTGATCGGCCTTATCAGCGTGGTGTTTGCCATTGCTACCCCAAAATTTAAGATTATCCAGAGTCTGGTTGACCGCCTGAATCTGATTGCCCGTGAAAATTTGAGCGGGATGATGGTGGTGCGTGCTTTCAACCGTCAAAAGCACGAAGAACAACGCTTTGAAGAAGCAAACTTTGATTTGACCCGCACCAGCCTGTTTGTCAACCGCGTTTTTGTCATGGTTATGCCGTTCATGATGATCATTCTCAACGGAATTTCGGTGTTAATTCTGTGGATTGGGGCGCAACAGGTGGCCCAGGCGAGTATGCAGGTCGGCGATATGATGGCCTTCATGCAATATGCGATGCAAATTGTATTTGCCTTCATGATGCTCTCGTTTCTGTTCATCCTGTTCCCGCGTGCCGATGTTTCTGCCAACCGCGTTGCGGACGTGCTGGAAACGGAAATAACGGTTGTGGATCCCCCCCAGCCAAAATCCTTCCCGCAACCGTTTCGAGGACGAATTGAATTCAAGAACGTGTCCTTCCGTTACCCGGATGCAGAGGAAAATGTGTTGTGTAACTTGAATTTTGTGGCGGAGGCTGGAAAAACCACTGCCATCATCGGGACGACCGGGTCGGGAAAATCCACAGTCGTCAACCTGATCCCGCGCTTTTACGATGTTACCGGTGGAGCCATCCTGATTGATGGCGTGGATATCCGCGAGGTGCGCCTGAGCGAACTGCGCGATAAGATTGGCTACATTCCTCAACAGAGCAACCTGTTCAGCGGTACGATTGAGAGCAACTTGCGCTATGCCAATGAAGAGGCTGCTGAAGAAATTCTCAAACAGGCGCTGGAAATTGCTCAGGCGAGTGATTTTGTGCTGACCAACCCGGATGGATTGGAATTGCCTGTTTCTCAGGGCGGTATTAACTTTTCGGGCGGACAAAAGCAACGCTTGAGCATTGCCCGAGCCCTGGTCAAACGTGCCCCGATTTACATCTTCGATGATAGTTTTTCGGCGCTGGATTACCGCACGGATGCCCGCTTGCGTCGGGCTTTGAAACAAAGCCTGAAAGAAAGCACGGTGATTATCGTTTCTCAACGGGTGGCGACTATCAAAGATGCCGATCAAATTATCGTGCTGGATGAAGGTGAAATCATCTGCCAGGGTACCCATCAGGAATTACTGGAAAAGTGTGAAGTTTATCGAGAAATTGCCCTCTCGCAATTGAAGAGGGAGGAGGTGCTGGCATGACTCAACCCAATCATCTGACATCGGGCAATGGAAAACCCAGGCAATCGGAAGGCGGCGCGATGCGTCCGCCTTCCGCAGGGCGCGGCCCCATGGGCGGCGGCCGCGGACCTTTTGGCGGACATATGATGATGGGAAAGGTTGAAAAGGCGAGAGACTTCAAAGGAACCCTGCGCAAGTTACTGCATTATCTGGATCCTTTCAAAATCACGATCATCATCGTGATTCTGCTGGCAGCCGGCTCAACCGTCTTTGCGATCCTTGGTCCAAAAATCCTCGGCGGCGCAACCACCAAGTTGTTTGAAGGTTTGCTGGCGCAGTTGAGCGGCACCGGCAGTATTGATTTTGCGGGTATCGGGCAAATTCTGCTTACCGTGCTGGGGTTGTACCTGTTTTCCTCTGTCCTCAGTTACCTGCAGGGCTGGCTGATGACCGATGTGGCCATTACGGTAACCTATCAGCTGCGCAAGCAGATTATGTCAAAAATCAACCGCATGCCGTTCCGTTATTTCGACGGCACCACGCATGGTGAGGTACTTTCCCGTCTGACCAATGATGTGGATACCGTCAATCAGACCCTCAATCAGAGCTTGACCCAAATCATCACATCGTTTGTCAGTGTAGTGGGCGTGCTGGTGATGATGTTGACCATTTCATGGCAGATGACCCTGGTAGCCTTGCTGATTGTGCCGCTTTCGTTTGTGGTCGTAATGATGATTGTCCGAAATTCCCAGCGTTTCTTTACTCAACAACAGGAGTATTTGGGAAATGTGAACAGTCATGTAGAGGAAATGTTTGGCGGGCATGTGGTGGTCAAAGCCTTCAATGGGGAAGAAAAAAGCATCCGCAAGATGGCTGAGTACAACAACCGCCTGTATGGGGTGGCGTGGAAGGCACAGTTTTTCTCCGGCATTATGATGCCGATCATGTCCTTCATTGGAAATCTGGGGTACGTTGGTGTAACCATCCTGGGCGGCTGGCTGGTGATTCGCGGCTCAATCACGGTGGGCGATATTCAGGCCTTCATTCAGTATGTCCGCTCGTTCACCCAGCCGATTACCCAGCTGGCGAACATCTCCAATGTGTTGCAGCAAACCGTGGCGGCTGCCGAGCGGGTATTTGAATTTCTGGAAGAGGAAGAGGAAGTTGCTGAAACCACCTCTCCCGTGCACCTTGAAAAAGTGCGCGGCGAGGTTGAGTTCCGGGATGTCCACTTTGGATATCTACCCGAAAAGCCGGTCATTCGCGGTTTCTCGGCACACATTCAGCCGGGGCAGAAAGTTGCCATCGTTGGACCAACCGGTGCAGGCAAGACCACCATTGTCAAACTGCTGATGCGTTTTTATGATGTTCAGGAGGGTGAAATTCGGATTGACGGGGTGGATATCCGCCGCTTCAGCCGGGAGGACTTGCGCCGCATGTTCGGGATGGTGCTGCAGGATACCTGGCTTTTCAACGGTACGATCCTCGATAATATTCGCTATGGGCGCGAGGATGCCACCGAAGAAGAAGTGATTCGGGCTGCCAAAGCCGCTCATGTGGACCACTTTGTGCGGACCCTGCCGGAAAGTTATCAGATGGTCATCAACGAAGAAGTAACCAACATCTCTCAGGGCCAAAAGCAATTGCTCACCATTGCCCGCGCCATTCTGGCCAACCCGCCGATGCTGATTTTGGATGAAGCCACCAGCTCAGTAGATACCCATACGGAATTGCTGATTCAAAAGGCGATGGATACCCTGATGCAGGGGCGCACCAGCTTCATCATCGCTCACCGGCTTTCCACCATCCGCAACGCGGATCTGATTCTGGTGATGCGCGATGGCAACATTGTCGAGCAGGGGACGCACGAGGAACTGATGGCCAAAGGCGGTTTTTATGCTGACCTGTACAACAGTCAGTTTGAGCCGCTGGAAGCGGAAACTGCCCTTGCCTTGTAGGAAGGATTAGACCATTAAGAAAAGAACTGCACGCCATCAGCCGCGGCGTGCAGTTCTTTTTATACAGGTAAATTTTTCCTATTGATAACGCATCATCAGGGCTTCCAGATCTTCATCCAGCGCTTGCAGGTCTTCCTCGTGTTCAACTTCCTGAGAAAGAATGGTCAACACCATGTTGTAGGTGACCGGATCTTTGTCCTTCACGATTTCCAGCAGTTTGGTGTAAACCCCAATCGCGCACTGCTCGCCGTGGATGTTTTGCGCCAAAATTTTCTTGACGAATGGATCGGTGGGCGCATCATACCCGCAATTGCTTTCCTTGAACCAGTTTTCCGGGCTGACCAGCGGCGTGCCGCCCAGCTGGATAATGCGCAACGCCAGCATGTCGGCGTGGGCCAGTTCTTCGCCAGCGTGCAGCAACAGCTCGGCTGCAACGGCGTCTTTCATCGGCCCCCGAACGATTTTTGCTCCCAACCAGTACTGATAATAAGCCAGCCATTCGTCCGCATACGCTTTGTTGAGCAGGGTGAGCAGCTCGTCTACATTCATCCCAACGATTTCACGCCCTTTGGTTCCCATGATAACCTCCTGAATACGGTACTTGAACTTGGATTTTATATTTCATTATAGGACGGATCAAAACAGGGGGATTAGTGTCAAAAGTCACTTTGGAAATGTTTGCAAAAATCAGGAAGAATATCCGGATTAAATGGATATCCAGCGCTTTCCAGAACGGTGGAGATTCCATATAATAAGCCCGCCTTCGAGAATGTTTTGATACCGGATAAGAGGTTTTCCTATGCAATATTCGACTCCAACAAAAATTTCTGCGGGGCAGATGCTGCGGGCCTTGTTTACGCCTGCCAAATTTTCCCGCAAAACCTTACAGGAATATCTGCTGGTGGCGCTTGGGGCATTCATTCAAGCGCTTTCCATGCGTTTGTTTCTGGTGCCGGCTCAGCTGGTCAGTGGCGGGGTGAGCGGTGCATCGCAGATCATCAATTTCTTCACTGGTTGGCCGATTGGTTTGATGGTCTTCATTGGCAATGTTCCCCTGTTCATTCTGGGCTGGCAGTATCTTGGCGGAGCACGTTTTGCCAAACGCACCGCGCTGGCAATTGTACTGTTCTCTCTGTTCACGGATGGACTGGTCTGGTTTATTCCGGCGGAAGGGGTGACCAGCGATCTGGTGTTGGATTGTCTATACGGTGGGATTTTGCTGGGGGTCGGACTGGGGCTGGTGTACCGCGGACAGGGTACCAGCGGCGGCAGTGATATTTTGGGGCGCATCCTGAATCACCGCTTGGGAATTTCCATCTCTCAGGCCTATCTGATCACCGACACCGTGGTGGTACTGGCCGGTGGTTTTGCTTTCTCCTGGGAGAAGGCGCTGTACGGTTTGCTGGTAATTTACGTCTCCGGCCTGGCGGCCGAGGCGGTTTCGGAAGGCTCCGGGGTATTCCGCACCGCTTTGATCATCACGCAATACCCGGATAAAGTAACCAGCTCAATTATGACGGTACTGGAACGGGGCGTTACCATTCTGCCCGGAACCGGAGCCTATACCGGGGCCGAACGGCCGGTGCTGTACTGCGTCATCACCCGCTCGGAAGTCAACCCGCTAAAGGAGCTGGTGCGTGAAATTGACCCGCGCGCGTTTATGGTGATCGGTCAGGCGCATGAAGCGCTGGGAGAAGGTTTCCGTCCGCTGGTAAAGGACTGAGGTTTATTGCCTTAAGAGGAATGCCAGAACGAGCAGAAATTGGGCCAGGTGATAAGTGACCATAATCATGACGCGGCCGGAACGTGTGGAGCGGATGAAGCGCTGATTTGCCAGCGTCCAGTCTGAAATGTAGAAGAACAACGCCCCCAACACTGCCAGCCCGTTGGCGGGGAATTGCCATGCCGGATTCCAGAGAGTGGTAGAAGCGGAGTACACCATCGCGCTGATTGCAAGGATGTAAAACGCTATTGCCCGGCGCAAGGTTTTCCTGCGGTTTTCAGCCGGCAGCGCAGCCGAAAAGCGGCGGATGGCCGAATACGCAATGGTCAGCAAGATCGCAGCGGAAAGGAAGTTATACGCAAGCACCGGTCCGGCGGGATCGTTGAAAGCGACGATATAAGTCAATTGGGCCAGTAAAAAGGCAGCCAACCCGGCGAGGAAGAAACGAGGCGGCAGGAGCAGAAAGGTGTCACCTGCCAGCGAAAAGATTAACCCCACTCCAAACCAGCCGGAAATTTGCCATCCTCCAGATAGGGTGTAGGCGGCGATCAAACAGAGCATGGTCCCAGTTTTGGTCAGCCACCGCCAGTGGTTCTTTGCAATGAATACAGCCAGCCAGTCGAATCCGGCGAGGATTGCAGCAACAGCCAGCCAGATGGTGTTCATGTTCACTCTTTTTTACGGACGTACCCCAACCAGCGCAGAGCATCCGGCTTGTTGCGCCAGTTGGGGTTAACCTTGACCTTTAATTCAAGGAAAACCCGCCTGCCGCTCATCGCTTCAATTTCCTGCCGGGCGCTGCTGCCAATTTTTTTGAGCATTTCGCCGCCTTTGCCGATCACGATTCCCTTGTGGGATTCGCGTTCCACGAACAACGTGGCATGGATGTACGCGCCTTCTTCGCCGCGCTCGGCGTATTCGTCAATTCGCACGGCTATGGCGTGAGGAACTTCCTCGCGCAGGTGAAGCAATGCCGCTTCGCGAATCAAATCGGCGGCGATTTCCCGCTCATACAAATCGGTGATCTGATCGGGGTCAAACAGCGCTTCGCTGACCGGCAGACGGCTGATTAAGGCCTGCATGAGTTCATCGCGCCCATCTCCGCGGGTTGCCGAGAACGGAATGATTTGCTCAAAAGAATACAGAGCCTGATATTGACTGGTGCGCTCGCTCAGCGAGTCTTTATTGAGCAGGTCAATTTTATTCAAACCAAGCAAAACTGCGGGTAAACCGTTCATGGATTTCAACCGCTCTGAGATGCGGTTATCTTCAGGGGTGGGTGCAACTGAAGCATCCACCAGCCAGAGGATAACGTCCGCATCTTTCAGCGTGTCTTCTGCAACCTGATTCATGTACTCACCCAGTTTGTGGACCGGTTTATGCATACCGGGGGTATCCATGAAAATTAATTGGGCCTCCGGCAGGGTCAAAATGCCCAACTGGCGCTGCCGGGTTGTCTGTGGACGGGGAGAAACGGCAGCAATTTTCTGTCCCATCAGTGCGTTCATCAGGGTTGATTTTCCGACATTGGGGCGCCCAATCAGTGCAATGTAACCAGCCCGATAGGGAGAGGGTGGGGCATCACTCATTTTGACCAGCCTCCGTTGGAATCCTTCTCAGATGAATGCGTGAATTGACAATGGCCACCCCGCTGATGATTAACCCACCGCCCAGCAGAGCGCGCCAGTCCAGTGTTTCCTGTAAAAAGACGACCCCTAAAATTACCCCAACCAATGGGAAGAGATAGGTGACCAGCGTGGTACGGGTTGGCCCAACTTCTTTCAACAATCCATAGTATAGCACAGTGCCGATGCAGGTTGCCATGATCCCAAGCCAGAGGATCGCCAGCCAGGTCATCGGCAGGCGTGGTAAGGTCAGGCTGCCCTCCAGTCCAATGGCAAGTCCCCAAACGGTCAGGTTGGCAAAGAAATTTTGACCGAGTGCCTGAACCACAGGGGCAAGGTCAAAGGTGCGCCGGCGGGCAAAGATGATTGCAACCGCATACGAAAGAGAGGCTGCCAGAACGCCCAGTTGCCCCCATCGTTCGCCGGTCATGGCAGCGCCCAGTTCGTCGGAAACCAGCACTACCACCCCGCTAAAACCTGCCAGCAATCCAAGTGCTTTGGGCAGGGTGATGCGGTCATCCTGTACGAAAATTTGCGCCAAAAGCATGGTAAAAAGCGGTGCGGTCGAATTGAGAATGGCCGCCATGCCGGATGTGACGTGCTGTTCGCTCCATGTGATCAGCAGGAAAGGCAGCGCGATATTAAAAATCCCTAACACCAGAAAATCCCAACCGTTGGCAAGTCTGGGTAAGCGCGGGCGGGTGATCAGAAGCAAAATGAGCAGACCGGTTAACGCCACGCTCAGCCGCAAGGCGGTGAAGGTGATGGGGGTAAGTTCTTCCAGACCGATTTTTATCCACAAAAAAGTGGCGCCCCACACCACCCCAAGGTAAATAAATTTGAGCCACGATTGGATGGTCAAATACGTTTCTGCCTAGTAGTTGGTGGTCTGGTCAATGAGCCCCCTTTCGCGGGCTTGATGGTCACAATAACGAAAGATGAAAATGCTGGCAACCCCAAAAACGAGTGAGGAAATCAACAAAATGATCAGCAGGTCGGCGTTACTCAGAGAAGTAAAGGTGGGAAAGGCTTCCGCAACGGCGCCAACCAATGAGCGGCGGATCAGTTCCAGCCAGTAGGTAATTGGTAACAGATAGCCAACCGGACGCAGCCAGGCCGGCAGCACTTCCAGCGGGAAAATTGCTCCAGTAAACAAGAACAACCCACCTGCGACGACATCGCCAATGTAATAGGAATGGCGTGCGGTCATCAGAGTAATACCTGCCAGAATCAACCCGCCCAATGCCAGCATGAGAATGCCCAAAAACAGCGCTATCAGAAAGAGCGGCCAATCCACACGCGACCAGTCCAGCGGAACATTCAGGAAAAGTACCCCGGCGGCGATGGTGATGACCACACTAAATGTGCCGACGATGAATTTGGCAACCGCTCTTCCAAACAAGTAAAAGGGTATATTCACCGGGGCAGTGTAAATATACTTCAAGGTGCGGTAATGTTCGCGGTCGTCAATAATCGTCCACGAAACGCCGGTCAGCATAGCCGGCACATACTGGTAAAAGGCGTTGCCAAGGTACAGGTATGCGAAAACCGGGGAGGCGAAGTTTCCCTGAGTGACGATGGAATACATCAAGACCAGAATCGCGGCCCCGGCAATGGGTTTAATGATGGAATAGGTGGCAAATAAAAATGGATCAGTCCAGTTGGATTCAATCTGCCAGCCAAGCCATGAAGCAGTCAGAAAAGAGCGCAGGTTAACGGATTTTCGCATGGGGGGAACCCTTTCATCGGCGGTTTTCGGTCAGGCGGCCTTCGCGTACGGCTAATCGCTCAATGTAAGCCAGCAGAAAACGGGCAGCCGTCACAAAAACCACCGAAAGGAGGATTAATACAATGATCTCGGTTTCCACGCTCAAAAAACCCAAAGAGGGGCCACTGGCAAAAACCAGTTGCCGCATGGCGTCCAGCCCCAGCGTGAGGGGGATGACCGAGGCTGCGGCGGCAGCCCAAAATCCCAAATTCTTGACCGGAAAATACATGCCGGAAACCAGATAGACCGGTTCCATTGCCAGATTGGCCAGGTGCCACGCCTCGCGGCTGAGCAGCAGAAAGATGGAAGCGGTCATCATTCCCAACCCATACAGGGCAATCATACTCAGCGAAAAGACGGCAATCAACTGCCAGAAAGAGGAAACGGCGTAGGTAACATTGAAGATCAGGCTGCCTACGGCAATGATGGCAGTTGCCCGCAATAGTGTGGCAAACAAGCCACCTACAGCCATGCCAAGCAAAATTGCCATCATCGGTGCCGGAGAAATGATGTAGAGTGCCAGATTGCCCTGTTCTTTTTCCCAGTACAGCTGACTTGACATACTCCACAAAACGTTCATCCAGAAGGCGGTCATTGCACCGCCGACGACCACAAAACCGACATAATCTTCCGGAGCACCGATGGCGCGGTAGACGAATACATAAGCCGCTACGCTGAGTAGGGGGAGGAAGACATCGAAAAACATCCAGGAACGCTCGCGCTGCATGCCGACTACTCGTGGGTATGAGCGTCCAATCACGGTCATCAGGAAAAGCTGCCAGCCACTGCGTTTATGTTCAATCGGCGGGAACAGCGACATTTTCCACCTCCTCCATGCGCTGACCGACCAGCTGGACGAAGACATCCTCCAGGGTGGGCTCGCGTTTTTCCAGGCGCGAAATGCGGGCATTTTGGGCTGTCAATTCTCCGATGACTTCAGACAGGACGGATTCCTCTTCCAGCGTGATCTCCAGCCGCAAAGAGTCCTCCTCCGGGAATTGATGAAAATGCTTAATCCCGGCGATTTGCAGGAAGGGATATTCATCGAGTAAGCGCGAGGCAGCCACCCACATCTGAAAGAAAACCTCATGGCGCAGGTTTTGTTTCAATCTTGCAGGAGTATCACAGGCCAGTACCCGCCCTTGATTGATGATGGCAACCCGGTCGCAGAGTTCTTCGGCTTCCACCATGTAGTGGGTGGTCAGCAGCAAGGTGCGATGCGGATTCTCGTCCATCCAGCGGCGGATGAAGGAGCGCACATCTCGCGAAGCACCGACATCCAGCCCAAGAGTGGGTTCATCTAGAAAGAGTACTTGCGGGTCGGTCAGGAATCCGCGGATGATATTCATCTTCTGGCGTAAGCCGGTGGAAAGATCTGAGGATTTGGTATTCAAGCGATCGGCAATGCCCACAATTTCCGCCAGCATCTTAATGCGCCGGTTGGCTTCCTGGCTGGGAATACCGTAAAATTGGGCAAACATCCACAGGTTCTCGCGCACGGTCAGCAGACCATAACCGGAAGTTTCTCCACCCGAAACCATGTTGATGCGTTTGCGTACCTCGGCGGGGTGTCTGGTCACATCAAAACCGGCTACCCATGTCTTTCCACTGGTGGGCGAGAGCAGGGTGGTCAGAATTTTGATTAAGGTGGTTTTACCGGCGCCGTTCGGGCCAAGCAGCCCAAACAATTCACCTTCATGGATTTCCAGATTGACATCGGTGAGGGCGACCAGTTCGCGCTGTTTTTCTTTTCGGTTGTTACGGATTTTATAGATGAGTCCCAGATTTTCAGTTTTGACGGCGGGGGTTAGGCTCATGGGATTTTCTCCAAATCAGACCTGTTTCGTTAAGTGCTTGTAAGGCTAGCGTAGGTCAAGCGTAGGGTTTGCGTCAAGCAGTGGAACAAAGTTTCCTGTATTATTGTAATCGAAAAGGGCGACTTCTCTTCTTCTCCTCCTTAAAAAGCGTGCCGGGGTCGGCGTCCCCGGCACGCTGTGATTCTAACATAACCGAACAGGGGACGTTCCCGGAATATAGAATATAAATTCTATTTTGTCAAGCATTTGATCAGTCTTTTCAGACGTTCAAGAAAAGCTCTGGAAGACCAACAGATACAGAATCGAAATTACCACCAATGAAAGCAGCATTACCGGAAGGCCGCGTTTGCTCCAGGTTTGACTGGTGATCGGCAGACGGGTTCTTTCGGAAAGACCGACGACCACCACATTGGCAGTTGAACCGATGATAGTGCCGTTGCCTCCCAGGCCGGCACCGAATACCAGTGCCCACCATAAAAAGGATGGGTTTGAACCGGGTAAAATCAGATGCTGAATGATCGGGATGAGCGTGATGGTGATGGGGATGTTGTCTACAATGGCGGAGAGGAGCGCTACTGACCATAAGAGGATCAGCCCCGCCAGAGCGGGTGAGAGCGAAACCAGTTGAACAATGAGGTTGGTGAAAATATCCAGTACTCCGGCCTGCTGAATGCCGCCAATCATGACGAACAAACCGGCAAAGAATAAGAGAATCTCCCATTGAATTCGCTTCAACAAATCGCTGATGTTTGGGCGAATCCAGATAAGAGCCAGCGATGCAGCCGCCAGGGCAACCAACGCTGGCCGAATTTTCAGCAGTTCTTCGAGGAAAAAGAAAACAATCGCCAGCACAATGACCGCAATCACTTTACGGGAAGTCGGCTGGTCGGTATAGGCTTCCTGAGGATTGAGGGATTGAATCGCCTCGGCGTTGGGAGAAGGCTGGCGCAGATCCCCCCGAAACATCCAGCTCAACATTGCAAATGCAGATAACCAGACGAAAATAATCAACGGCAAACTGTGGATGATGAAGTCCACGAAGGTAAAACCGGCTGCGGAGGCGATCAGTACATTAGGCGGATCGCCCACCAGTGTGGAAATGCCGCCGATGTTGGAAAGGATGGCTTCCGAAATGAGAAAGGGTTGAGGTGAAAAACCGAGAATTTCACAAATTAAAATCGTGACCGGTGCAATCAACACAACGGTCGTGACGTTGTCGAGGAACATTGAAACCAGCGATGTAACCAGTGACAGCAAGAAGAGGAGCGAGGCTGCTCTTCCTTTGGATTTTTTGCCAACCCAGACTGCAAGGAATTCAAAAAAGCCGGTTGGTTCCAGCATGGCAACCAGCAGCATCATGCCAAAAAGCAGCCCCAGGGTGTTGAAATCAACTGAAGCGACAGCCTGTTCTTCGTTGTAAAAACCGAACATTAAACCAAAAGCCACCATCAATACGGCTCCAAAGACTGCGACAATTGTTCGGTGAACTTTCTCGCTAAAGATCAGAGCCAGACAAATTGCAAACAGCAAAGCGGATACCGCGGACGATAGTGTCAGGGTCATTGGCAGCAACCTCAAGAAATCCAGAAAGAAAGCAGGGCAACTCCAACATCAACATGAGATGCAATTCCGACCAGACGACCTTCATTATCTACAACAGGAAGATCACGCAAGGCGTGTTTGTGCAGCAACGCAGCCGTGCGAAACAAACCGGCATCTTCGTGGACTGATACGGCTTCAATCATCAATTCTTTGATGTCCTTTTCAAAAATTGCCGGGTCGGGACGCTGGTTTTCGACAGCGCCAAAACCGTGCAAAAAGTCAAAATCGGTGACCAGATGAATGAAATCCGGCATGCCCAGGTCAATGACATCCTGCAGGCGTAAGATTCCGACCAGATGATTACTCTCATCTACCACCGGCAGGGTGCCAATGTGGTGATCCAGAAAAAGTTGAATTGCCTGACGAACGCTGGAATTGACCGGGATAGAGATAACTTCTTTTTTCATCCAGCGGGATATATGAAGCATGTTGCCTCGCTTTCTGGCTGGTGGTGCCAAGCCCAGGAAAGGGGAGAGGGCAATCCCATTGGGGAGATTGCCCATTCCTTTCGAGAATAGTGTATCACTTTTGAGGTGCGAGGGTTAACCGGCTGCCAGCAGCAATCCGAACAAGTATCCTGCGGTCATACTCATGATTGCTACCAGCGAAACATAGACGGCGGTCTTTTTCTTCCCCATCACACCACTTAAGACCAGAATGGACTGCAAAGAAAGTTCCGGATCGGACAGCAGATACGCCAGCAGCGGGCCGCGAGCCATTCCTAAATCAAGGAACATTCTGGCAACCGGTACCTCCACCAGCGTGGGGAAGTACATGAACACACCGAATAAGACGCCTACGAAATTGGCCATCAAGGTGTTTTGACCGGCAATTGCCTGTACCCATGCCGCCGGGATGATTTCTTTGGCAATACCCGCCAGAAAGACACCCACAATCAGCAGGGGAAAAATCTGCTTGACAAACTTCCAGGTTTCCCAAATCCAGCCGCTCAATTCATCTTTTGTGAATGAACGGCTGACCACCGCACCCAGGGCGGTCAACACCAGCGCTTCGCCGATCAAACGGCCGTTGATTCCTATGATGATTGAGCCAACTTCCTCTTTAGGGGCTGCTACCAGAATTGTCACTGCGATCAAGCCAATGGCTGTATAAGTCCAGCGGTTGAAGCCGGAGAAGATATTTTCGAATCCCTTCCAGGCTGTAATGCCAATGAAAACCAGCAGGAGGATTAATACGAATCCCTGGAGGCTCAGATTGACGGCGTTGAGGGCATCGCGTGTTCCTTGCGTGACGTTAAAAGGAAGCTTAACCTGAGCGTAAACATTGGTCAGCAGGTCAACTTGCAGAGTGCCGATAATGAGCACGGCAACCAGCAGCAAAAAGACCACCCAGACCGCAGGTTTGACATCAGCCTTTTGATCGAACATTCCCGCTTCTTCCATTTGCAGCGAGCGGGCGCTTTCCTCTTTCCGGAAGACCCACGCCATAATCAGACCGATGACGATGCCAAAAGTAATCGAAAGGATCAGGCGTGATAAGGCAATATCAAATCCGATGGCTGCGCCGGTGTAGGTAATGGCGAGGATGTTTATTGCGGGACCAACGAAAAGAAAAGTAATCGCCGGCCCTAAACCTGCGCCCCGACGCCAGATGCCAGCAAAAAGCGGCAGGATGGTGCAGGAGCAAACCGCCAGAATAAAGCCGCCAATCGCAGAGGCCGGGTAACTGATCCATCTGGAGGCTTTGGGGCCAAGGTAACGTGTGATGGTTTCCTTGGGAATCATTGAACTCATGTAACCGGCAATGACAAATGCCGGAACAAGGCACAACAGCACATGCGCTGCCAGATAATCCAGTAAGCTGGTCCACCCGGACCAGAACAATGAAAGAAGAATGCTCCCAATTGGTTCCATGTTGATTTTGCTGCGTCCCTTCTCTAATAATATTCAATCCATCGAATGTCTTTGAGTCGTGCAAAGGTAGAGGTTAATTCTGCCTGAAAATCCACCTTAATCGAGTTGATTCCCCGTTATCTTAAGGGCAGCGTTTTGGATAACACCCGAAGAAGAAGTGTCCTTTCGCTTACATTTTGGGCATTCGCAATCCTCGGCCTGCAAAAGAGGTATTTCTTGACTCTCCCGCGGGAGGCACTGGCGCGATAAATCCAGAATTTGCAAGATTTGCGGATGGACGATGCGGTAAAAAATGTTCCAACCTTCGCGGCGGTCTGCTAAAATGCCGGCTTCCCTTAAGACGGCGAGTTGCTGAGAGAGGTAGGCCTGCCGGTAACCCAAAATGGCTTCCAGATGACAGACACATTCTTCTCCATTGCGCAAAATTTCCAGGATGGCAATTCGCGCAGGGTGAGATAAAGCCTTAAAAATTTGGGCAGTTGATTCGAACTGGTTGATTGCAGCGGGTGTCATGCTATTACATTCAACTCCTTGAATGTAATTGTAAGCCAAGCAACCACTTTGTCAAGCGGACAAATGTCACAAAAATCGCTTGATGGATAGTCGTTTTATCAATCTACCGTCAGGGTTTTGCTCAGGTTGCGTGGAAAGTCGGGGTCATAGCCGCGTGCAACGGACATGTGATAGGCCAGCAATTGCAAGGGCAAGACGCTGAGCAGGGATGATATTTCTGGGCTGGCTGCTGGCAGTGTGATGACATCGCTGGCGTTTGCGCACAGGCGGGGATCTTCCTGCCCAACGGCAATAGCCCGCCCTCCGCGGCAGGTAACCTCGTTGATGCCGCTGACAATCAGCGGCACGTCATCCGGCCCGGCAACGAACAGCACCGGATAGCCTTCACTGACCGCAGAAAGCGGACCGTGCTTAAATTCGGTGGAAAGCATTCCTTCGCAGTGAGCGTAGGTAATTTCCTTCAACTTGAGTGCGCCTTCCAGCGCCATGGGGTAGGTTGCCCCGTACCCCAGACAGTAAAGATCGTTCCATCGGTTGATTTCGGTGGTAATAGCTTGAATTTGGGGTTCACATACTGCCAGTGTTTCTTCCATCAAGGCAGGGATTTGCTCGAGCAGGCCGGTATCCTTTCCACCCAATCGGCAGGCAAGGTATAGAAAAGTAACCACCTGATTGGTGAAGGTTTTGGTAGCCGGAACACTGATTTCATAACCGCAGCACAGCGGCAGCCAGCTGGCAGTGGCTTTGGTAAGGGTTGAGCCAATCACGTTTGCCAAACCCAAACAGGTCATTCCACGAGAATCAGCGGCTTGCAGGGCATTCAGTACATCCTTGGTTTCTCCGGATTGACTGACAAAAATGCCGACATCCTGCTGGTTAACGGCTGGCAGGTACTGAGGGATGAATTGAGGCGCCAGTACCGGAATTACCGCCCTGCCGGCCAGTTGGGCAAAGTACACCGAACCTGCCAGACAGGCGTGGTAACTGGTGCCGCAACCGATGAAATATACCTGCCGGGCGTTGCGTATGGCATCCAATACGCTCTCCACTTCAGCACTGCCGGTCAGCATGTGCAATACTTCGCGGGCAACCTGTGGTTGTTCGTGAATTTCTTTGAGCATGAAATGGGGATAGCCGCCTTTTTGGACGTCTTCCATGGTTTCGGTTACCAGTTCTGGTTCACGTTCGATCGGGCTGCCATCGCTGACCGAGCGCAGTTCAACCCGGTCGGCCCAAAGGGTGATGATCTCGCCATCCTGAATCCGCAGGATTTTACGGGTGAGCGGCAGGATGGAAGGCAGATCGGAAGAAACGCAAGTAAACCCTTCCCCAATTCCAACCACCAAACCGGAGCCCTTTTTAATGGCGTAGAGTTTGTCATCGTTGATTTGTCCAACCACGTAGGCATAATCACCTTGCAAATCCTGATAGGCGCGGCGGATGGCTTCGATGAAATCAAATCCACGGTCAATGTAGCGTTCTACTGCATGAACACAGGACTCCCCATCATTGTGAGAGCGAACCGTCATTCCCTCTGCCATGAATTGCTGACGCAATTCCACATTATTGACCACATTACCATTGTGAGCGCCGACCAGATCTCCATCCGAATCGAGATGCGGCTGGGCATTGACCTGCGAAGGCGCGCCAAAGGTAGCCCAACGCAGTTGGGTAATGCCGCGGCTGCCGGTCATTTCAGCAAAATTGTAGCGTTCGGCAACTTCATCCACTTTGCCAACGTCTTTGCGCAGGTCAATGCGGCTGCCGGAAATGGTTGCCGCACCCACCGAATCGTAACCGCGGTAGGTCAGACGGCGGGCGGCTTCAATCAAAACAGGGCCGAGGTTTTGCTCTTTTTCGGTGACAATGCCAAAAATACCGCACATAACAATCCTTTTGGTTGAAAGATGGTTTTGAGATTACACCCCGCCAAGTTTATCATAAACCTGCCAAAGCGCAGTGAAGATGAGCTTTCTTTCAAAGAGGAATTTCATGTTAAACTAAATTCAACTTCCATATTCCATCCCATTTTCAGGAGCGTCCTCATGCTGTTGTGTGTGGATATCGGCAATACCAACATCAAGATGGGTCTGTTCAACGGCGATCAGATGTGCTGCCATTGGCGGGTTGCTACGGACCGCAATCGGCTGGCCGATGAATATGCCGTTTTGCTGCTCAATTTGCTGGCAACTTCCGGTGTGAGCGTCACGGATGTAAAGGGATGTGCGGTCTCTTCGGTTGTACCTGCCCTGACGCAGGTCTTTGAGGAGATTGCTCATCGCTATTTGAAACAGGAAGCGTTGATGATTGGAGATGGGGTTGATCTCGGGATGCGCATCAATACCGATTATCCCTCGGAGGTCGGCACTGACCTAATTGTCAATGCGCTGGCTGCCCGCCATTTATATGGCACGCCGGTGATTGTCGTGGGGTTTGGTACCGCAACGACCTTTTCGGCTGTTTCGGCGGAGGGTGATTTTGAGGGGGTTTCCATTGCACCGGGCATTCTTACCAGCAGCGATTCCCTGTTCCGCGCAACGGCAACCCTGCCGCAGGTGGCGCTGGCCCACCCGCCGGCAGCCATTGGCAAAAACACGCTGCAATCCATGCGTTCTGGAATTGTGTTCGGTTTTGCGGAACTGGTGGACGGCATGGTTAAACGCATCCGCCGGGAGCTGGGCGGTGTTGCACGCGTGGTGGCAACTGGCGGTTTGGCGGAACTGATTGCGCCGGAAAGTCAGTCCATTGAGGTGGTTGAACCGAATCTAGCCTTGATCGGCCTGCGCCTGCTCTACGAGCGCAACTGCCCGCTCTGAAGCAACCAGGTTGCGGCGCAGAATATCCGTAATGGTCAAATTGTGGCGGGCTGTCAATTGTTCGTTAATCATCTCAATCTGTTTGCGGGGTGAGTAGAACACCTCACTCCATCCGTAGCCGGCGCAGGCCGTATCGGCAATCCAGTTACCGGCATCATCTTGCCCCCACCATTCACGGTAGGCCTGTTCCAGCTCGGGGCGAATGTGCAATTCGGGAATGTTGAAGTGAGCAGAATAATAATAATCGGGAGGCAGAGCGTTGAGTAAGGTTTCAAAGCTGTGCACCCGGATGTGGATGTTTTCGCTGCCGTCGCATTCGGTGATGCGGCAAAGCCCACGTAGCGTGGCAAAAGGCGCAATCACTTCAACCCATTGAATGCGCGGAAAACGTTCCTTGATTTTGTTGATCACCTCGCGCATCACCAGACCGCTGGCAATGCTGTCGGCAATGAAGGCTACCGTGATGTTTTCGTGCTGGATTTTGTTCAGGTCTTTATCCTTGAATAAAGTCATCTCGACTTTACGGCTGAAAACCGGCACATTGCTGTCAAACACGTGGTGGGCATCCAGAATTACCTCATCGCAAAGATAGCCGGAGTTGGCGTAAATGGCTTCGGTGACCTGATACTTCAGTCCCTCGCGAGCAATGGGAAAGACGGCAATCTGGGTTTGCTGCTGGCTGGTAAACAGGTTTTGAAAGATGGGAGAAGCCAGCATGGTTTGAATAGCCTGACTGATGAGAAATGAGCGCTGCGACCCCATGATCAACTGACCGGGCAGGGTCAGGGTTTGGATAGGTTGGATTTCTTCGGGTTTGAGGCCGGTCAAGGCCAGTAAATGAGGATTGGGTTTGGTGGTGTGGGTGTAGATGAATTGTGCTGTGGCCGGGTTGTGATAGAGTACCATGTCAATGGATGTTTGATGATCCAGAATCATCCGACCGGGACGGTAAAAGCCGCTTCCCTGATTACCGATGGGGTAGGGAAGCGGCTCGTTCAGCAGTAATTGCCCTCTGGAGCGACCGGGATCATCCTCCGAAAAGTCAAATGGCAAGATAAAATCGCTCATAAAACACCTCCAAAAATCCGTGCCTGACAGCCCGGCTGGATCAATTTATAAAAAAGCAGGTCTGGGGCATTCGCTTTTTGGCGATTCCACAACCTGCCCAAATAATTTTATCTTACTTCTATAAAAAAGTTAAGCCAGATGCAGCGGTCAAAAATTCTTAAGAAAAAACCCCCTCAAAAGAGAGGGGGCTATGATAGGGAACTTCTCAATGTTTCACGAGTCGAATTGACCAACTTCTTCACCATTGACCAGTATGGTATAGCTGCCGCTGGGGAATGAACCCAAAGAGTAGGTTGCTTCAAAGGGCTGCAGCATTTGAATGCAGACTTGCTCCGGGTCAACTACTGAATACACTTCAACAAGTATTCGATTGGCTTCATCCGGTTGGTTGACTGCGATGCGCAATTGGTGGCAGGGCGTGGGGAGATTGCCGGTCAACACCAGATTGATTTGGACAGGGTAGCTTTCCAAAATCAACACATCGGTTGAGTCAAGAAACGCTTCGCCGCGTTGTAAGGCTGCATCGCTTTCCAGCGGTTGATAGGGGTTAACCTGGGCGGGGGTTTCGCCTGCGCCTTCGGTTGGGCTGACTACGGGTGAATTTGGATCTGCTTCAACAGGTGTAGCGCATGTACTTAGCATGAACATCATCCCAACACTCAGTAAAAGTAATCTAAACATTTTGTCCTCCATTTCATTGTTCTGTGATGGTATTATGACGCTGAAATTCATTCAAAAGTTCCCCTCCAGAAATTTTTTATGATATACTGGACAAAATTAGTATAAATACAAACCAGCGATGATCCTGAAATCCACTATTGAGTTTACCGTTGATATGCCGGTCTATCCTGAGCGTTTCTACCGCGCCTGGCTGGATTCTTTTGAACATGCCCAATTTACCGGTCAACCGGCTAAAATCCAAGCCCAGACGGGGGGAGTTTTTTCTACTCTCAATGGCAAGGTAGAAAGCCGTCTAACGCTGCTGGTTGCCCATTCCTTAATCGAGCAGAGCTGGAAAGTGGAAGGTTTGCCGCTGGATGAAGATTCCCGCATTTCATTAACGATTCAGCCCACCTGTATGGGTTGTGAAGTGCGGCTTCGCCATAGCGGCGTGCCAGTGACGCTGAATAAAGTCCTCTTATCCTGGTGGGAGGAACAGTACTTTCGGCCAATGAGAACCTATTTTGAGGCAATCGTGGGGGATTATGTGGCAGATATGGGGGATGGGTAAACCTGTTCACGGGGTGAAAAATAGGAATCACGGCTGACCTGTTTCCTATTTTGGGTCACAATTCACTGGCGGCTATTTTACCGGGGGAAATCCGGTGATAATATGGAAATAACTCACATTTCTCAAGTGGAGGTTTTTTTTCATGAAAATTGTCACCGATCGAGGCTGCGATCTTTCATCTCAGCAACTGGAGGGGTTGCCTCCGCTTTACTATGTTCCGATGAAATTAACCCTGGCCGGCAAAACCTACTCCAGCGGGGAAGACCTGACATCCGAAGAATTTTACCGCTTGCTGGAAGAAACCGGAGAGTATCCGACCACCTCTCAACCTGGGGCAGGGGATTTTGTTGAACTTTACCGCCGGCTGGCTCAGGAAGATCCTCAAATTCTTTCCATTCACATTTCTTCGGGTTTGAGCGGTACATTAAACTCAGCTGAGGTGGCAGCCGGAATGGTACCGGAAGCTCAGATCACCCTTTGGGATACCATGACGCTTTCGGCCCCGGAGGCCTGGCAGGTCGAAGCGGCAGCGCGAGCAGTAAAAGCGGGTTGGGAACTGAGGGAAATTCTGGCGCTAATGGAAAAGGTACGCAGCCTGACGACCGGCTTTTTTACGCTGGACACGATGAAATACCTGATTCATGGCGGGCGGATCAGTCACCTGAAAGGACTGCTCGCCTCGTTATTGAATATCCGTCCGGTGATTTCGGTTTCAAAGGAGGACGGACGGTATGTGACAGTGGCGCAGGAGCGGACATTCCGCCGCGCCATCCAGCGCATGGCACAGGAAGTGGTCAAGATGTATCCGAATGTTCCAAAATTGCGCCTGCAATTGATTCATGCCCATAACCCGGAGGGCATGGAGATGCTGCGCGAAGCCATGGAGAACCTGGTGGGTTGTGATTGGCTGCCGCCGGTTACGGTTGGGCCAATTTTAGGCGCGCATACCGGCACTACTTTGGTGGGAATCAGCGCTGCCCCGGCAGAATTGACGGATCTGCTTCCCTGATACTGCCTTACGACAACCATTCGCAAAAGTCTGTTGTTTGATATCCGGCCTGAAGTGGTCAATTACAGGCCGGTTTTCATTTTCTAATGGATTTATAAAATTTTCGGACAAAAAGCGGTTTCATAAAATACCACCTGATTGACTGACAAATCTTAATAAGAGAAGGCTATCGGCATTCTTCCTTCTATGGCAAACTTATGTTCCCACACATAACCAGCCGTAGGAAGGAAGAAATGAACAATAGCCTCACACTGTATCG
>Ga0308397_1000278_pt1 | contig 38916 bp, 32 predicted proteins | sample Hotspr20SampleT8_FD_202356 | JGI IMG/M metagenome (GOLD analysis project Ga0308397, IMG submission 202356) | Hot spring phototrophic mat microbial communities from Mushroom Spring, Yellowstone National Park, Wyoming, United States - 20051001_T8 ...
ATGACCCATCGGGAAATGTTAATTTTTGGATACACGCATGGCAAAATCCGGCAGCGTTTAATTTTATGCGAAACGATGCAGGAAGTACAAAGAAACTAATGGTAATAAACAAAAACGGTCAAGTTGGAATAAATGTAGATAACCCTCAATATACGTTACATGTAAGTGGTAATATTCGTTTTGAGCAACTACCCCAGCAACAACAAATAAACACTGAATCTGTGCTTATTTCAGACGCACAGGGTGTTATAAAAGTATCACCAGCATCTCAATTAAAAGACAATTTAGGCAATCACACTGCTCAACAAAACATAAAACTTGGCAGTTACTGGTTAAGCAACGATGGTAGCGATAAGGGTTTACAAATAAAATCGGATGGCAATATACAGGTTGGTAACGGAATTACACAAATAAATATAGGAGGTTCGTATTCTAATGCACCGTATTATTTATCGAGTTATATAGGCTTTAATGCACAACGCAATAGTCAGGGGCAGTGGTTGTTTAAAGGAGATGGTGGTAATAATGGTGGTGCTGCTATTATTACAGATGTTGCTGGAAATATACGATTTATTTCTATGCCTTCCAATGGCGGTAACGATAAATCGGTCGAAGAAACTTCAATGATAAATAATACAAAACTTATTATTACCAAAGATGGAAGAGTTGGAATAGGAACCAGTAATCCACAACATGAATTAGATGTAAGAGGAACCGGTCATTTTTGTGTTTTAAGGGTAAAAACGCAAGGTTGGTGCGATTATGTATTCGACGAAAATTATAACTTACTTCCACTTGAAGAACTTGAACAATATATTAAACTCAATAAAAAATTACCGGATATTCCTAGCGAAAATGAAATTAACACTAATGGAATAGATGTTGCTACAATGAATAAGATATTAACTAAAAAAATAGAAGAGTTGACTTTGTATATTATTCAACTGAATAATGAAATAAAATTCCTGAAAGATAACCAAAATAAAGAATAATATTATGAAAAGTAAGTTAGTAATTTTATTTATAATAATAACAATTGGATGCCATAAGTTGTCTTACGATGAAATTAAACACTGCGATGTTGAATATAAAGTAAATAAATTTTATTTGAAACAAGCCAATAATTATAGAAAATATAGTGAAGTTAGGTTTTTTCTAAACCCTGAATTTCAAACGAGGATAATAACAGACGATCCTTTAGCTGAATGTATTAAAGAAAAAAAATATATAGATTTTTACGATAGTATTGTATTTACGACTGTATATGATTACAATTCATTAATAAAAGCAAACGATACAATAAATAATATATTAGGAAATGTAAGTTATTTTATGCCAAAAACATATAATGCTTATTATTTCGATAAGATGAATGATTTTTTAGAGGATACATTATTAAGAGATGTTGGCTATATTAAATTTGGTTTATTATTTCCGCCCGATTCTGCAAGAAAGTTTAACATTAATTGCTGGTTAAAATTGAAAGATGGGCGTAAATTTACTTTTTCTATGGCTGAAGATATTATTGTAGAACCATAAAAAACATAAAATATGAAAACCTTTTTAGTTATCAAAAATATGAAAGCCTTTTTAGTTATCATGGGTTTAGTATTTTTAGTAAACGGGTGCTATCGTAAACTACCACAAGAGTGCATTTTGAGAATACAAACAACGGAAGATTGTTTCTCCTTATATACAAAAGGTAAAGACTTACGGTATGATACAGCATATTTTGGTTTATCCAGTTTTAATACTGGTTGTAAATATATAGTGCTAGATTATGATGAAAAAAAGTGTAAATATCCGGATTGTCGGAATACACTGTATCCTATAGATTATTACGATAAAATTGTGTTTACAACGAAATATGATTATAATCAAACATACAAAGCTGGAGATACTGTAAATGATATAATAGGGAATATAACATATACATATTGGTACTCAAAGGAGTTTGAAGAAGGTAAATGCAACACTATTCCACCTTGTGATCGCCCCCCCTTGGTAACACATCATTATAACACTTTTCAACAAATGATGAATGATCAAAAAGATACTGCAAGAGTTGGAGGTATTAATTTCCGCCTTTTAGAACCACCCGATAGTGTAAGAAATTTCAATATAAATGTTCACATACGTTTCAAAGACGGTAGAGAGTTTACCATCTCCTTACCTCAAGATATTATTATAAGACCAAATTAAAAAAATAGTACTATGAGAAGAATTTTATCCATAATTTTTCTTATAATATGGGAAATTGGAAACACTCAACCAATTTTAAAAAATGAAGCTTTACAATTAGGAAAAACTTTTTTAGATTTTAAAGGTTATAAATATGACAGTAAAGATGTTGAAATCAAAGAAGTTAAAGAAAATGATACTATTTTTTTCTATGAAATATATGCAGGTAATGCTAGCGTAATTATATCATCCAATTATCTGGCAGGTCCAATATTAGCATATAGTTTTGAAAATAGAATTTCTTTTTCGGATTTACCTGAGGAACATGGAGCAAATTTTTGGGTAGAGGGGTACAAAAAATTAATAAGGCATGTATTGCATAATCCCACAGATTCATCAAATTTCCAAAAAAAATTGTTAGATAAATTACAATCAAAAAATACTTCAAAAGGACAATTTTGGTTAATTAAAACACGATGGAATCAAGATGTTAATAAAAGTCGCAAGTGCGGTCCCAACAATAGTATATGTTATAATAAATTTGTAAAGGAAAATGATAGCTGCCCGTGTGGACATTGTGCAGTAGGTTGTGTAGCTGTGGCCGTGGGTCAAATAATGCGATACTGGAAATATCCTTATTTAAGCTATGATTGGTGCAACATGCCAGCGTATTTAAATAATTCTTCCTCTATCGTTCAAGCAGATTCTATTGCTCATTTTTTAGCAGATGTAGCAGATGCTGTCCACATGAAATTTTGTATTTCCGATTGTGAGTCGTTTGCCTGGCCCAAGAATGCAGAAAAAGCTCTAAAAGATGAATTTAATTACCATAATTCAATAGATATAATCAGAAAAACATATTATTCACAAGCTAATTGGAAAAAAAAGATAAGAAATCAATTAGATGATAAGCAACCCGTGTTTTATAGTGGCTGTGAGTCATTATCGAGTTGTCATGCATTTATTTGCGATGGCTATGATTATGACGAGACAAGTTTATTCCATTTTAATTTTGGATGGAGTGGAGATGATGATGGTTTTTATTTTATGTTTGATGATGATGGCAATAATTTTATTGAGTTTAAAAAGTATCAAGAGGCTATAATTAATATAAAACCATCAGAAGATTTTAATTGTAACAATGTTATTGTTGTTTCTGAAAATTTTCAATACGGTTGGCTCACAAATTTTCTTTATTATCATCCTAGGGCTGGATATATTACAACTTCTTCTTCCGCACCAGTAGTGATATCAGCAGGCGAAGTTGTTGATTATAAGGCTTTTAATGAAATAATTATTGATGAACCCTTTGTTGTAGAACCTGGAGGCGAATTTAGTGCAGAAATTGTTCCATGTCCTAAATATTGCGATGTAGAAGTATTTTCTCAATATAATCAAAAAAATGAAAATAATATCGAAAAGAAAGATAAGCTTGATGATTTTGCAGAAGAAAAATTGCAAATACAAATATTATCCAATCCTGTTAATAATAATCTTGTTATAAAATTAAACGATATGGTTGGTAGAGATATGGAATTAACAATTCTCAATGTGCTGGGGCAAGTATGTTTAATTAGTAATTTTCCGATTAATGATAATACAATTACAATTGATGTTAGTTCTTTAAAAAGTGGATTTTATTTGTTGAAAGTAAAAACAGGTAATTTACAAAAAACAGCATCATTTATTAAATTATAGTGTAGTATGAAATCAATTAAATTAATAAAATTTTTTAAATTTTGGTCAAAATTAGGTTTTGTTGTTATTTACATGTTTTTTATTAATTGTAAAAATGCAAATTCACAAGTATTTGTAAATGTTGGTTACACGAAATTATCTCCTTATACTTTGTTCCCAATATGGATGTATGAATGGGAAAGAATTTTCTGTGGATTTTGCACTAATACTGAAGGTTATCTGTATAGAAATAAATTTAAAGGATTGTATAATATAAATGTTAGTTATAATTTTTCCGTTTTAAAAAATAACCGATTATTTATTTCGCCAGATTTGACGTTTTCAAGATTATCGAGTTATGAAAGAAAAATTAATGCTTCCAAATATACTCTTATGCTTTTGGGAATGTATAATGTAATAAAAATAAAAAATAAGGTAAATTTTTATTTAGGTTGTGGATTGGGAGGTGGTTTTATATTTTATAAAACCTTTAGAGATTTTGAATATCAAAAATCGTTCATACATAGTAATTATTCATTGGGACTAAATTTTGCAATGGGATATGTAATATCCCCAAGGTTTGAATTGCTTATTAGACTAAATCACGAATTTTGTTTTATTTTGTCTCAAAAATACATATACTGGTATTCTTATTATAGAGAGAATTCTTTCAATAATTTTAACATTGGTTTAAAATATAATTTAAGACCTTTGCAAGGCAATTAACAATGTTTTTGTTACGCCATTGCGAGCCTGATAACAATCAGGCGAAGCAATCTCCCCAGAACGCCTAACACCAACAAGAATGAGCAACGAGGAGATTGCTTCGGGCTGCGCCCTCGCAATGACTGGAAAAAAGGGACTCGCAATGACGAGAAAGAGGGAAAGGCCTTTTGTAATAAAAAAAAATTGTAATTAAAAAATCTTTAAATTTTTCAAAGGTCTCACAGCATCAATTAAATAACAGACCCAGAAAAAAACTTGAATTTAAAAACACCTTATGAAATATTTTGCAATATTGTAGCATAAAGTTGCATTTATAATAAATTGAATCTGCCGACTTGCAATAATTTTTGTATAATATCAATTAAAAGTGATAAAATATTTTTAATTGGCTTTATTTTTCAATAAACAGCAAATGAAAGAATCGCCGGAGATATTAGTAACAGTTCTCAACATATCTAAAGGTCTGTCAATTCCCATAATAAGAGCTAATCCTTCAGTGGGTATTCCTATTGATGAAAGAATTAAAATGCTCATAACAGCACTTCCGCCAGGAATTCCTGGAGTACCGATTGATGATAAAGTTGTTAGCAAAACTAAAAGAATAAATTGCGAAAAACTAAGTTCTAATCCAAAAACTTGTGCAATAAAAACGATTCCAACAGTTTGATACAAACTTGTTCCATCCATATTTATTGTCATTCCTAAAGGTAAAACAAAGCCGCTTATTTTTTTAGGTATTTTCAATTCGTTTTCAACCTGATGCATTGTTATAGGCAATGTTGCTGCACTGGAACTTGTAGAAAAAGCTGTTATTTGTGCAGGAAAAATACCTTTTATAAATTTTACTGGTTTTATATTTGCAAACAACCATACTAATAAAGGGTATAAAACATAAGTTAAAGATAATAGTCCTATTACTACTGTTAATCCGTATAATCCAAGAGCTTTAAAAATATCAGTTTTTCCGCCGAAGTCAATTACCATATTAACCATTAATGCAAAAACGCCAAATGGTGCTATTTTCATAATTAAACCTACAGAAAAAATAAAAATAACATTTAACTGATCGAGTAAGTATTTTACTTTATCTGTTTTTTCGTTGGGGAGTATTAAAAGAATTATACCGAACATAACAGCAATAAAAATTATTTGTAACATTTTGGTATTATCGGATGTTGCAGCTATAATATTGTCAGGAATCAAGTTTACAAGTAAAATTAAAGGAGTTTCTATTTGAAATTCTGAGTTTTGATTAACTTTTGTGTCCGATATAGGTATATTCATTTTATCACCTTCTGTTTTAGAAAAAACAAAACCTGGTTTTATTGTGTTTACGAGCAACAATCCTAAACATATAGCCATAATGGTAGTAAGTATGTATAATAAGATAGTTTTACCTGCCAACTTTGAAAAAGTTTTAATATTACCTATTCCAAAAATAGCACAGGTTACAGATGTAAAAATAATTGGTACAGCAATTAGTTTTAATAAATTGAGAAAAATGTTGCCGAACGGACTAATCCAATTTTTGGCCAAATTATTCAATCCGAAATGTAAAAATGCCCATCCTGCAATAATACCTAAAAGCATGCTAATTAAAATACCTAAAGGCAAAGAAATTTTTAGTATTTTTTTAAACATGAGTGTTTTATTTTAATTCGAGGTTTTAAAAATAATTGTTTTTTTTCACATCGTCTATTTTTTGTAACTTGCAGTCAAATTAAAAAATATGTTTGACATTAATAAAGTCAGAAAAGACTTTCCAATACTTCATCAAACTTTATATAAACGTCCTGTTGTTTATTTCGATAATGCAGCAACAACACAAAAACCACAAGTTGTTATAGATACAATGGTTGAATTTTTAACGAAACATAATAGTAATATTCATAGAGGAGTGCATTATTTAAGCGAAAAAATGACAGAAGCATACGAATCTGCTCGTAATACGGTCAAACAGTTTATAAATGCAAAACATGCTTACGAAATAATTTTTACTTCTGGTACAACCGATTCAATAAATCTTTTAGCTTTTTCTTTCGGTGAAGCTTTTGTTAGTGAAGGCGATGAAATAGTTGTTAGTTATATGGAGCATCATAGCAATATTGTCCCTTGGCAAATGCTTTGCGAAAGAAAAAATGCCAGATTAAAAGTTTTACCTATAACTTATACCGGCGAATTAGATTTAAGTGCTATAAATTATGTAGTTACAGAACGAACCAAATTAATAGCAATTACACATGTATCGAACAGTATGGGCACAATAAATCCTATTAAAGAAATTATACGATATGCTCATAATCGAAATATTCCTGTAATGATAGATGGAGCTCAAGGCATACAGCATCAACACGTAGATGTACAAGAATTGGATTGCGATTTTTATGTTTTCTCAGGTCATAAAATTTACGGACCTACAGGCATAGGAGTATTGTATGGAAAAGAAGAATGGTTAGAAAAAATACCACCATATAAAGGTGGTGGCGATATGATAAAAACTGTTACATTCGAAAAAACTACATATAATAATTTACCTTTTAAATTTGAAGCAGGCACAACGAATTTTATTGGAGCTATTGGTTTAGCTGCGGCACTCAAATACCTATGCGGATTGGGAAAAGATAATATTTTGCATTACGAACATTATCTTTACAACTATGCTTTAAAGAAAATACAATCTGTAGAAGGAATAAGAATAATAGGAACTTCTGATAATAAAACAAGTATTATTTCTTTTTTGTTAGATAAAATACACCCTTTCGATACCGGAATGATGCTCGACAAAATGGATATAGCTGTTAGAACAGGAAACCATTGTACACAACCTTTAATGAAATATTTTGGTATTGATGGCACTGTTAGAGCGTCTTTAACTTTTTATAACACAGAAGAAGAAGTAGATTATTTTGTTGAATCTTTGATTAAAGTTAAAGAATTATTTTCATAAGGTATGAAAACAATAGAAGAAATTCAACGCGAAATAGTTGAAGAATTTGAAATGATGGAAGATTGGGTAGAAAAGTATAACTATTTGCTCGAATTAGCAAAAAGCTTACCTCCAATAGACGAAAAATATCGTAAAAAAGAGAATCTAATAGAAGGATGTCAATCGCAAGTTTGGTTAGCAGCCGAATATAAAGATGGTAAAATTTATTTTTTTGCCGATAGCGATGCTCTTATTACAAAAGGTATAATTGCATTGTTATTACGTGTTTTTTCCGGGCAAAGTCCAAACGATATTTATAACAGTGATATTTGGTTTATTGATAAAATAGGCTTAGCTTCACACTTATCACCTACACGTTCTAATGGATTAGTAGCAATGGTTAAGCAAATACGTATGTATGCTCTTGCTTATAAAACGAAATATAATTTATAAATGTTTATGATAGAAAAAAATCAATTATCAATTAAAATAGTAGAAACATTAAAAACAATTTACGATCCCGAAATACCTGTTAATGTTTACGATTTAGGTCTTATATACGATGTTTTAATTGATGATGATGCAAACGTTGAAATAAAAATGACACTTACATCACCTAATTGCCCGATGGTTGATAAAATGTTGCAGGAAATTTACGATAAAACAAGAGAAATTGAAGGTGTTAAATCGGTTGTAATAAATATTGTTTTCGACCCACCTTGGGATAAAAGTATGATGAGCGACGAGGCTAAACTCGACTTAGGACTTATTTGAAATATATGTTTAAATTAAGTATTGTTCTTGTTTGTTTATTATTCTCGTTTAAGATATATTCAAACACATTCGATACTATATATGTTGAAACTACTAAGCCATTTGTTTGTTGGAACATAGATGAAAATGATTCTGTAATTGATGTTTTTGTATTTTCTTCGGTTTTAGAAACCAAATTCGATATTAAAAAAGAAAAATTTGTTAGTCAAATTTACTATTACCATCAAGGAAATAAAGGTCATCACTACGTAAGTATTAAGAAGAGAACAAACCAAGATTTTTTTGTAGAAAATTATATTATTATTGTTCGCAGTAAAACTTGGTGGATTTGGCTATTGTTTGGTATTCTTGGCGGACTTGGCTTGTTTTTATTTGGAATAAATTTTATGAGCGATGGCTTTGTTCGTTTCAACGAACATAAAATAAGCCAATCTGTTCAGCGATTATCAAGTAATACCGGAAAATCTGTAATTGCTGGTGTTTTTCTTACAACTATTTTACAAAGTAGCTCTGCCGGTAGTATTTTTATGATGAGACTTGTAGAAAGTCGTTTGATGAATTTTAGACAAACAATTGGAATAATAATTGGCGGGGCATTAGGTACAACTGTAACTTTGCAAATAATAGCTTTAAAGCTCAATACCTATGCTTTGTTTTTAATAGCTATTGGATTTATTTTTTCTTTTTTAACGCAAAATATTCGTTTTCGTCAAATAGGACAAATATTATCCGGCCTTGGTTTTTTATATTTAGGACTGTTAATAATGTCGGAAAATGCTTTAGAGTTAAAAAATATTGAAAGCGTTACAAGCATATTATTAAAAATATCTAATCCGTTTACAGGCATTTTTGCAGGTATTTTGTTTACAGCTATAACTCAAAGTGCAAGTGCCTTTATAGGTATATTAATGATGTTAGGCAGCGCAGGTATAATTTCACTCGACACAGCAATACCTTTATTTATTGGCTCGAATATAGGGACCTCTGTTCCAGTTTTACTTGCATCGAAGAATAAATCGAAAGAAGCACAAAATGTTGCTATGTTTCATTTATTGTATCGCTTGTTAGTTGCTTCAATTTTTGTCTTTTGGATACACGAATATTCTAAAATTGTAATATATGTTTCTGAATACTTAAATAAAGGAAATGAAGTTTCTTTACCACATTTAATTGCTAATGCTCATACAATAATGTATTTAATAGTAACAGTATTATTTTTACCTTTTATTCCTTTATTGTATAAGTATTTTTCAAAATATATTCGCCCGTCTGTTAAAGACGATCCATTTAAGCCAAAATATATTACAGAACAAAGTTTAGAATCGCCTGGTATTGCTCTTGTTCTTGCAAAAAAAGAAATATTACATCTGGCTAATATTGTAAAAAAAATGGTAGAAGACCTTTTGCCTGCATTTCTCAACAAAGAAAAAAAAATTATATATGAATTAGAAATAGATGAAAAAAAAGTTAATGCTATACGCGATGAAATTACATATTTTCTCATAAAACTCAATAAAAATAATATTCAGATAGAAATGGCGAGGGAAATTTATAAATTACTTGGCATATTAAAAGAATTAGAAGAAATAGCCGATATTGTTGATACTAATTTGTTACCAAAAGCAAAATATTGGTCAAATACGAGTTACGATTTTAGCGAAGATGGTAAAAAAGAGCTTATACTTTTTCACGAGCATTGTACAAAGCACTTAAATTCTGTTGTTCAAGCTATGGTTTCTTTTGATACAAAAAGTGCTAAAAGACTCAAAAAAAACGAAAAAGAAACTATTCGCATAGCTTATGAGTTATCAAAAAGTCATTTTTCTCGTCTCATAGAAGAAGTTGAAGCAACTGTTCAGAGTAGCAAAACACATATAGAATTAATAGGTTTAATGCAAGCAATAACACGTCATGCTACTCAAATAATAAGGATATTGTACGATTTTGCTTAATCTTCGCAATTATTGCAGTCGTAACCTTTGTTAATAATTTCCATAGCTCTAAAACTCATCCCCATACTAGAAAATCCTCCGTCGTGATATAAATTTTGCATAGTTACTTTTCTTGTTAAATCGCTAAATAATGTTATACAATAATCTGCACATTCGTCGGCTGTTGCATTTCCAAGTGGCGACATTCGATCCGAAAAATCTATAAGATTTTCTATTCCTTTAACACCACTTCCGGCAGTTGTCATAGTAGGTGATTGCGATATAGTATTTATTCGTATTTTTTTATCTCTTCCGTAAATATAACCAAAGCTTCGAGCAATTGATTCTAAAGTTGCTTTTGCTTCGGCCATATCGTTGTATCGGTAAAAAGTTCGTTGAGCTGCTACATAAGTTAAAGCAACAACCGATCCCCACTCGTTAATAGCATCTAATTTTCGTGCTACCTGTAGCATTTTGTGAAATGAAATTGCCGAAATATCAATTGTTTTAAGAAAATAATCGTAATCTAAATCATCGTATTTACGATTCTTACGAACATTTAACGACATACCAATAGAGTGAAGAAAAAAATCTATTTTTCCGCCAAAATATTCCATCGAAGAACGAAATACTTGTTCTATTTCATTAACATTTGTTGCGTCGGCAGGAAAAAATGGAACATTGTATTTGTCGCAAAAATCTTTAATAGTTCCCATTCTGTATGCGAGCGGTGTATTGGATAATGTAATTGAAGCACCTTCTTCTATACAACGTTCAGCAACTTTCCAAGCAATAGATTTTTCATTTAAGGCACCAAAAATTATACCTTTTTTACCTTTTAAAAGATTATATGCCATTTTTTTCTGCGAAATTATGCAAAAAAAAATTATTAAATAAAGACATAAATTTTACGGGTATATTATATGACCTATAAATTATAGTAACCAAAAAGCGTGTATAACTAATTGACAATAATGTTATGCGGTAGTTAAATATGGTTGGCTAAAAAACAGAGTTTAAAACTCATTATTATTTGTTGATTTTTTTCTAATATTATCCAAGGCATTTTTTGCAGCATCCTGATCAGCACTTTTTTTTGAAATACCTTTGCCTTTTCCTATTAATTCTTTATTTATGAATACTTCAGAGCTATATCCTTGTTGATTTTTCGATAATTGTATTTCTTTATTAACAAATTCAATGCTTAAATAGTTTTTTTGTGCCCAGTCTATAATTTGACCTTTATAATTAGTATCGTTTTCTATTAAAAAATCTATATCAACAAAGGGAAGTATAATTTTCTCAATTATTATTTTTTTTGTTTTTTCATAACCTTGGTCTAAAAAAATTGCACCTATTAGTGCCTCTAATGCATTACCATAAATATTTGAAATAAGGTTTTCGCGTTCGTTTTGTTTCTTAATTCGCTTAGGAAGCTCTAATATTGTGGCTATTTCGTTTAAATTATTGCGACTTACAATTTTTGAACGTAGGTTTGTTAAAAAACCTTCGTTTTCGTTTGGAAATTCATAATATAAGTATTCTCCTATTATTACATTTAATACAGAATCGCCTAAAAATTCTAATCTTTCGTTATTTATAGAAAAATCTTTGGTATGATGAATAGATGCCGATTTATGAGTAAAAGCTAACTCGAAAAGATAAATATTTTTTGGGTAGAAATTAAACTTTGAATATATATATACAGAAAGTGGATGCCGTTTTCGTTTAGATAAAAATGCAAACAAGTTTAGTCGTGTTTTTTAAATAAAATACAAGCATTGTGTCCACCGAAACCAAAAGTATTGCTTAAAGCATAATTTACTTTTCGTTCTTGTGCTTTATGTAAAGTAAGATTAAACTTAGTATCTATGTTTTCGTCTTGTTCTTGATGATTTATGGTAGGTGGTATGGTTTGGTTAACTAAAGCCAGAATAGAAGCTAAAGCTTCTATTGCTCCAGCTCCTCCAAGTAAGTGTCCGTGTATAGATTTTGTAGAACTAATATTTAACTTAAATGCGTGCTCGCCAAATACTTGTTGAATAGCTTTTAATTCTGCAACATCACCTAAAGGTGTAGCAGTACCGTGAACATTTATATAATCTACTTCGTTAGGTGCTATTTTAGCTTCTTTTAATGCCATTTCCATTACTTTTTTAGCTCCTAAACCTTCTGGGTGTGGTGCTGTAAGGTGGTAAGCATCGGCAGTAAGTCCTGTTCCTACGATTTCTGCATATATTTTAGCACCTCTTGCAATAGCGTGTTCATATTCTTCTAGTACAAGTGCAGCGGCGCCTTCGCCCATTACAAAACCATCGCGTGTTTTACAGAAGGGACGAGATGCCGTTTTGTAATTTTCATTATTAGTGGAAAGTGCCTGCATTGCATTAAAACCGCCAATAGAAGCTTCGGTAATAGATGCTTCAGAACCTCCGGTAATCATTATTTTAGCTTTACCAAGTTGAATTTGAACATAAGCTTCAATAATTGCATGAGATGATGATGCGCAAGCAGAAACAGTACAAAAATTTGGACCTCTAAAGCCATATTTCATAGAAATGTGTCCAGCAGCAATGTCGGCAATCATTTTTGGAATAAAAAAAGGACTAAATCTGGGTGTTCCATCGCCTTTGTAATAAGCAGAAACTTCTTCTTCAAAGGTTTTAATTCCACCAATACCTGAAGCCCAAACTACGCCAGCTTCATCTAAATCTATTTTGTCTAAGAGAAGTCCCGAATCTTTAATAGCTTCATCCGCAGTAACCAGGGCAAACTGGGCATATCTGTCCAGTTTCCTGGCTTCCTTGCGGTCAATGAAGTTTTCAACATTGAAGTTTTTAACTTCGCAAGCAAATCTGGTTTTAAATTTAGATGCATCAAAATGGGTAATTAAATCTGAGCCACTTACACCATTTTTTAAACCGTTCCAAAATTCGGATACATTATTACCAATAGGCGTCAACGCACCTAAACCGGTTACAACAACTCTTTTTAATACCATAAAACCAGATTAATAAAATCTTACTTAGCGTTTTTTTCAATGTAAGCAATAGCATCTCCAACAGTTGAAATTTTTTCAGCTTGATCATCCGGAATTGCAATGTTGAATTCTTTTTCGAATTCCATTATCAATTCAACGGTGTCAAGTGAATCTGCACCTAAATCGTTGGTGAAGCTAGCTTCGTTTGTAACTTCATTTTCGTCAACACCTAATTTGTCAACGATAATTGCTTTAACTCTTGAAGCAATGTCTGACATAGTTTTAAAGTTTTGGTTAATACTAATTTTCAATTTTGTGAATGCAAAGAAATAAATTTATAGTGATTTAATCAAACTTTTTTGAAAAAATTTGATGAAAATATTTTATTCGATTTTGAATATCAGATTATTATGCTGTAATTTTGCGGTCGCTTAATAGGAAAGATATGTCATATTTTAAAAAAATTGCTGTTTTTGCTTCTGGAAGTGGAACAAATACTTTAAATTTAGTAAATTATTTTGAACACCACGATAGAATAAAAATAGAAGTTATTTTTGTTAATCGTCCCAATGCAGGGGTTGTTTATAAGATGAAAGATGTAAATATGCCTGTATTTTTATTTAATAAAGAAATGTTTTACGAAAACAGTTCTGTTACAGATGAATTAAAAAGTAGGCATATAGATTATATAGTATTGGCTGGCTTTTTGTGGTTAGTTCCAAAAAATATTATAGAACTATACAATGATAGAATAATAAATATTCATCCCGCACTTTTACCTTTTTATGGAGGAAAAGGAATGTATGGCAATAAAGTTCATGAAACAGTTATTAGTAATAAAGAAAACATTTCGGGAATATCTATTCACTTAGTAAACGAGGAATATGACAAAGGAAAAATACTTTTTCAAGCAACATGTCCTGTATTTGAAAATGATACAGCAGAAAGTTTAGCAAAAAGAATACATCAGCTCGAGTATTTGCATTATCCTAAAGTTATTGAAGCTTGGATTTTATCTTTTTAATAAATATGGAATTAAATTTTTCAGAAAGAATTCAACATGGTAAAATTTCTTGTAATAAGGTCTAGTTCAATAGGCGATATTGTTCTTACAACGCCAGTTATTAGATGTTTAAAACAGCAAGTAGAAGGAGCTGAAATTCATTTTCTTACAAAACAATCTTATGTATCACTTGTAAAGCACAATCCAAATGTTGATAAGGTTTTAGTACTTAAAGAAAAATTAAGCTATACAATAAAAGAAATAAAACAAGAATCGTATGATTATATTATAGATTTGCATAACAATTTAAGAACTTTTGCAATTAAGAACAGTACAAGAATATTATCTTTCTCATTTCCGAAAGTAAATTTTGAAAAGTGGCTAATGGTTAATTTTAAAATAAATCGTTTGCCAGATAAACATGTTGTTGAAAGATATTTTGAAACAGTTAAGTTATTTGATGTAATTTACGACGGAAAAGGTTTAGAATTATTTATACCACCAGAAAAAGAGATAAAAGTTTCAGAGATATTGCCACAATTTAAGTCAGGTTATATATCAATAGCTGTTGGTGCAAAGCACGAAACCAAACGAATACCAGAATGGATTTTGCTTGAAATTATTAAGAAAATAAATTGTCCAATAATTTTATTAGGGGACGATAAAGATGCAAAAATTGCGGAATACTTAACAAGCAACTTAAATAATTCTTTAATATATAATGCATGTGGTAAATACGATTTATTAGAATCAGCGTCGCTTGTAAAACAATCGTTATTACTTATTACAGCCGATACAGGACTTATGCATATTGCAGCTGCTTTTTCAAAAAAAATTATTAGTATATGGGGCAATACAATACCTAAGTTTGGAATGTATCCTTTTACAACAAAGGAAAATTATTCTATTTTTGAGGTAAATAATTTACCATGTCGTCCATGCAGTAAACTTGGTTTTAACAAGTGCCCCAAAAAACACTTTAAATGCATGAACGAACAAAATGTAAACGAAATAATTAAGCAAATTGAATTATACTTAAATGAGTAATTGCGGAAATATTGAAATAATGTCGCCGGTTGGTTCCTTTGAAACTCTTATGGCAGCAATACAAGGTGGTGCCCAATCGGTTTACTTTGGTGTAGGAAAATTAAATATGCGTTCGGCTTCAACTATTAATTTTACACTTTCCGACTTACAAGAGGTTGTTTGTATATGTAATAAAAATGGTATAAAAGCATATCTTACAGTAAATACTGTTATTTATGATAATGAAATTTACGAAATGCGAGCTTTACTCGAAGAAGCAAAAAAATGTGGTGTGCATGCTATTATTGCAACCGATTTGGCTGTATTAAGTTATGCTAAAAAAATTGGAATTGAAATACACGCATCAACACAGTTAAATATATCGAATGTAGAATCTGTGAAGTTTTTCTCTGAATATTGCGATGTAATGGTATTGGCTCGTGAACTTAATTTAAATCAAGTTTCACATATAGCAAATGAAATAAAACGATGTCAAATAAAAGGTCCTTCGGGAAATCTTGTAAAACTTGAGCTTTTTGTTCACGGTGCTTTGTGTATGTCAATTAGTGGTAAATGTTACTTAAGCCTTCATTATCACAATAAATCGGCAAACAGGGGTGAATGTTTGCAAAATTGCCGACGTGCTTATACTGTAACAGAAAAAGAGACAGGTTATAGTCTCGATATTGAAAATGAATATATAATGTCGCCAAAAGATTTGTGTACAATACATATTCTCGATAAAATAATAGAAAGCGGAGTAAGCATTTTAAAAATAGAAGGAAGAGCACGTTCGCCTGAGTATGTAAAAACAGTTACAAGATGTTATCGCGAGGCTGTTGAAGCTTATCAAAATAAACAATATACTAAGGAAAAGATTTTAAAATGGCAAGAAGAATTAAAAAAAGTATATAACAGAGGATTTTGGGAAGGATATTATTTAGGACAGTACCTTGGCGAATGGACAGAACAATATGGTAGTAGTGCGACAAATCAAAAGACTTATGTTGGAAAAGTAACAAATTTTTATAAACAAATTAATGTAGCCGAAATTTTAATAGAAACACATTCATTAAATGTAGGAGATGAAATTTTGATAATAGGTCCAACTACAGGAGTTGTAGAGCATAAAATAACAGAAATTAGAGTTGATGAAATGTCGGTTAAAGAAGCAAAAAAAGGCATAAAATGCAGCATAAAATTATCAGGAATAGTCAGGAAAAACGATAAAGTATATACTTGGAAAGAAAAAGTATTGTGATAAAAATTTTTTTTCATTTGCGATTATCTAAAATTTTATGTAGGTTTGTAGCACTATTAAAAGTATAACATGAAAGAAAAAATAGGTTATATATCTCAAATTATAGGCCCGGTTATAGACGTTTCTTTTGAAGTTTCCGGTGACGAGTTGCCAAAAATAAAAGAGGCTTTAGAAATTATTCGAGATAACGGCACAAAACTTATTGTTGAATGTCAACAACATATTGGCGAACATTCCATTCGTGCTATAGCAATGGATAGTACGGATGGATTAAGACGCGGAATGAAAGTTGTTGCAAAAGGCGAAAATATTAGTATGCCAATAGGCAAACAAATAAAAGGTCGCTTGTTTAATGTTGTTGGCGATCCTATTGATGGTTTAGGTGAAGTTTCAAAAGAAAATAGTCGTCCTATCCATTCAAAGCCCCCGAAATACGAAGATTTGTCAACAGAGTCAGAAATACTATATACTGGAATTAAGGTTATAGATTTATTAGAGCCTTATGCAAAAGGTGGTAAAATTGGTTTGTTTGGCGGAGCAGGAGTAGGTAAAACAGTTATTATTCAGGAACTTATAAATAATATTGCAAAAGGTTATAGCGGATTGTCAGTATTTGCAGGTGTTGGCGAAAGAACTCGCGAAGGAAATGATTTACTTCGTGAAATGATAGAAGCAAATATTGTTAAGTATGGACCAGAATTTTTGAAAAGCATGGAAGAAGGTGGATGGGATTTATCGAAAGTTGATAAAAAACTTTTAGAAGAATCGTCTCTTACAATGATCTTTGGTCAAATGAATGAACCTCCTGGTGCCCGTGCTACTGTTGCTTTAAGTGGATTAACTGTTGCAGAATATTTTCGCGACGGAGATTCTGAAGAAGGCGGTAAAGGACGAGATATCTTATTTTTTATTGACAACATATTCCGTTTTACACAAGCTGGTTCAGAAGTTTCTGCTTTATTAGGTCGTATGCCCAGTGCCGTAGGTTATCAACCAACATTAGCTACCGAAATGGGTATTATGCAAGAACGTATTACCTCTACAAAACATGGATCTATTACATCGGTTCAAGCTGTATATGTACCAGCTGACGATTTAACAGATCCTGCACCTGCAACCACTTTTTCGCATTTAGACGCAACAACGGTTCTAAGCCGTAAAATTGCAGAATTGGGAATCTACCCAGCTGTAGATCCATTAGATTCAACATCGCGTATTTTAACTCCGGAAATTGTAGGAGAGGAACACTATCGTTGTGCACAAAATGTTAAAGAAATACTGCAACGATATAAAGAATTACAAGATATTATTGCAATTTTAGGAATAGATGAATTGTCGGAAGAAGATAAATTAGTGGTTCATAGGGCACGAAGAGTTCAAAGATTTTTGTCACAACCATTTCATGTTGCAGAACAGTTTACAGGAATTAAAGGAGTTATGGTTTCTATAGAAGACACTATTCGCGGTTTTAATATGATACTTAATGGTGATGTAGATTACTTGCCCGAGGCGGCATTTAATTTATGTGGCACAATAGAAGATGCAATAGCTAAAGGAGAACGTATGCTTGCAGAAGCTAAAGCATAGTGACTCCGGAGGGACTCGAACCCCCAACCCTCAGAACCGGAATCTGATGTTCTATCCAATTGAACTACGGAGCCAATGTTGCAAAGTTAATTTAAAGGTTTGAATTTTGCTAATTTTAAAAAATACTTGACTTTTTTAAAAAAAAGTATTAATATTGTAACTAATTTTATGAGAATAATTTTTATCATAGTAAGTATTTTATTTGTATATATAGTCTCTTGCAAAAGACCACAGCCTCCAAAAGCTATAATTAAAACTCTCGACACATTGAATAAACCTGTTTCTAATGTAATTGTTAGAGTTTTTGCAAAACCAAATGGAGGGTATGTTGACCCGGTTAACAAAACATTAGAATTGAAAGATAAAACTGATGAAAACGGAGAAGTTCGATTTGAATTCAAAAATGAAGCTATTTTTAACGTTGAAGCAAAACAAATAAACCCACCTCGACAAGCTTCTGGTATGATTTTTTTAGAAGAAAATAAAACAACAGAAAAAACCTTAATATTAAGATAATTATGAATAAAAGTGTTTTACTAATATTATTAATAACAGTAGCTTTGGTCGGAACGTCATCAAAATGCAAAAAAGAAGAGCCACCAAAAGCTATAGTGCTTGTTGTAGATGAGCAAGGCAGACCATTAGCTGGTGCTACTGTAAAAGTTTATTCCGATCCAACTTTATACGGAAATAATTACCCCTCAGTAGGTTATTACGATCCGGATGAAAAAAAATTGTACGACATTCAAAAAACTGATGCATCAGGAAAAACATACCATACATTTAAATACGAAAGTATTTATAGTGTTTATGCTTGGTACAGAAAGCAAATTAGCTGGAATACATACGATACATTAAAAGGATGGGGGGCATTAATTTTAAAAAATAACGAGACATACGAAGAAAAAATAATAGTAAGACGTCTTAATAATTGATAAATTTTATTGAATAGCTTTTTATCAATTTCTTTTTAAATATATACTATTTTTGCTTAATTTTCGTTCAATTCTTTTTTAAATAATTTATGCAAGTATGAAAAAGTTTGCTTTAATAATTTTTTTAATTTTTAGTATTCATTCATTTTCGCAAAACAACGATGAGTTTTACAGCAAGCTTACTAAGAAAGCCGATTTAGCTTTTTCTACTCGAGAGTATTATAAAGCTTTAAATTTATATAAAGAAAATTTAAAAAAAAGCCAAAACAAATACGAAAAAGCTTACATTTTATTTCGAATTGCTGAATGTTATAGAAACATGAATGATCCTATAAAAGCAGAAATGTCTTATTTAAAAGCAATACAAAGAGAATATCACGATCCTATTGCATTATTGAGATATGCTGAAATGTTAAAAAAGAATGAGAAATATGCAGAAGCCGCAATTCAATTTAAAGAATATTTAAAATATAAACCAAATGATACTTATGCAACTGAAGGTTATAAATCGTGTAGTATGGCAGCAGAGTGGATAAAGTATCCTACACGTTATGTTATTTCTAATATGAAAGAAATAAACTCTAAAGAAAGCGACTTTGCCCCAGCTTTTGCTAATGATGATAATACTGCAATATATTTTACAAGTAGCAGACCGGGATTACATGGCGAAAAGATAAATCCTGTTACCGGAACATATTTTACCGATATTTTTGAAACTACATTAAACAGAAAAAATATATGGGAAAAACCTGTTCCGCTAAATGATACTGTAAATTCTCCAAATGACGATGGTACACCTGCTTTTTCAAATAATTATAATGAGTTATATTTTACAAGATGTAAAATTGTTAGAGGAATTAAATTAGGTTGTAAAATTTATAAAGCAACACGCCAACCTGGAGAAGATTGGACTACAAGCGAAAATATTCCTATTGCAAATGATAGTATTACTGTTGGGCATCCAAGTTTGTCTCCTGATGGGCTTACATTATATTTTGTTGCTAATATGCCCGGCGGTTTTGGAGGAAATGATATATATATGATGACTCGCCCAAACAAATCAAGGCCATTTTCAAATCCTGTAAATTTAGGAATGGAAATTAACACAGTTGGTGATGAATTGTATCCGTTTATTAGGGAAAATGGAATTTTATATTTTGCTTCCAATGGACATCCTGGGATGGGAGGTCTCGATATTTTTAAAGCAACAAAAAATGAAGATGGTGAATGGGTTGTGGAAAATATGAGATATCCAATTAATTCATCTGCCGATGATTTTGCAATAGTTTTTAAAAAAGGTTTAGAAGAAGGGCTGTTTAGCTCAAGTCGCAAAGGTGGTAAAGGGAAAGACGATATATATTCGTTTTATTTACCACCAATGGAGTTTGTTTTACAAGGCAAAGTGAAAGATGCTACAACCGACAAACCTATAAAAGGCGCCAAAATACGTATTGTTGGAAGCGATGGTACCGACTTAGATATTACTACTTTAGACGACGGAAGTTTTAAATATAAACTTAATCCGCATACCGATTATATTTATCTTGCAAAAAAGGAGGGATATCTTAACCAAAAAGGAAAAATAAGTACAGCAGAACTTGCCGATAGTAAAACATTTACCGATGAAATTCGTCTGTCGAGTATTTCTAACCCAGTAGAAGTTGAAAATATTTATTATGATTTTGGAAAATGGGATTTACGGCCCGAATCAAAAAAAGAATTAAATAAGTTGGTAGATATATTAAATGCTAATCCTAATATTACTATAGAATTAGGTTCACATACCGATATGGTTGGAGATTCACTAACTAACATTATTTTATCACAACGAAGAGCACAATCTGTTGTAGATTATCTTATTGAAAAAGGTATTGCTAAAGATAGGCTTACAGCAAAAGGCTATGGAAAGAATATACCAAAAACTGTTAGCCCAAGAATTGCACAAAAATACACATTTCTTACAGAAGGTATTATGTTAACAGAACAGTATATTAATTCACTAAAAGAACAAGAGCAAAAAGATATAGCAAATCAATTGAACAGAAGAACCGAATTTAAAGTTTTATCAACAAATTATATCCCTGATATTGAAGATGTGGAGTGAATTATCTCAAATTTTACGTGTAGTTATAATTGAAACGATAAACTTTATAAACATTTTTTGGAAGTTTCTTAATAAATACAATATTACCTTTTTATAGAAACGTTTCCAGTAAATATATCTTTGCCGTTATTCAAATTAATAATGTATAAGTAAGTTCCTAATGGTAATTCTTTTTTATTAAATGTTCCATCCCACTGATTTGAAGCGTTGTTGTATTCGAGCCCAGAACCTTCGAATAAAAACAATCTTTGATTCCAACGGTTGTAAATTTCAATACTTACGTGTTCATACATTTCTATGCCTTTAATTTCAAAACGATCGTTAATGCCATCGCCGTTAGGAGTTATTAAAGAAGGAATAATAAAATCTGCTTGTATATCACTTGTTGCTATAACAGAACAACCGGCTACATCAGTAATAGTTACAGAATAATTGCCAGATTGGGAAATGTAAAGTAAGCTATCAGTTGATTGTGTATTCCATAAATATGTAAATGGCCTTATTCCGCCTATAACATTAACATATGCAATATGGCTTATTGGATCATACTGAATAGTTGCAGCACTAATATTACTTGAAATTATAATAGTTGTATCAACAATACTGCATTGATTTGCATCTGTTACAGTAACAACGTATAAACCTCCAGATAAATCCGTTAGATTATTGTTGTTCGAACCAATATTCCAATTATATACGTAAGCAGGTGTTCCACCGGTTACATTTAATTGAATATTACCAGTGTTTGATTGATTACATAAAAAAGGAGTATAATTTTTTGATATGCTAATAGCTGAAGGTTGTGTAATTACGTAAGATTGTGTAAGCGAACAACCATTATCATCAGTAATCGTAAGAGAATAAGTTCCTGGGAATAAATTGTATAAATTTTGTGATTGTGAGCCATTATTCCAGTTGTATTGATAAGGAGTAGTACCACCTGTTACAAAAATAGAAATACTACCATTTTGCTGTCCGTAACATAAAACGTGTTGTAAATTATAAGTTACTTGAATAGCTTGTGGTTCGTTTACAGTAACACTTTGAACAACAGAACATCCATTAGCATCGGTAACTGTAATTGTGTAAATTCCACCAGGTAAGTTCATGTTTTGAGGCAAAGTAACTCCATTTGTCCAAATTATATTATAAGGTGGAACACCTCCTTGAATATTTGCCAACGCAGAACCATTGTTTGCTCCATGACAAGTTACAGAATTTGAGCTAATTGTAATAATAAGTGGATTAGGTTCTGTAATTGTTTCAGAACCTACTGCTGTACAGCCATTAGCATCGCTAACTGTAACCTGATATTGACCAGCTGGTATATTTTGTAAAACAGAAGTGTTCGCACCATTATTCCATAAGTATTGGTATGGGCTTGTGCCACCAGAAACATTAATATTAATGGAACCATTATTGAAACCTGCGCATGTAATTGGTGTTGAGTTAAATTGTAATGTAATTGGTTGTGGTTGATAAATAGTATCTGCAAAAGCAGACGAACAACCATTTGCATCGGTAATATTGATAGTATAAACACCAGAAGTTAAACCTGTTATTGTTTGCGAGGTACTTCCTGTGTTCCATAAATAATTGTATGGTGGAGTTCCGCCGTTAACATTAACATGCAATGAGCCATCATTTTGTCCAAAACATAAAACATTTTGCTTTACAAATGATGCTGTTATTGGTTGAGGTTGTGTAATTTGTATTGATTGAATAGCAGTACAATTATTTGCATCTGTTACTGTAACAGTATAATTTCCTGCAGCAAGCATAGTTTGTGAAGATTGTGATGAACCATGAGCCCAATTGTAAGTGTATCCAGGTGTTCCTCCTGTTGGTTGCATTAAAATACTCCCATTTGTTAAGCCATAGCATGTTACATTAGTTGATGTATAATTAGGTGTAAGTAAAGGAGGTTGATTTATTGTAACATTAACTACTGTTAAACAATTGTTTTGGTCTGTTATGCTAACAAAATATGTTCCAGCCGAGAGTGTATCAATAGTTGTTGAAATAGAGTTATTGCCACTACCACTAACTCCGTTAGACCATTGATATTGAATTAATCCCGAACCTGTTGCAGTAACAGTTGCTTTTCCATTATGTTCGCCATAACATCTTACATGATTAATTATATTAACATTTGCAATAGGAGCACCAATGTTGCTAATATTAACAGAGCTTGTTGTTGTACAACCTAAAGCATCTGTAACAGTAAGTGTATATGAGCCTGCAGCAAGATTTGAAATTGTTTGATTATTTTGACCATTACTCCAATTGTAAGTGTAGGGAAATAAGCCCCCCGATGGATTAGCTGTTGCAGAACCATTGTTTTGTCCACAGGAAGCGTCAATTTTTGAAATACTTAAATTAAGAGTAGTTGGGAAATATATATTATTAGTTTGAATATTAGAGGTACATCCGTTTGCACTAACTTGTAAAGAAATATTATATGTATTTCCACTTGTTCCGGTTATTGTATGAGGTCCTATACCAGTTCCAGGAATGGCATTTGCTCCTCCAAAGTTCCAATTGTAAGAAGCACCACTAATAGGTGTTCCTGCATAAGTAACAGTACCTGAATTTCCATTACAAACAGGATTTTGTACATTAAACGAAGCAGAAGGAATATCATTTACATTAACAGTATTAGGATAACGATTACCTACGCATTGTGGATTAAAATATGCAATGTAATAAATTGTAGTATCGTACAAAACAGGTGTTGTATAAGAATTGCCTGTATGAAAGTAAGTTCCACCAGAAGGGGTACTGTACCAGTAAAAGTTACCAAAACCTGTTGGTGATGAAATAGTAACATTTGCCTGATTACCATCACAAATTGTTGTAGGTGTTATAGTTGGAACAGGTTCTCCTAAAATGTATGCAAAAGGAGAATATGTTGAAGGTAATTGTACCGTAATATTACCATTGTTACCTCCATTTGCGGGAGTAGTAGTAGTTAATACATGGTTCCAAGAAGTGTTAGGTGGAACAGTACCTCTAATAGCTGATATAATACATTCTTGCATATTGTTTTGGAAATCTTCTGATAAATTATAAGAAAATCTAACTGTTCCAGAAGGATTTCCAGAATTTGGTTCTATTCTAGTCCAATACGACGCATAAAATGTGTTAGCATTATTTATACTATCCTCATTAACAAGCAGCCATGTTGTTCCAGTTGTATTTGTAAAAGTAAAAGTTAATGGTCTGTATTTTTTTAGCACACTATTCGACACTCCCACTGGAAACACATAAGTATTATTGCTTATAGCTCTTTTTAAAGTACCTGCAATATAACTTGTAGAAGAATAAGCAGTAAGACTAGTTGTAACATCGTTGTTTGATATATATAGTTCAAAATTATTGCTACCGTTTCGTGTAAAAACAATTCCGTTTGTTAAATTAAGTTCATTTGTTACCGTAACATTAGATCCTAAACGCACTCCAGCTCCGGTATTATTGATAGTAAGTTTGTATAAATTATTAGTTCCTGGGCTTAATAATTGCGGTGTTGATGTATTGCTGCCGTTCATAATAACTCTACCTTGACTTGCAATAAATGTTCCGGTTCCACTACAAGTAAAATCTTTTCCTACATATAATTGTCGTGTGCCATTTACATCCCAAGTTCCAGCATTAACAGAAAAATTATTAAGCACATATAAATGTCCGAGAGGATTATTAGTTCCTTCTATGGGAGAAACTTTACCAGTTGATTTATCGCATGTTAAGTTCCAAAACGGATTGGAAGAAGGATTAGCAACAAAAATAGTTTGATTATTAGGTTGACACGAGCTATAAGTATCGTATTTTATTATAACAGAACTATAATCGCATACAAAATTGCCGTTGCATGTCCAATTACCGTAAAGAAAAATGTTTTTTAAACCACCATAAACAGTAGCGCCGGATTTTATTACTACGTGATTTAAGTAAAAGCTATAAGCACCTTTTAAGCTATCTACTCCATCGAAAGTAACAGTTGCGTTTGGAAAATTTGCCGAATTCCGAGCAAACACTCCATCGGCAATAAAATTTCCTTTAATAATTGTATTTGTTTGATGTAAACTAACACCTTTTCCCTGAGCATTGTTGGTATTTGTTGAACGAAGATGATAAAATGTAGGCACGTTTCCAAGCATTCTTTGAGAATCGTTTCCACTAAAAGTTATTGTTCCGGTACCGTGATTAAAAGTTCCTGATAAAATAAAATCGCCTGTTAATTGAACTGTTCCTGTATTAAGATTTAAAGTTCCATAAATTTCTAAATTTCCACCTAAAGTACCATTTCCATTAAGAGTTAGTGTATAATTGCCTATATTTAAAGTTCCTCCAGAATTGATTTTTAATTTATATACAGTAGCATTTACGTTAAGAGTTATATTAGCACCATTAACAATAACAACGGAATCGTTTACTCCTGGGATTTGCCCACCAACCCAGGTAGAAGCTGAATTCCAGTTGCCTGTAACAGCATTACTTGTTATGGTAGCAGAAAAAAGGTGAGAGCAAAAGATCATTGCTCCCATTATTAAAATAGAAAATTGTTTCATAAAAATTATAGTTTAGTTTATAGCAAACTTGAACCTTTATTTTTACCTTCAAAAGCATTGAAGCCTATTAATATTTCGTGGCTTCCATTAGAATAATTTTTAATATTTGAAAATGTATAATCAAAAGCATATCCAAAGTACAACTTTTTATATTTTAAGCCTACCATAAAAACAAGGTCTTTGCTTGTTCTATATGATAAACCGCCCCAATATGTGCTTTTATATATAGCTTTTGCATTTAAATCTATTTGCCAGGGAGTACGCATAGTTCCTTTTATTAAAACAGATGGTTCTATTTCGAATTCTTCATTTATTGCATAACGATAACCCCCATTTAAATAATAATGACGAATAATTTGGTTTTTATCTAAATTGTTCTCTCCTAAATCAATTTTAAACTGAATAATTTGTGTTGCCGATAAGCCAACATAATATTTTTCGCCATATAAGTATGCACCAAAATCTGCATCGGGAACAAATTTTGTAATTTTACCTCCTGTAACTGCAACATCATTAGGTTCAATAGTAACTAAATCGGATTCATCAAATTTGAACTGAAAAGCTTTAAATGCTAAACCTAAACCTAATTTCGAGTTTATTTCTGCTAATGGTATGTGATAAGCAAACGAGGCTTGCAAACCTGTTTGACCCAGCGGACCAAATTTGTCGTTAAATAGAAATCCTCCTACACCAAATTTTTGGTTGTTGAGCAAATAATGAGCACTTAATGCTTGAGTTGATGGCGCACCTTTTATACCAGCCCATTGTTGACGAGCTGTTATGCGAATAGGAAAATAATCTACACTTCCTGCTATTCCAGGGTTTAATAAAAAGCTATTGAACATATACTGGGAATATAATGGCAATTGCTGGCTTACAGCTTCAATCCCAATGTATAATGCAATAATTATTAAAGAAACATTTTTTTTCATAGTGTTTATTTCATAGTGTTTATTTTTTTGCAAATATAACATATTTTTTTTTAATTCATAAAAAATAATCTAGTAAACATAAATGGAGATAAATTTTTATTAAAAAAAAACCCCGTAATAAACGGGGCTTAAATAAAGCATAATTTTATCTAAAATATACTTTTACTTCTTATACTTAAATGTAATTCTACCTTTATTTCCTCCTGTACCTTGATCGTAATTTGGTTCTACACTTAAAATTTCAATTACATAGTAAGTGGTTCCTTTTTTACCAATATAAACATTGCCAGCTTGTGGATTTGTTACAGCTGCATTTGCTGTTCCGGCACTAAATAGTGTAGCAACGTTTTCTTGATAAATGTTTGCATAAGGGGTTGTAGTTTTTACATAAGTTGTTCCGTTAGCAGGATCTGATATCCATGAGCCAGTAAAAGGACTTCCAGCTGCATCGGTGTTTTTCATTGATTTGGTTTCTGGAGCACCACTAATTCCAACAGTTGTATTTCCATCTAAATTGTAAGCACCATGTAGTAATCCGGCAATATGATAAAATACACCGTTAGTATATTCGTTAGCAAAAGGAGTTTGAGAAGGTGCATTAATTTTCTTAATAGTTACTGTAATAGAAGCTTCTTGATCTTTTTTGTCAACTACTTTAAAAGTAAATGAGATAGGATAAGTGTCGGTAGGTTTGAATGTTTCGTTGAAGTTATAAACATAATTTGTTTTACCTGCAAAACCTGTTGGATTGCCATAGCTGGTTTCTGTTGTTCCAACTTTTTTCTTAATAGTAAATGAACTAATTTCGCCTTCAGCTTTAACAGTTACGTTAAATAAAATAGTTGTATCGGCTGTGGCTGTAATTAAATACTCAACTTTGTTGTTAGTTACACTAATTTCTGGTGCAGGGGTTTCATCATCTTTTTTACATGAAGTGAAAATTGTTGCACCAGCTAACAGAATTAAAGAAATTGCAAATAGTTTTTTCATACATTAAAATTTTTGGTTAAACATAGTGCAAATTTATAACAATAATTTTGAAAAAATCAACAAAAAAGAAAAAAAAATGTTAAAAAATTATTTTATTTCCTTATAGAAAATTTTAGAGTTTATATTTTTTTTATTGTAACTAAAAATTTCACTAAGCTTAAAAGAATGTTTAGATGTTCCTTCTGAGTAAAAAATTGTAACATGTACATATAGGTTTAAAAAATCATTAAGATTTGTATTTTTTAGGCATACTTTTGCTTCTGCAACAGTATAAACTTCGTTTTGATATATTGGATTTTTGGAAGGAATAGTAAATACAGAATATGCTCCATCAATTCTGTTGAAAAACATTTGAAGTGGACTAAATTCAACATCGTGAAGGCTTGAGGGAATTTGTATTTCAACTTTATAGTGTTTTTCAATTGCTGTTCCTGAATTTTTAATTATAAACTTAGGATAAAAGTTTATTTCTACTGGTAAGCCATTTTCCAAAAGAGCTATTCCTTGAGTATTTATAATTCCAACTAAATCAACAATAGGTTTATGTTGAATAAGGTATAAGCGTTTAACTTCATCTTCTTTCATAAAGTAGATGTTTTGATTGTGTAAAGTATAATAACGACCGTCGTTATACATGTATGGGCGATTATTTGGTTTAAACGAAACTATAATTATCCCTTTATTTTCTTCTACCGATAGTATTTTGATTTTCAAGTCATCGAGTTTGGGTTGTATTTGTGTATATATGAGTTGCTTTAACCATATTTCCGAGATAGAATTAGTATTTATATATTCAAATTGTTGTGCACGTTTATTTTTAGTTTTTATTCCAATTATTAAAAATTGTCCATTGTTATTTGCTATTGCTGCAATATATTTTAACAATTTTTCTTCTTTTTTTGCATTTCCTGGTTGCCATACAGAGGCATCTAAAAAAAATAAGGAACTTGATAAAGGTAATTTATTTATTATAATTTCCTGAAAATCGGCTATAGTTAATAAATCTATATTCATAAGGACAAATCTACATTAAAAATTTCATTTTACAATTTAAACCGTATAAAAACTTTTATAAACAAAATAAAAAATGCTTTTTATAATTAAATAGTTGTTTTTTAGCAAAATTTGTATATAAATGTAGATAATTAGTTTTACATTTATGTATAAAAAATTATCTTTGCAAAAACATTTTATATATGAAAAACAATCTTCCAATTAAGGGAATACAAGATGCTGATCTTAAAGGTAAAATTGTTTTAGTACGTGTTGATCATAATGTTGTGAAAAAAGGAGTAATATACGATCCATATCGTATAGATGCTACATTAGGAACGCTATATTATATAAATGCCAAAGGTGGTAAAATAATTTTAATGACACACGTTGGTCGTCCTAAAAATAAAAAAACAGGTGAAATAGAGATAAATGACAATACTTCGGTTCGTCCAATTGTAGATTATTTGCAAAATAAGTTACATATAAATATTGGTGTTCCTGATTTTACACGTGATGGAAATTTTGGTTATTTTGGAATAGAAACTTCCATAAACCATATGATACGCGAACTAAAAGAAGATAAACTCGATGCTATATATTTACCAAATACTCGTTGGTTTAAAGGCGAAGAAGCAAAAGGCGAAGAAGCAGATCGTTTTGCTCATCAACTTGCCGGACTTGCCGATATTTTTGTAAACGATGCTTTTGGTTCGTGGCAACCACATGCATCTACGGTTCTTGTAAATAAATATTTGCCATCTTATGCCGGATTTTTAATGCAAAAAGAGCTTATTAACCTTGAAAGAATTTTTAATCCAAACAAACCATTTTTAGCTGTTGTAGCTGGTTCAAAATTCGATACTAAGATAGATTCGCTTTATTCACTTCTTCAAAAAGCCGATTATTTAATGCTTGGTGGAGTTATATATAATGCGTATTTAGCTGCTAAATATAATTTTAAAATTAAAGGTATAGAACCAGATGATATTGAACATGCTCAAAAATTTGTTGAATTTGCTAAAGATTATCAAGAAAAAATTTTAGAATGTCCTTATATTATAGAATCCGATACGCTCGAAGGCAAGATAGATGGAAAATATAGAATGCACGATATAAGACAACTTACAAAGGGAGCTGAATTAAATTATATTCTCGATGTTGCGGCAAAAAATTTCACAGAACCACACATCGCAGATATTTTTCATCAGGCAAAAACAATTTTTGTTAATGCAGTTATGGGTTATATGCCATATTTTAACGAAGGAACAATTGCTTTAGATCAAATTATTGATGAAAGCCCGGATTCTGTTAAACTATATGGCGGAGGTGATACTATGCAAGAATTAAAAAGATTATTACCTGGTTTATATATTGTTGCACTTGATAGTCCGAGATATTATATTTTTACAGGTGGAGGTGCTGTTTTAAAAGCAATTCAAGAGGGAACTTACTTAGGAATAGAACCGGTAAAAGCTTTGGTAAAATAAAAAAGGCCTAAAAAAGGCCTTTTTTATTTCTCTATGCAGGATGAATTGCTTCTACAGGGCATACATCTGCACAAGCACCGCAGTCGGTACAAATTTCAGGATCAATTTTATAAATGTCCCCTTCACTAATTGCGTTAACAGGACACTCGTCAATACAAGTACCGCAAGCAGTACAATCATTGGTTATTACGTAAGCCATTGTTAAGAATTTTTTGGTTAATCCGCACAAATATATATATGTATTTGAAAATGAAAAATGATTTTAGTTTTATTTTTTAAGAATTTTTTTTCTAAAAATTTTTGAATCCAATTATTCTTCTTACATCGGATAAAGTTTTTGATGCACTTTGTCGTGCTTTCTCTGCTCCTGTTAGAAAAACTTTTTTTAAATAATTGTCATCATTTTTTAACTCATCAATTTTTTCTTTTATTGGTGTAACAAATTTTATAATGTCTTCGGCAAGTTGTTTTTTCATATCGCCATATCTTATTGAGCAATCGTTGTATTTTTGAATAAAATACTGGTATGTTTCGCTTGGCGACATGATTTTCATTAGTTCAAATAAATTTTTAACTGGTTCAGACATTGGTTGATTAGGTTCTGTAGGTCCTGAATCGGTAACTGCTCGCATAACTTTTTTTCGAATAATTTCAGGGGTGTCGGCTAAATTTATTGCATTTCCTTCAGATTTGCCCATTTTACCAGAACCATCGAGCCCGGGGATTTTTACAAGATTTTCTCCAAAATTAAAAGCTACAGGTTCAGGAAAATATTCAACTTTGTACATTCTATTAAAACGTGCAGCGAAGTTTCTTGTCATTTCTAAATGTTGCTCTTGATCTTTTCCTACAGGTACTTTATGTGCCTTATGAATTAAAATATCTGCGGCCATTAAAACAGGATAAGTTAACAAACCGGCATTAACATTATTGGGTTGCTTACGTGCTTTTTCTTTAAATGTTGTACATCGTTCAAGTTCTCCAAGATATGCATTCATGTTTAGTAATAAATAAAGTTCGGGAATTTCGGGAATATCGCTTTGACGATATAATGTGCATTTATCTGGATCGATACCGCATGCTAAATATTCTACTAATACTTGTTTGGTATTTTCAAAAAGGTTTTCTGGTGTTGGATGAGTGGTTAAAGAATGAAAATCGGCTATAAAAAAATAACATTGATAATTTTCTTGTAGTTTAAGGAAGTTTTTGATTGCTCCGAAATAGTTGCCTAAATGCAAATTTCCTGTAGAACGTATTCCACTAACAATTATTTCGTTCATATTTTTTATGCAAAAGTAATCTAAAATTTTTAGATATTCATTTAACTGCGAATATCATTTTTATGCATATCCCATAATTTTGTAAGCTATATATCCAATCCATTCATGAAACAGTTTATCCCATAAATCAAGTGCGGTTACATTAGGAAGAAGTAAATGGTCGAGCTGATATTTTCTTTTTCCGGCATATCGTTCTGCTGGGTAATAATCGGCCTTTATACCTTGTTTTTCGAAGCAATTTATAGCTCTCTTTACATGAAAAGCAGAAGTAACAACAATTACGTTTTTAGCAGAGTGGTTTTTAAGTAATTCTGATGTATATTTAGCATTTTCGTATGTGTTTTGTGATTGACTTTCAAAAATTATATTTTCAGTATTGATATTAATGTCGTTTAAATAATTCTTCATTATTTCAGCTTCTTTTCCTATGGTTTTCATTAAAGAACCATCTCCACCACTAAATATCATCTTTTTAGCATAGCCTTTATTTAAAAGTTTTAGCCCTTGCATAAATCGGTCAATGCTTTTATTTATACCTATTTGATTGTTTTTACTATCGTAATAACTCATCATGCCACCTAATACTATTACAAAATCGTATTTTTTTTCTGATTGTTCGATATTTACTGCAGGGACTTCCCACCATCGCATTACTTCATCTACAATAAATGAATTAGTAAAAATATAAAACATACAGATGCTAATTATTAACAAACGTTTTTTCTTTTTTGGATTTTTTGCCAGCAACGACCATATTAAAATAACAAAGATCCATATTAAAGGAGAAAAAACCGCTCCTAATATTTTTGAAGCTATGAAAAAAATTGTATCCATGTTAGCAAAATGATTTAAGTTTTTCGAGTAATTCCAAATTTTCTTTTAAATTATTTGATGTAAGTAATTTTATACGCCATTCTCTGCTATTTTCTATGCCTTTAAAATATTGAACGTAATGGCGTCGCATAGAAAGAATTCCGGGATATTCCCCTTTATCTTCAACTGATTTTAATAAGTGAATTTTAGCTATTTCTATTTTTTCGTAAAGATCTGGTTCGGGTAATATTTCATTTGTTTCTAAAAAATGTCGGATGTGTTTAAATATCCAAGGACGTCCAATGCTTGCGCGTCCGATCATAATTCCGTCAACGTTGTATTTTTCGAAATGTTGTTTTGCTTGTTCAGGAGTAGAAATATCTCCATTTCCTATAATTGGCAAACGATTATTAGGATGTGCTTTAATTTCACCAATTAAAGTCCAATCGGCTTTCCCAGAATACATTTGACTGCGTGTACGTCCATGAATTGTGATGCCTGTTATACCTGTTTTGTTAAGTAATAGTGCTATTTCTATAATGTTTTTCGATTGTTCGTCCCAGCCCAATCTTGTTTTTACAGTTACAGATTTATTTACAGCTTTTACGACTTTATCGGCAATTTCAATAAGTAAAGGGACATTTCGCATCATTCCACAACCTGCACCGCGATTTGCAATTTTTTTTACAGGACAACCAAAATTTATGTCAATAAAATCAGGGTTTGCTTGTGCTACAATTTTTGCTGCCTCAATCATTCTTTCTGTTATATGACCGTATATTTGAATTCCTATAGGTCTTTCATAATCATTTATTTTGAGTTTTTTTAAACTTTTTTTTGCATTATATAACAAACCATCACTTGATACAAATTCTGTAATCATAACATCAACTCCACCAAATAATTTACACATATATCGAAAAGTAGTATCAGTAACATCTTCCATTGGTGCTAAAAAAAGAGATTTTTTTGGTAGGTTTAAATTTGCAAAACTAATTTTCATTTTTTTGCAATTAAATTTTGAGAATTTTAGAAGAATTTTTTCTAGGGCTTAATGTTTAATAAAAAATATTCACTTACTTTTTTCATAAGATGTATTCTATCTTTTCCTCGAACATTGTGTGTGTGGTTTGGATATATGAAAAAATCTAAAAGAATGCCATTTTTTATACAATTTTCGATAAAAGCTAAGCTATGTTGCAAAACAACTACATCGTCCATATATCCGTGAATAATTAAAACTTTACCTTTTAAGTTTTTAGTACTGTTTAACAAACTTGTTTTTTCGTATCCTTCAGGGTTTTCTTGTGGTGTATCCATATAACGCTCACCGTACATTATTTCATAATATTTCCAGTCGGTTACAGGCCCTCCTGCAACTCCAACTTTAAAAACTTCTGGATAACGTGTCATTAAAGTTAATGTCATAAAACCACCATAGCTCCATCCATAAACTCCAATCCTATTTTCATCTATATAACCTTGTTTAATTAGATATTTTATAAACTCCATTTGGTCTTCGGCTTCGTTGATGCCCATTTGTCGGTGAATACAACTTTCGAAATCGAACCCTCTGTATGCAGAACCTCTGTTGTCTAAAGTTGCAACAATGTATCCTTTTTGTGCCATATAATAATCCCATAAAGCAGCACCTCCTAACCATTCGTTTTGTACAAGTTGTGCATGTGGTCCCCCATATACGTATAATATTAATGGATATTTCTTTTTAGAATCGAAATCAGATGGTTTAATAATTCTTCCGTATAAATCAGTTTTGCCATCAGCTGCTTTTATTGTAACTATTTCGAGTGTAGCTAATTCGTAATCTTTTAAAGTATTATTCGAATCTTGAACTATTCTAACAAGTTTTCCTTCGTTGTTCAGTAATTTATACATAAAAGGATTTTTTATACTTTCGTATCGGTCTATCCAGTAGTTAAAGTCTTTGTTGAATATAGCTTCGTGGCTACCTTCTTCTTGTGAAATTCTTTTTATTTCACCTGTTTTTAGGTTTGCTTTCATAATATTTCTTTCTAAAGCAGTTGGAAATGCAGCAGCAAAATAAATCCATTGTTTTTTCGAGTCAATTCCCAAATACTTTGTTACAACCCAATTGCCATTTGTAATTTGTTTAATTAAATTACCTTCTAAATTGTAAAGGTAAAAATGATTATAACCATCTCGTTGACTTTGCCATAAAAATTGTGTATTATTTATAAAAACAGCAGGCGTTAATGGTTCAACATATTTTTCGTTTTTTTCTTCGAACAATGTTTTAATAAATTCACCAGTTTCAGGATTGTAAACATTCATTTTCAAGTGGTTTTGTTCTCTGTTTAAAACTGCAACTAATATGTATTTATCGTCTAACGACCACGATATATTGGTTAAATATTGTTCTTTTGGTTCGCCGGTTTTTAAATAAATAATTTTACCATTATTGTTATTATAGATACCAATAGTTACTTCGTGACTTTTCATTCCTGCCATTGGATAACGGATGTTTTTTGTTGTAGCTATTCGTGTGTTGATATCAACTAACGGATAATTAGTAACCATTGTTTCGTCCATTCTATAAAAGGCCATAAAATTGCCAGTGTTGCTCCAAAAGGTACCTTTGTTTATACCAAATTCATTTCTATGAACACTTTTACCATAAGTAATACCTTCGGTTGTATCGCTTCCTAAAATAATAGTATTTCCTTCGCTTGTAATTACAAACAAATTGTTTTTTATGGTATATGCAACCATTTTTTTTGTAATGTTTAAATCAAAATTTTCGGCTGTATCGGGGCAAAATATCTTTGATAATAATTTCTTTTCTTTTACATCTATTTGAAAGAACTTATTGTAGGCCTTTATCCATAAAATATTTTCCGATTCCCATTCATAGTCTGGAAAAGTCTTAATTTTTTTTAAATTGGTATCGTTTGTTATTTTTATTATATCTTGAACATTTAAAACATTTTGCTCGTTGGCATTTGCGATACTTTGCTGAAATAGTTGATTGTTTTTTATGTATGTAAATTGTGAAGCTGTACGCCAATTTGTTTGGTACAATTGATGTGCATACATTGTTTTATAAGCGCCAATAACAGCATCATCAATAGTAAGTTGTTTTTTCTGTGAAAATGAAAAAAAACTTAAAAATAAAGCAATTGGAAACGAAAAAAATATTTTTTTCATATTTTTGCGTATTAATGTTTAAAAATGTGGCTTCCAAAGTTATATTATTTTTCTCAAATAGTTCCATTATTTTTTATGATTTTAGGAACGTTAGTTCAGCCAAAAACTTATCAGTATTCATTAGATAATATTCGAATTTTATTAGTTGGTAAAGAAGCTTCGCATAAAAATGTGTTTATAATTTATAAGAATTATAATGAACCAGAACTTGAACGTGTTTTTATTTCATACGGCTTGGTAAATGTTAATGCTTTGGATTCGAGTATAATAGTAGATTTAAAATATGCTAAAACAGATAATTTTCTTAAGCGAAATTTATATGGTAATATACGTAATGCTTACTTACAAAAAGATGCGGCAGAAAAACTTGTAAAGGCATCAACTTTGTTAAAAAATTATGATCCCAACCTGCGTTTAGTGCTTTTAGATGCAGCACGTCCTTTATCAATACAACAACAAATGTGGGTAGATGTTAATTTACCTGGTGGCGAAAAAGAAAAATTTGTTACAAATCCGCAAATTGGTTCGCTACACAATTATGGTGCGGCGGTAGATGTTACATTAGCTACAAAAGAAGGAGATTATTTAGATATGGGTTCACCATACGATGCTTTTACAGAAATGTCATATACTATAAATGAAGATATTTTATTAAAAAAAGGATTATTAACTAATCAACAAGTTGAAAATCGCCGTTTGTTAAGAAAAATTATGATAGAAGCCGGATACACTCCTATAGAAACAGAATGGTGGCATTTTAATGCTTGTAGCAGAAAATATGCTAAAGCTAATTATAAACTTATAGTATCGCATATTTATGAAGAAAATCCGTTATTTGCATCTAATGTAAAAGTTGAAAATAAAGAAATTAAATTCTCTAAATATAAAGTTGTTTTCAAAATTCAAATACTAACTTCATCGAGAAAATACAGTGGTAAAGAATCGCACTTTAAAGGATTAAAAGTTCAATGGTACTATCATAATCAGTTGTATAAATACACTTATGGTCAGTTTTCATCATTAGAGAAAGCAAGCGAAGAATTAGAGAATATACGTAATTTAGGTTTTGCCGATGCATTTATTGTTGCATTTAATAACAATGAAAGGATAAACATAAAAGATGCTATTGAGTTGCTTAACAATGAATAAATTAAAATTGAACAGCTAAAACAGTAACATCGTCTGTTTGTTCGGTGTGTCCTTTCCAATTTTCAAATGAATCTAACAATGATTTCTTTTGTTCTTTTATTGGTAAATCGGCTGTTTTTAAAATTTCTTCTTTGAATCGTTTGTAAAGAAACTTTTTACCGCTTTCGTAACCGAATTGATCGTAATATCCATCAGAAAAAAGATAAATTTTACTTCCTTTGTTAATAATAAATTCGTGATTTGTAAAGAGTTTCATAACAGGATAAATGGCAATAGGCATTTTATCGGGTTTTATTTCAAATAGTTCCCAGTGTTGTTTGTCGGAATTGTTTTTTTTCAATATTATTAAAGGATTATTTGCTCCAGCCCATTGGCATTCGTAAGTTTTTGTATTTATTACGAACAAAGATATATCCATTCCGTCTTTTTGCTCGGCTTGTAAACAATGTTGCTGCAAAGCTAAAATTATTTCTTTTCTTAATTCGTTTAATACTTGCGATGCTTTTGTGATTTCTTTTTTTCGCACAATTTCATTTAAGAAAGATATTCCTAACATACTCATAAAAGCTCCTGGCACACCGTGTCCAGTACAATCGGCAACAGTTATAATCAAAAAGTCGTTAATTTTTGTTGTCCAGTAAAAATCGCCCGATACAATATCTTTAGGTTTGTATATAATAAAGTAATTACCTAAAAACTTGTTTATGGTGTCTTTATCGGGAAGCATTACATCTTGAATCTTTTTTGCATAATTTATGCTATCGGTAATTTTTTTGTAAATTTCTTCTATATGTTTTTTTTGTTTAACAACAATTTCGTGTTGAGTTTTTATTTCTTCGTTTTGTTTGTTCAATAAAATGTTTTTTTCATCTACTATTTCTTTTTGTTTTTCAATTATTCTTTTTTGCCTGCGTGTAATACGAAAACGCTGCAACATTAAAATGGCAAAAATTACAGTCATTATTAAACCAATTAATACTGACCATATAATTGTTTTTTGTCTTTTAAGCTCCGAATCTTGAAGCTCTCGTTCTTTTGTTAAATTGTCTATTAAAAGTTGTTTTTTTTCCGATTCGAATTTTTTTTCTGCTTCTGCAATGGCTTTGGCTTTATTTTTATTGAATAAAGAATCGTTTGTGATTTCGAATAGCTTAAAGTATTCCATTCCTTTTTTGTGTTCGCCTAAAGCAAAATAAGAACGAAAAAGAGTGCTTGCCGATGAATTTATATAATCTATAGCATTTAGTTCATTACTTAGCTTTAAAGCATTTTCGCTATTCTCTATAGCTTTTTTGTAATAATATTTAGCTTTTTGTTGGTTTTTTAATTGAGAAGCATAATAATAATACATTGCAGCAATATTTTCGTATATCATTGCTGTTTTATATTTATCGTTCAATTCTTTTGCTAATTGTAGTGATAAGTTGTAATAATGTAATGCATCGCTAAATTTATCTTGTTTTCGATATATAAGGCCTATGTTATTATACAACAATATAATTCCGTTGTAATCTTTGAGTAATTTTTTCAATTCTAACGATTTATTAAAAAAATTCAATGCCTCGTCGAATTTTTTTTGACTATAAAATACAGCTCCAATGTTTAAATAAGAAAAAGATATACCACTTGTATCATTCAGTTTTTCTTTTATTTCGAGCGATTTTTGGTAATATTCTAAAGCTTTGTCGTAACTTTTTTGTACAAAATAAACATTGCCTATGTTGTTATATCTCATTGATATTCCTTTTTTATCATTTAGTTTTTCGTCTATTTTTAAAGCATTGAAATAATAAACCACCGCGCTATCGAGCATACCTTTTTTGTGAAACACAATAGCAATATTGTTGTAACAAGCTGATTGTTCGTTTAATATGTTGTTTTCTTCGGCTATTTTTAGTGCTTTTTTGTAAAGAGCTAAAGCCTCGTCAAATAAAGCAACATCGTAATCTAAATCGCCAATTCTTCTTAATACATTCGATTCATATTCGAATAATAATTTTTTTTTATTTTTTTCTTTTGTTTCCGGTTTTGCTTCGTTTATGTAATATAATGCTATTTTATAGTACTTTTTTGCACTATCGCCATACGATATTTTATTATAACAATTTCCAACTTCTAAGGCTAATCGAATTATTGTCGTATCGGTTTTTGCAGCTTTATATTGTTGAATAATTTTTTGACAATTATTTTTGGAAGAAGTTATTTTGAAAAATATTAGAAATAAAATAAAGAAAATTAGTTCTTTTTTCATTTTTTCCTCATTATTACGGAATTTAACTTTAAATGTTTCTTTTTTTATTCTAAAAAAATTGTGATTATTGTACAAAAGTATAAATTAGTTTACATTTGAAATAAAAAATGAATACAGAAAAAATTAGTCTGAATGAACTTCAAAAGCTTA
>Ga0308397_1000294_pt1 | contig 37926 bp, 32 predicted proteins | sample Hotspr20SampleT8_FD_202356 | JGI IMG/M metagenome (GOLD analysis project Ga0308397, IMG submission 202356) | Hot spring phototrophic mat microbial communities from Mushroom Spring, Yellowstone National Park, Wyoming, United States - 20051001_T8 ...
GCTCACGACCAGAGGGAGGGAAGATGGGCAAGCGCTTCAGCGCGCAAGAATTTGCCGCTGTTCGGCAACATCTCCAAATTCAATTGCAGCAACGAGGTGGGCACCAGCCGCCAATTGCGCAACTGTTCCAAATCTTTGAGTACCTCTTGCGGTTTACCATCCGCTACCAGGCGGCCTTCAGACATCAGCGCAATCCGATTGGCATAGATGATGGCGAGATCGATATCATGGGTAATGAATAAGATGGCTTCGATATTCGGTAGTTGGACGATAGCATCCATGAACTCCATGTAATTCTGATAATCCTGGCCGGCCGTTGGTTCATCCATAATTAAAATGCGAGAGCGCATAGCAAGCACCGCGGCGATACTCACCCGTTTCTGCTGTCCAAAGGAGAGCGACAGCGGCGGCTCTTTCTCTCTGCCAGAGAGATTGACGATATCCAGGGCTTCCATCACCTCCTTTTCAATTTGCAGTTTAGGATGATCGAGATTGCGCGGCCCAAAAGCCAGTTCATCATAGACGGTTGGCGCAAACAGCATGTGGCTGGGGCTTTGGAAGACATAGCCCAATGTGCGGGCAATCTCGGCTACACTGAGATGCCTCGTATCCACGCCATTGATTAGCACTCTCCCCGAAGTCGGCTTGAGCAATCCGATAGCATGTTTGACCAGGGTTGTTTTCCCTGCTCCGTTGGCACCCAGGATAGCAATCACGTCTCCACGGCGGATCTCGTAATTGATGTCCTGTAAAACGTTTGGTTTGGTCTCATAACCAAAACAAACTTGCTCAAAGCGCACCAGCGGGGCTGGTTCAGTCGTCTGCGGCTCTGCCTGCACAGAGGGTAAAACCTGAAGGACGGACGGCGGCGGAGCATGATGGGCGCGCTTCAATATTTCGCTGGCGGGCAATTTGATCTCGCGATAGTTGACCACCTGATATAACCCCTCAACATCCCCCAGGTAACGGATTTGTCCTTCTTCCATCAACAGAACCCGATCGGGATGGATTTTCAATACATCTTCGACGCGATGTTCAACCATCAACACACACATGCCTTCGTCCACCATTTGACGCACAATGCGCAGGGTTTCCTGGGCGCTGGCCGGGTCTAGGCTGGCAAGCGGCTCATCGAGCAGGAGAATCTTCGGGCGCATTGCTAACACACCTGCCAGAGCCACCTTTTGCTTTTCTCCACCAGAGAGATTGAAGGTTTCGCGATCGCGCAGATGGTGAATCCCAAGGTATGTCAGCGCTTCATCGATCCGTTGGATAATCTCCTCTCTGGGCAAACCGAGGTTTTCCAGGCCAAAAGCAACTTCATTGCGCACCCGCGTCCCCAAAATCTGGCGTTCAGGGTCTTGCAAAACCGTGCCCACCATTTGAGAAATGCGCGCCAGGGGCAGGTTGGCAATCGATTTCCCATCGAGCAGGATTTCACCGCTCAGCTCGCCTTTGTAACTGCGCGGGATCAAGCCGTTTAGACAGCGGATCAGGGTTGTCTTGCCACAACCGCTCGCCCCGGCTATTAAGAGCAACTCACCTGCCTGCGCTTCAAAAGTGATGTCGCGCAAGGCGGGTTCGGGTCGCTCGCGGTAGCGAAAGGTTAAGGAACGAACAGAAACCAAAGGTTGTGGCATGGTTAACTCGACCTATTCAAAAAACACCTCCACGTCGTCGCCTACCTGAACCCCGAGGCGCTGAGCGGCATTGCCGTTGACTTCGCAGACCAAAAAATGATCGCTGCTCCCAAAAAGGCTGACCAGTGTACCGGGCATTCGCTCGCCAAACGTATTGACAAAATCCCACACTACCGTTCCGCCGATATGCACCTCCCGGACGCGCTTCCCTTCCAGGTCTGAACGCAAGATATTGGTATAGAGATTCCCAAAGTGATCGATATGGGTCACTTCGCCGCGCAAGCCATTGGTAAGCGGCACGGGTTTGGCGAAAGTCAGGCGCACAATGTCAGCAACTGGTTCGCCCAAACTGGCAAGCGGTACGCCGTTAGCGAGATGCGCTGCCACCGGCGCAAAAATATCCCGACCATGAAAGACGGAAGTGATTTGCGGCAGCCAATAGCTGCGGTCAGTAAGATGGATGAATTCAACGGAATTGCCTTGACTTTCGTGATATTCCAGCAAGGCGGTGAAGAGACCGTTGTCCGGCCCGACGACATAGTGACATCCGAAACGGCCGGCAATCGGACGGCGCTCTGTGCCCACACCGGGGTCTACAACAGCGAGATGAATCGTTCCGGGCGGATAAAAAGGCGCTGCGCGGCGAAGAATCTGCGCCCCTTCCGGAATATTTTGAGGGGAAATGAGGTGGGTAATATCTGCAATCTGCGCTTGCGGGGCAATGCTCCAGATCACCCCCTTCATTGCACCTACATGGCTATCTTTCAACCCAAAGTCGGTTGTCAACGTAATGATTGGCATACCACTCTAGCAGAGTTAGCGAGGAATGTTTGTCAAAAGAGAAGCGCGTCGGGCTTGATCTGCACCCGCTTTAATTGTAATTGTAACAGAAATCAGCTAAAAAACAGGCGCTGATCGGGATTCCAGATGGCGACCCCCACGCTTGGGTTGTTGAAGGCAGGTTTTGGCTTTTTACTTGCCAGAGGATGATTGGCTCTCAAGCTGCATCCAGACCAGTTCGGCAAGTTCCAGCACAGCCATTTCGCTCTGGGCTTCGCGGGCGGCATCGCTGAGCATGGTCAGGCAGAAAGGACAACCAACCGTCAGGGTTTTTGCGCCGCTTTCTTGCGCCTGCCGAAAACGAGCCGCGTTCACTCGTTCCAATCCGTGTTCCTCTTCTTTCCACATCTGTGCCCCGCCTGCCCCGCAGCAAAAGGACTTTCGTCCATAATCCTGCATTTCAACCACCGCTTGCTGAGCAGCCTTCAACACCTGGCGCGGCGCATCGATGACGCCGTTGTGTCGCCCGAGATAGCAGGGGTCATGGAAGGTTAGCATATCCGCCCCGGCAGTGACAGGGGAGTTCGAGAGATGAATTTTGCCCTGCTGAAGGAGTTCCAGGATCAACTGGCTGTGGTGCACCACCTGATAATGACCGCCAAAGGCAGGGTATTCGTTCTTGAGGGTATGCAGACAATGGGGACAAGTGGTGACGATCCGTTTGGGAGCGATTTCGTTCAGGAGTTCCACATTGGCGGTTGCCAGTTCGTTGAAAAGGTATTCGTTCCCTGCCCGCCGTGCTGAATCTCCCGTGCACTGTTCGGCTTCCCCCAACACCGCAAAATTCACCCCAGCCCGATTGAGGATTTGGGCAAAGGCGCGGGCTGTCTTCTGGGCGCGGGCATCGGTTGCCGGAGCGCAACCCACCCACCACAGAATCTCCGCTTGAGGATTTTGCTCGATGGTTGGGACGTTCAATCCCTGTGCCCAATTCAATCGCTCGGCCGAAGCGATGTTCCACGGATTGGCGGTGCGTTCCATGCCGCGGAAGGCGGTTTGCAGTTGATCGGGGAAGTCGTTTTCCATCAAAACCAGGGCGCGACGGATGTCGAGGATATCGCGCATAGGTTCATTGCCAACCGGGCAAATGTCGATGCAGGCTCCACAGGCGGTACAGGCCCAAACCGCTTCGGGCGGGATGGCGATTTCCAAAAGCGTGTGCTGACTGGCTTCTCCTCTTGCCAGGCGAGCGCCCTCTTTGTTTAGATAATAGCGCTTGTTGATCTCCAGTGCAGCCGGGGAGAGCACCTTACCCGTGTTATAGGCGGGACAAACCTCCTGACAGCGATAGCACATAATGCAGGCATAGGCGTCCATAATCTGTTCCCAGCTTAACTCTTCTAGGCGCAGGACGCCAAACTGCTCAACACTTTCGTCTTCGAAGTCCAGTTTGCTCAATTCTCCAATCGAGCGCCGGTGCGGTTTGAGCAAGAAGTTGAGCGGCGCCATGATCAGATGGATGTGCTTGGAATAAAGGAAATACGGCACAAAGGCTAAGATGGTGCCCAGAGCTAACCAGAAGGCAAGGTGTTCGGCGAAAACCAGCGTAGCCGGCTGCCAGCCTGCCCAGAGCTTAGCCAGAGCGTTGGCGGCCGGTTGCCAGGCATCTGGGGCATGGGCGGCGATGCGAAAGCTCTGCCCAACGAACCGCGCCCCAACATGGATGAGGATAAACCCCGTCACGATGCTTGAATCGCGGCGGATGCCGGCGCGGGCTTCAGGCAGAAGAAAGACATCTTCCCGCGCAGTGAGGGCAGGCGGCTTGAGCACAAAACGCCGAATGGCGAGGGCGAGCATCCCACTCAGCACTCCTACACTGAGCAAATCCCCGCCCAGGCGATAAAGGTTTCCCGGCGTTCCTTCGCCGAGAAAGCGGAAATTGGGGAGAAATCCCTCCAGGACATCCCCAAGGTTGACCAACAGGTAATAGAGAAAACCCCAACCCACCAGACCATGAAAGAAACTTGTCAGGCGCCGGGTGCGAAAGACCGGCGCAAAGGAGGCCGTTTTCCAGAGCACTGCGAAAAGCCGCCCAGGGACAACCGTCCAGTCGATCTTTCCCTGTCCGCGGCTGATCACGCGGCTGATGCGAAAAGCGACCAGGCTTGCTCCGTAAAGGGAGGCAAGTGCCGCAAGCAGAAAGATGATTTTCTCTATGGCAGACAGCATCGCTTCTCCTTTTCAACCTGTAAATTTGGCAATGGACACTCAAAAGCTGTCAGAAAAATTGCTTCGATAAAAACCTTCAGCAATTTGTCCAAAATTGACAACTTTTGCGCGTAAATGATTGAAAATGAACTGTGCTGAGTTTACCATACTCCAGAAAAGGCGCAAAGGGGTTTCAGTGCGTATCGAAGTAAACAAATGCCACTTCGAGAGCTAAATCCTGGGTCAGGGTGATCTCGTCCCAATCCGTTGGCACGACCAGGTCGGGGATAATGCCGCTCTTTTCCCAATCCTGGTCGGGGTGATTTGCCGGCACAAAGCGTTCGTGAGCTAAAAACAGCACCGAGCCGTCCTTAAAAGGATAGCCCCATAACAACTCTACATTTCCTTCGGTTACCTCCCCAATCAGATAGGCGCGGCCGCGATCCTGTAACACGCCGGCAACCATTTCGCCAAAGCTAACCGTGTAATCGCCGACCAGGACTACCAGCGGTAGCGATTGGGAACCGCCCACATTCTTGGGACTCACCGACCACCAACGTTTTTTGCCATAGCGGTCGGTGAAGTAGCCGAGCTTGCCGGCGGTGAAATAAGAAAGCACACCGCTTGCTGTTGTGTACTCTCCTCCTTGGTTGGCGCGCAAATCCAGAATCAAGCCATCTAATGGAGCCTCTGCGCTCATTTGCTTCAGAGCTTTGCCTACCCGCTCATCCACCTTGCGATCGGAGAAGGAAACCACCAAGAGATAACCAATGCGCTTACCCCCCGGCGTTGAAAAGATATGGTAGGGAACGGGAATGGTTGCCGCCACCCTCTCACGCTTCAGGGTGACATAGCGGGCTTCCTGTCCTGGCGTTTGAACGGTGAGGGTCACATAGGTACCTTCACTGCCGCTTAACAAGTCTTGTACCTTGCCATCCTCAGTGATGATCGGCTCTCCATTGACGGCCAGGATGCGGTCATGAGCCTGAAGGCCAGCTTTTTCGGCCGGGCTATCTCGAAACGGTAAAATAACCGTGACATAGCGTTTTTCGATCACCGGCACGGTGAAAACGCCGATGCCAACATAATCCTTCTCCCCTTCGTAGATTGCCAGTTGCTCCTCCACTTCGCTGGGGGAAAAATAGATCGAATGATCATCGTTGAGGCGCGCAATCATCTCTCTCATCGCAGCGTAAAACCCCTTGGAAGATACCCCCAGGGTGAGGCGGGCAAAGAATTCCTGATAGACTGCCAACCAATCCACACCATTGAAATCTTCATAGACGTATTTGTCCTTCACCGTTTTCCAGATTTCCTCGAAGAGGGCAAACCTTTGCGGCGAAGTGGTCGGCGCGGGCGTAGGGGTAGGCGTATCGGTAGGGGTTGGCGTGGGGGTGAGGGTCTGAGTGGGGGTTGGGGAGGGTGTGCTGGTTGCCGTTGCCGTAGGGGTGAAGGTGGGTAACGGTGTAGATGTCTCTGTGGGAGTGGCAGAGGGCAGTGGTGTGGCAGTAGCCAGCAACTCCCCGAGGGGGATGTTGCAAGCCAGGCTGGCAAATACCAGAATGAGCAGTAAGCGGGTGAGGGGTTTGAGGTTCATGGTTGATCGAAAAACTCCAAAGCAGCCAGAATAACGGGGTCGGTGGATAGGGTGACTTCATCCCAATTGCTGGAGATGACAAGGTCGGGTTGGATACCCCTTCTCTCCCAATCCTGCTCAGGCTGGTTGATCGGGATAAACGTCTCATGGGCTATCCAGGCCCGCGAGCCATCCTCAAAATCGTAACTCCATAACAGTTCTACATTGCCTTCGGTGGGCGTGCCGATCAGCGTTGCCCGCTGTTGGTCCTGCAAGATACCGGACAGGATTTCGCCAAAGCTAACCGTATTTGGGCCAATTAAGACCACCAACGGCATTTCAGCCGAGCCGGCGACATTTTTGCCCCTCACCTCGAACCAGCGCCGCTCTTGATGTCGGTTGGTGAAATAGCCCAGGCGCCCGGAAGTAAACAGGGAAAGCACACCTTTGGCAACCGTGTCTGCGCCGCCGCTGTTCTGGCGGTTATCGAGAATCAAGCCCTGCAAGTCACCCTGACGATTCATTTGGCGCAGCGCTTCTGCAACCTGATCATCGATGGTCGAATCGGCTAAGGTGGCAAGCAAGAGATACCCGATCCGTTTGCCTTTGGGCGTGTACAGGATGGTATGGGGGACAGGCACCGCTCCGCTGATTGGGCGCCGCACTAGAGTCAGGGAGCGCGGGCTTTCGCCTGGCCGCTGAAAAACTACCTCTAAGGAGGTGTTGGGCTCACCCAAGAGCAGCTCGGAGCGTAAGAAGCCGAACTCATCCAGGATTGGTTGTCCATCTACACTCAGAATGTTGTCATGAGACTGCAGCCCGGCCAACTCGGCCGGGCTATTTGGAAAAGTGAGGATGATGGTCGCCCGTTGGCGTTCTGGCACAGCGCTGATGAGAACGCCAATGCCGACATAACGGGTCTGGCCGGCATATTCAGCCTCCTCTTCAGCCACCTCCTGCGGGCTAAGGAAGACAGAATGGTCATCCTGGAGTTGGGCAAGCATTTCATCCATTGCCTGATAAAAAGCCTCCGCAGTCATCCCAGCTTGCACCCGCTGCCGGTATTCTGCCCCGATAGCTTCCCAATCGGCGCCATTGTAATCGGGATACAGGTACTCGTCGCGCACGATCTGCCATAGTTGCTCAAAGATTGCGATCTGTTGGGCAGAGGGAGTAACCAGAACCGTTGGGGTCGGTGAGGGTGGTGTTGGCGAAGGGGTAAGGCTTGGAAGGACAAGCGACGGCGTTAGAGAAGGTTCTGGGGTGAGAACAAGGCTGAGTGTGGGGGGTGGTAGGGTAGGGGATGGTACCCTGGACTGGAAACTTACCCAGTGCCCGGTGGTGCGACAGCCTAAGGCAAGCAAAACGATGCTTAAGCCAAGCCAGAATCGGCGCTTCATCGCTCTCTACCTAGCGGTACCATAACGCTCCTAACACCGAAAGGAACAGGGTCAAACTGATATAGGAGTTGATGTTGAAGAACGCCAGGTCAATCTGACTCAGGTCGTGCGGTTTGACCAGACGATGCTCCCAGATAAACAGCCCAACCACCACTGCTAGGCCGATCCAGTATGGCAGAGGAAACCCCTCCAGCACCCCTAACCCTGCTAAAAGGATGACGCAAAGGAGATGGGAAAGCGCAGAGAGCCGCAGGGCAAAGGGAACCCCAAAGCGGGCGGGGATGGACTTCAAGTTCTCGCGCCGGTCAACTTCAACGTCTTGACAAGCGTAAATCAGATCGAAGCCGCCAATCCAAAGGGTGACAATGAGCAAGAGCAACCACGCTGGCGCATCGTTAATGGTAAACAATGAACCTCGCACGGCCACCCATGCCCCCAATGGCGCCAGACCGTCGGTGAAGCCCAGGATGTAATGGGATAACCAGGTGAAGCGTTTGGTATAGGAGTAACCGAACAAGAATAGCAAAGCTCCCGGTAGCAGAATGAGCGGCAGCGGGCCTAATTGCCAGGCCGCCACCATCAGGAGAAGCGCTGCCAGAATCGTGCCAATCCAGGCTGTCCGCAGGGAGATGCGCCCGCTCACCAACGGACGGCAGGCTGTGCGCGGGTTGCGAGCATCGATATGGCGATCGGCAATACGATTGAACCCCATTGCCACGGTGCGCGCCGCTGCCATCGCAAGGGTGATCCAGATGAACTGGCGCAGGGTGGGAAAACCCTGCGCTGCCAGCAACATCCCTAAATAGGCAAAGGGTAAGGCGAAGATAGTGTGTTCGAACTTGATCAGTTCCAGAAAGTCTCGCAAGGCTCTCATAGGGCGAATTATACCTGTTCAATCTGATTTCAAATCTTTTTATGCCCTTTTCCGCTCTTTTTTATTCAGACTTTACGGAATTCCCCCTGAAGTTAAGGCAAAATATGCCTGACAAGGGGCGAACCTGGATTCGGATTCTGAAGGATCGCTCCTCAACCGAAATTTTTTATAAAACAATTAAGAGGCTGCTTGTAGTATATAAGGAAACTCGATCTGTTGGCGAATGGCAAAATTCTCAGGAGGTAATTTTCATGAATAACTTGCGTCTGGGTGTTAAGTTAGCCTTGGGCTTTGGCATTGTCTTACTCTTAACCATCGCGGTTGCTGCGGTTGGGTTTTGGGGGGTCAATCAGATTCAAAAAGCAGCGGCGGTGCGCTATGCGGTCAATCAGATGGGATTGACCTTTGAGGAAGCTCGTCGCCAGGAAAAGAACTTCCAAATCCGCGGCAATCAAGTCTGGCAGGGAGATACCCAAAACGCGGTCGAAAAACATACAGCGCTGATGGCAGACCTAAAGCAGCAAATCGCCAAGCTCCGACCGAAACTGACGGGGGAAAGTGTCCAAATTCTAGCCGAAGTTGAGCAAGCGGTTGCTACTTACGAGGCAAAGTTCGGCGAAATGGTCACTACCCAACAGCGCAAAGAGCAGGCAATCCAAAGCTGGACGCAGATTGTTGCCGATTTCACCAGTCAGGTGCAAGACCTGCAGACCAATGTCCTCAACCGCGAAGTGGAAGCAGCCCGCGCCCAACAAGACCTCGAAGGACTTAATAAGTGGTACGCCATCTCCAACAGCTTTAACGCTGAGCTGGTGCAAAACTTTTATCTGTTGAGAATACAGGGTAGTTTATTAATTCAAAGCAAAAACCCTTCTGAAGACTGGCGCCTGTTCCAACTGCAACTGACCAAAACCAAAGGCGGCTTATTCCGCTATCGCAGCCTGGCGGCCGGCAACAGCCGCGCCGTCGAAGCCAGCAATCGTTTTGAAGAATTGCTCAACAGCTATCTGACGGCTGGGCAGGAGTTTTATCAGGCTGCCGTTGACATGCAACAAATTGAATCGGAAATGGTACCACTTGCTCGCCAGGTGGGGGAGAAGAGAGCGGCTTTAAGTGAACTGGCAACTCAGCAAATTCAAGCTGCCCAACAGTCCACCACCCGCTTTTCGGTAATTGCTGTGGTGCTGGCTCTGGCGTTGGGGTTGGCGGTCAGTTGGATGATCACCCAAAACATTCTCGATCCGGTCAACGACTTAAAGAAAGCGGCTGTCCAGATTGCGGAAGGGCAAGTAAACGTAACCCTCAACCAACAGCGCAAAGATGAACTGGGTGATCTGAGCCGCGCCTTTGCCAACATGGTTGCTTACTTGCAGGAAATGGCTGGCGTGGCCGAAAAAATTGCCCGCAATGACCTCTCGGTAGCGGTGCGGCCGCGTTCGGCGCAGGATGTGCTGGGTAACGCTTTCGCTCGGATGGTTGCCAGCCTGCGCTCGGTCATCAGGCAGGTGGTCGAAAGCGCCAACTCGGTGGGTTTGTTCTCAGAACAGCTTGCCAGCGCTGCCCAACAAAGCGATCAGGTCACCGAACAAATTGCTCAAACTGTGCAACAGGTTGCCAAGGGCATTGCCCAGCAGTCGGACTCGGTTACGCGCACGGCTGCTTCGGCAGAACAGATGAACCGCGCCATCGATGGGGTGGCGCGTGGCGCTCAGGAACAGGCGCAAGCTGTGGCGCTGGCTTCCAACCTGACAGGTGAAATTGGCACGGCTATCCAGGAGGTGAAACAAAACGCTCAGGAAGCCAGCCAGAGCGCCGAGGTAGCTGCCCATAGCGCCGAAAGCGGCGTTGAGACAGTGAATCAGGTGTTAGCGGGGATGCAGCAAATGAGCGCGCGGGTGATCGAAACGGCCGGGCGAGTAGAAGAAATGGGCAAACGCTCAGAGGAAATCGGCACGATTCTCGAAACCATTGAGGACATCGCCAGCCAAACTAATTTGCTTGCTTTGAACGCCGCCATCGAAGCTGCTCGCGCCGGTGAACATGGTAAGGGGTTTGCGGTGGTGGCAGATGAGGTGCGCAAACTGGCAGAACGCTCGGCATCCGCCACGCGCGATATCGGCGAATTGATCCGCCAAATTCAGCAATCGGTTCAGGCAGCGGTGAGCGCCATGCACCTCAGCGCGCAGGAGGTGAAATCGACCGCTGAGCGCTCCCAAATGGCCGGTAGCGTCCTCGAAGAGATCGAGAAAGCGGTTGCCAGCGTGGCTGAACGGATTCGGCGCACTGAGGTAGCCGTTGAGCAGATGAAAGCCGCCACATCAAAGCTGGTCGATGCCATGGATAGCGTCTCGGCAATTGTGGAAGAGAACACGGCTGCTACTGAAGAGATGGCTGCCAGCTCTGGCGAGGTCAGTCAGGCGATCGAAAACATCGCCACCGTGAGCGAGGAAAACAGCGCAGCCATCGAAGAGGTCTCTGCCTCAGCGGAAGAGATGAGCGCAACGGTGAAGCAGGTCAGCACTTCAGCGGCCGAACTGGCTGAGATGGGGCGCGAATTATCTCGGGTTGTGAGCACGTTTTATCTGGGGATGGGGGAAGCATTTTTGCAGCAGGTTGAGTTGATGAAGCAACGTCACCTCAATTGGGTTAAGAGGCTCGAAGCGATGTTTGCTGGCCGGGGTGAAATCAAAGAAGAGGAAGCCGGCGATCACCATAGCTGCACGCTGGGCAGGTGGTATTATGGTGAAGCCTCACAACGCATTGCCGATTGGCCGGAATACCGCGACCTGGAAGCCCCGCATGAAAAGTTCCATCAGGCGGTTGTCCAGGCAGTCAGGAGTGATCGGCAAGGCAATCGAGAGCAGTGCGAACGCTGGGTTGCTCAGGCAGGCGAGCTTTCCCGAGAAATTGTACACCTGTTAGAAGCGTTGGAAGGGCGAATCAGGCAAACGGAAGAAATCGGTCGGATAGAATCCCGCTTGGAAGCTGCAGAAGGGTTCTCAGGGGATGGGCGGCATATACAAGAAAGCCTGTCTGCTGTCTTGTAAGGGGCGAGGGAAAGTAGCCCTCACCCCCAGCCCCTCTCCCAAGGCGGGCGAGGGGAGTAGCCCTCACCCCCAGCCCCTCTCCCAAAGCGGGCGAGGGGAGTAGCCCTCACCCCCAGCCCCTCTCCCGAGGCGGGCGAGGGGAGTAGCCCTCACCCCCAGCCCCTCTCCCAAAGGCGGGCGAGGGAGGGTAGCCCTCACCCCCAGCCCCTCTCCCGAGGCGGGCGAGGGGGGTAGCCCTCACCCCCAGCCCCTCTCCCAAAGCGGGCGAGGGGGTTTGTTTTCTATTTCCATTTACACAAGCGTTTTTCCAGGGTATCCACGCCGCTGTATAGCCCAACGCCCAGCAAGCTCATCGCCAGGATTCCGACATACATGGCGGGATAATCGAAATACGTGCTGCCATTGATGTAAATATAATATCCCAGTCCACGTTGGGTGGCATAGAGCTCAGCGACATATAAGACGGCGACGGCGGTGCCCACGGATTGACGTAAGGCGGTCAGGATGGCCGGCAGGCTGGCTGGCAGATAGACGAATCGAAACAATGCCCGCCGCCCGGCGCCTAAACTGCGCACGCTCAACAAGAGTTCGGGCCGGATGGCTGCCGCTTGATCGCGGACCAGTACCACGATTTGAAAAAATAAGATCAGGTAGATGATCAGGACCTTCGGCGTGTCGCCTAAACCAAAAAAGAGCAGTACCAGCGGCACAAAAACCACCTTCGGGATCGGATAGAGCAGATAGATCAGAGGAGCGAAGAGCCTGTTCAACCGCCTGGATTGACCGAGCACCAGGCCGGTTGGGGCTGCGGTAGCGATGGCAAGCGCTGTGCTGGCAATCACGCGCCATAAGCTGGCTGAAAAGTGAAGCGGTAAGTCATCCCATAGCTCGCGCCAGAAGGCGAGCAAGACCGTCAGAGGATCTGGCAAAATCGGACGCCGCACGAACCAGGCGGCAATTTGCCAGATGACAAGCAGGGCAAGCAGGGTCAATACCAGATCAAGGCGGCGCTTCATCCTTGCTCCAGCCTGGCGCGTAAGTTTTCACACAGGTTAAGGTAAGCTTCGCTTTTGCGGTAGCCCTCTGAACCGGCCTCTGGATTCTCCAAGATCACTGCCTGACGAATGGGCGGCTGAGCAAGCAAAAGAATTTTCTTTCCCATGAAGGCAGCCTCTTCGATGCTATGGGTGACGATCACCAGGGTCAGTTGATTTTCGGCTTGCAATTGCAAGATCAGGGTTTGCAAACCCTCGCGGGTAGGCGCATCTAAAGAAGAGAAGGGTTCGTCCATGAGCAGCAGGTCGGGATGGAGAGCTAATGTGCGTGCAATGGCGGTGCGCTGGCGTTGTCCGCCCGAAATCTGAGCAGGATAATGATCGGCAACAGCTTCAATGCCCAGTCGCTCCAGCCAGGGAGTCACGTTCCTATCCCAATCTACTCGGGTGGGAGCGTGCGTTCCATCCGGGCCATAAAAACGGCGAATTTTTAACCCCAGTTCAGCGTTTTGGCGCACCGTTGCCCAGGGCAACAATCCATAGTCCTGTAAGATCAGTCCGGTCTGCGGGCGCGGGCGGGTGAGCGCTTTGCCATCGATGCGCACTTCGCCGCGTTGCGGGAATTGTAAACCTGCCAGCAGGTAGAGCAACGTGCTCTTTCCGCAACCAGAGGGGCCGAGCACAGCCCAGGTCTCTCCCCGTCTGAGCTGCCAGGAGAAATCGACAAAAATGGGCGGCGAAGAGGGATAGGCAAAGGTGATCGAGTCGACCTCAATCATCCAGTTTCAGGAAGCTTCAGGAGTTGATCGGGGGGCAGTTGTTCACAACCGCCAGGATCGCAAGCGCAACCGCCTGTGTTTTGGTAGAGCAGATGAGAACGCCTGCACCCCATTTTTTAATTACGGCAGGAAGGCGCCGCTCACCGAATCGGCGAACGAAACGGGGGTCGTCACAATCCCTTTTGCTGTTGCCCAAGCCAGCACGTCATTCCACAACCGTTCGTCGGGGATGCTCTTGGGCGGGAAGGGCGGCGTCTGATAACTACCGGCTAAGGGAGCCGGAATCAATTTTTGGTTCACCAACAGGCTGGCGTATTGGGCCGGCGAGAGATTGATCCGCATCACAGCTTCTTCAATGGCCGCCAGAAAGGCGCGCACTGCCTGGGGCTTCTGATCGATCACAGCTTTTCGGAAAGCATAAGTGCTGTGACCATATTCGGGATATTTTGAATCTTGCAACAGGAAGCGACCACCCTGCTGTACAGCCAGGTAGGAAAACGGGTCGGGTAAGGTGGCCGCTTTCAGCTCGCCAGAACTTAACAACGCCAGCCGGTCGGGGATCTTTGGCACGGGGATCTTTTGGATATCTTGAGGTTGGAAGCCCTCCCTTTCCAACAGCCGATCGGTGATGTATTCAATGATGGTGCCTTGCGAGATGCCAATCGGCACGCCTTTGAGCTGGCTGACCTCATTGATGCCGCTGGAGGCCGAGACCACCAGGTGATATTGGGCTGACTCGGGTGTAGCCAGGCGGGCAAAGCGCACGATTTGCACCTGAATATTTTCTTTGTTATATAGCAAAGTTGAGATGATCTCGTTGATCATTCCATCTGCCTGACCGGCCATGATGACCTGATCGCGCTCAGCCGCAGAAGCCACCTGGGTGAACTCTACCTGCAGGCCATATTTGGCGAAGAGCCCTTCGCGCTGGGCGACAACCATCGGAAGGTTATCGACAATGGGCAGAACGGCAATGCGTAAGGTTTCGCCGCCCGCTTGCACGATGGGGGCAGACTCGCCAGGCGCCGGGTAGGCGCTGCTGGATTGCTCTGCCGGAACGACCGGGCTGCCCGGCGCAGGGTAGGGCTGCTCTGCAACAGCGGTTGGTTGCGGAAGCTGGGTTGGGGCTGGATAGGCATCACTGCTGCTCTGGTTTTCGCCGGAGAGCACCGGAATTGCCACGCTGCTGGTTTCGGCTGCAGCAGGAGGCTGGTTTGGTGCTGCAGAGGCGCAGGCAGTAAGTAAGGTAAGCAAAACGAAAAGCCAACATAAAGTCGAAAATTTTGTTTTCATTTGTCATCACCTATAGATTAAGTTTGTTCCAAATCTGATCGATGCGGGCCTGTACCGCTTCATCCATGCGGGCAACCTGCGGCCAGACGCGCTCATACCCTTCTTCGGGCAGTTTGGCGGTGGCGTCGATGCCGATTTTCCCGCCAAACGAATGATGATAAGAGGCATGGTCGAGATGGTCAACCGGGCCATCCACAATGACCACATCGCGGCTCCAATCCACGTTTCCCAGGGCTTGCCAGGCGACCTGGGAGAGGTTTTGCACGTCTACCCACTCATCCACCACCACAATGGCCTTTGCCAGCGACATCAGCGCCAGACCCCACAAGCCAAAGATCACCTTGCGGGCATGGCCTGGGTAGCGCTTGCGAATAGAAACCAGCACCAGATTGTGAAAGACCCCCTCGGCGGGCATACACACATCGACAATCTCGGGCACGAAAAGGCGCATCAGGGGTAGGAATAATCGTTCAGTTGCCTTGCCCATCCAGACATCTTCCATGGGCGGAACGCCGACCACCGTTGCCGGGTAAATCGGATTGCGGCGATGGGTAATTGCAGTCACATGGAAAGCGGGAAAGACTTCCACCGGCGTATAGTAACCGGTATGGTCGCCAAAGGGCCCTTCGGAACGTTGGTCATTGGGATCAATAAATCCTTCGATGACGATTTCAGCTTGAGCGGGGACTTCGAGCGGCTGGCTGACACAATTGACAAACTCTAGCGGTGCGCCGCGCAGATAGGCCGCGAGGAGATATTCGTCGAGATTGGGTGGCAGCGGAGCAGAAGCGCACCACATGCTGGCCGGATCGCCGCCTAAAACCACTGCGGCCGGGATGCGATCTTTGCGTTGGGCTTGGGCTACCCGCTGATGTTCTGCACCACCCTTGTGGCGCTGCCAGTGTACCAGTAAGGTGCGCTCATCTACCACCTGCAGCCGGTACATTCCAACGTTGCGCACGCCGCTTTGCGGATCGCGGGTGATTACCTGGGGCAGGGTGATAAACGCTCCACCGTCTTGCGGCCAGCATTTGAGAATCGGAAGCTTGTACAAGGAAGCATGTTCCTCGTCCCAGATGACTTGTTGTACCGGCGCACGACGCACCTTTTTGGGCCCCAAGCCAATCGACTTGAGGACTTTGAGCAGGTCTTGCCCTCGTCCGATCATCTCAGCCAGAGAAGCGGGCAGGCGCGGATCGATCAATTTGCCCAGCTTGTGTCCCAATTCATCCAGGTGCTGTAACCCCAACGCCAGCGCCATCCGTTCGGGGGAGCCGAAGGCATTGATCAGCACCGGCATCTCATAGCCACTGACCTTTTCGAAGAATAAGGCCACGTTGCGTTTGGCTTTGCCCTTGCAAACCCGATCAACAATCTCGGTGATCTCCAGGTTCGGCGAGACCGGCACGCGCACGCGCACCAGCTCCTGCCGTTCTTCAAGTGCTTGAAGGTATTCCCGTAGATCGCGAAAAGCCATTTTCCTGTCTCACAAAACAATGCCATTATAGCACAGGGAGACGATCATCCGCTTTAGCCAATCTGGGGAAGAACAGCCAACCGAAGATGAGCAAAGCGGATCGTGGCTTTCGGTTGGGAGGGTTTACAGTTGGCGAGCAACAGGCGGGGCTCAGCGTTCAGGAAAGGAAAAGCGGCTAAAGTACGCTTACCTATCCGATAATCCTTCTTGCTGAAACGGTGCTGCAGCTCTGGCTTCTGCTGCTCACCGCTGCATTCAATTAAGCCAGCATTTCTACCGCCGCGGCCGCATAGATTCTCGCTGCCTGCTCCATTTCTGCGATTTCGACGAACTCATTCGGTTGGTGGGCAAGCGCCGGATCGCCGGGGCCGAGGATCAGGGTCGGTACAGTTAACGTCGGCACAAAGATGGCTGCCTCGGTAGCAAAAGGTACTTTGATGATGGGAATCTCGATCCCACAGTGGCTTTTGGCGGCAGCCAGGAATTGTTGCACAGGCTTTGCGCTTTGGGGGGTTTCGGCCGGCGGCAACTCATAGGTCAATCGGATGGATGCTTTTAGGCCGGGAATTTTCGCTCCTAAATTTGCCAGGAAAGTCTCTAACTGGTGTAGAAGCTCAGCATGGTCTTGACCTGGCAAGGTGCGCATATCGACCATCACCGAACACTGGTCGGGGACAACATTGACCTTCACCCCGCCCTGGATGGTGTTGACGCTGCGGGTGAAGTTGCCCAGCACCGGGTGCGGTTGAAAGGGGATTTCCAGCCTCTCAAATTCACTCAACACCTTGACCATCATCATCACGGCATTGATTCCGAGCTCCGGCATAGAGCCATGGGCGGTCTTGCCATAGGTGGTGATTTCAGGCCAGAAGACACCCCGCTCTGCTAGGCCGAGTTTATTTGCGGTGGGTTCTGAAATGATGACTGCCTGCCAGTTTTTGGCTTCGGGCAACGCTGCCAGAGAGCGCGCCCCCATCATGTTCACCTCTTCTCCTGCAGTGGCCGTCAGGATCAAGTCACCTTTCAGGGACAGATTGGATTGGGCAATGGCTTTGGCAGCCGCCAGCATAGCTGCTACACCACCTTTCATATCAGCCGAGCCGCGCCCCCAGACTTTCCCTCCTTCGATAACTCCCTCAAATGGCGGGTGCTCCCAGCTTCCCGCTCCGACCGGCACGACATCCACGTGCCCATTGAACACCAGAGCGCCGCGCTCGCCTTGACCTTTGAGACGCGCCAGCAAGGTGGCGCGCTGCGGTTCATGCTCGATGAAGTGACACTCAAATCCATAGGGCTTAAGGTACTCGGAGATAACCTCCACCGCCTGGCGCTCATTGCCAGGCGGATTGGTGGTATCGAAACGTACCAGCTTGCGCGTCAATTGGGCGATCTCGTCAGCCGAAATTTTGGCGAAGATGTCCTGGAAGTCCATGTTTTTTGCTCCTTCATCGTAACAACTTGCGATTATAAGTCATGTTGATAATTTGCTGAGAAAACCGTCCACGAATTGACCACGAATAAACGAATGACAGCGCTATTCGTGCATTCGTGAAATATTCATGGGCGGTCTGTCTGGGTAGGTAATTACCCTTCATCAGCGAAAATTGGCGCTCTTGTTCAGATCCTTGTTTGGTTTAATCCGTCTCTGTTCGAGCTGACCACCTCCTGACCGTTCCCGATTATAAAGCGGAGCAAAGAAGTAGGACAGGGAATTCTGATCTCCCAGCTCGCTGAGTTTCAGCTTGTATCCTTAGGATTTTGGATTGTCAATTGCGTGGCGCGGGCATTTGGGATTGTCAGCCGTTTCAGGTAGTGGTAGAATGAAGAAAAATCAAATCTAAAAACCTGAGTCCGTGTGACTCTGGAGGTGATCGTATGGAACAACAAGTAGCAACCTTTACTGTTAAAAAGGGTCTTGCCCAAATGCTTAAAGGCGGCGTGATCATGGATGTGGTGACGCCGGAACATGCCCGCATCGCCGAGGATGCCGGGGCGGTGGCGGTGATGGCCCTGGAGCGTGTGCCGGCCGATATCCGCGCCCATGGCGGTGTGGCGCGCATGAGCGATCCGGAGTTGATCTTGAAGATCATGGATGCCGTCTCCATTCCGGTGATGGCGAAGTGCCGTATCGGTCATTTTGTCGAAGCGCAAATCCTTGAGGCGATCGGTGTGGACTACATCGATGAATCCGAGGTGTTGACGCCGGCCGACGAAATGCATCACATCAACAAACACCTTTTCAAGGTGCCATTTGTGTGTGGTTGCCGTAATCTCGGCGAAGCGTTGCGGCGCATTGGTGAAGGGGCGGCGATGATCCGCACCAAAGGCGAAGCCGGAACCGGTGATGTGGTCGAAGCTGTGCGCCATGCGCGGGCGGTATTGGGCGAAATTCGCCGTCTGCAGACCATGGCGGAAGAAGAAGTGATGGCATATGCCAAAGAGATCGGCGCGCCATATGAACTGGTGATGGAAACGCGCAGTTTGGGACGCTTGCCCGTGGTGAATTTCGCCGCCGGTGGGATCGCAACTCCTGCCGATGCCGCCATGATGATGCAACTAGGCATGGACGGCGTCTTTGTCGGTTCGGGCATCTTTAAGTCCGGCGACCCTGCCAAACGCGCCGCGGCGATTGTCAAAGCCGTCACCCACTACAATGATCCCTATATCCTGGCCGAGGTCAGCCGTAACCTTGGTGAGCCGATGGTCGGGCGTCAAATTTCATCTATCCCGGAAGCGGAGTTGATTGCAGGACGTGGCTGGTAAACTTCTTCGGATCGGTGTTCTTGCCTTACAGGGAGATTTTGCTGAACATATTGGCGTGTTGCGCCGGCTAGGTGTCGAAGCCGTGGAAGTGCGCCTTGCCGAGCAGTTGGATGGCCTGGATGGTTTGATCATGCCGGGCGGCGAATCGACTACCTTCGGCAAGCTGGCGCAGGACTTTGGCTTGATCGAGCCGTTGCGGCAGTTTGGCCGCCAGAAGCCGCTGTGGGGCACCTGCGCAGGAGCGATCTTCCTTTCAAAGGATGCTCATCGGCCGCAGCCCTTACTGGGTTTGATGGACATCACTGTGGAGCGCAATGCTTTTGGCCGCCAGGTGGCAAGTTTCGAGGTCGATTTAGAAGTACCAGCGCTAAAAGCGGTGAGCGATGAAGACCTTCCCTTTCATGCGATCTTCATTCGCGCTCCACTGATTGACAGCGTTGGTGAAGGTGTGCAGGTGTTAGCCCGCCTGGAGGACGGAAGGATCGTGGCCGCTCAACAAGGACACTGGTTGGCAACTTCCTTCCACCCTGAACTGACCGGCGACCCGCGCTTCCATCAGTACTTCTTGCGGCTGGCAAGTGCCTCAAAATGATCGCTGCTGCGGCAGGCAGCCGTTCTTGCGCGGCTATGGCAGCTTGTAAAAGATGAGTATCCGTCCTTTTGATTGGCGTGATATCTTCGCCTTCCACCGTTGGCGAGGGGAGGGCGTTTTCTTGCATAGCGCCTGGAGGCTGACGCGCGGTCCGCTCTCGATGCCTGGCGCCATGCTTTCCAGCCTGACGTCTGCCGGCGGCCTGGTCACGGCCGTCTATCAGACCGAGAACGGCGATCTGCCGCTGATCGGACAGGCAATCCAGAACGGTGGTTCTTCCTGGGCGCATTTGCTTTTCCTGACCCCGGCGCAGGCAATTAACGCCCTCAGCCTGGGCGGACTTCATGAGCATTTTGCTCATGTGGTGACGCCCCGTGGTGCCTTGCGCTTTCTTGCCGATATTGACGAGCACTCGCCCACTTTTGAAGTCTTGCGTCAGGTGGGATATGCGGTTTATTCGCGCCAGCGCATCTGGCAGTTGCCGAAGGGAACAGAGGTAGCACAGTGTCCGCAATCAAGCGGTTGGCGAATTGCCTTTGAAGGCGATCTGATTGCGATCCGCAGCCTTTACCACAACATCGTGCCACCGCTGGTACAACAGGTCGAACCGCCGCCAGCCGCACCGCTGCGTGGCCTGGTGTATCAGACCGGAGAAGGTTTGCTTGCCTACGTCGAATTGCGCTACGGGCAACGCGGTATTTGGATCCAACCGCTCTTCCATCCGGATTTACAAAACCTGAAGGCTGTGTGGAGCGAGCTCATCCATCAAGTGCCCTATCGCTTTGCCCGACCGGTTTATGTCTGTGTCCGTTCTTATCAAGCCTGGCTTGAAACGGTATTGGAAAGTTTGGGCGCCGAGGCAAGCCCGCAACAGGCGGTGATGGTCAAGCATCTCAGCGTATCCAGGCGAGCTGTGCAACCCGCAACCGTCCCCCTCCTGGAAAGCGGCCAGGCGGAAATCTCGGTGCCGTTTGTTAATGTGGAAAATTCTCGTAACGCATGACCCAATTGAAAATTACTGACGATTTACAAGCTCTCTTAAGCGTTTTACCTCCTTCGATTACGGAGGCGGTACAAAAAGCGAACAACAGCGATGACCTCCTGGAGGTGATCCTGGACCTAGGGCGCGTGCCCACGGCAAGGTTTATTGATCGTGAGATCATTTTGCGCCCTCAAGAAGTTCAACGCGCTGACCTGGATTATGTCGTCGAGCGGATTGGCGAATTCGACGCCGACAACCGCGCCGGAATCGAACGCACCCTGCACCGCATCTCTGCCATTCGCAACCGCCACGGGCATATTGTCGGCTTGACCTGCCGCGTCGGGCGCGCCGTCTATGGTACGACTGACATCATCAAGGATTTAATCGAAAGCGGTCGCAGCCTGTTGATCTTGGGTCGGCCTGGAGTAGGGAAAACCACCATGCTCCGCGAAGCAGCCCGTATTCTGGCAGAGACGAAACGGGTGGTGATTGTCGATACCTCCAACGAGATTGGCGGTGATGGCGATGTGCCCCATCCAGCGGTTGGCCGGGCGCGGCGCATGCAAGTCAGCACGCCTTCCCTCCAGCACGAGGTGATGATCGAGGCGGTCGAGAACCATAATCCCGAAGCGATTGTTATCGATGAAATCGGGCGCGAGCTGGAAGCCGCCGCGGCGCGTACCATCGCCGAACGCGGCGTGCAACTGATCGGTACAGCGCATGGCAACACCCTCGAGAATCTCCTGCTCAATCCCACCCTTTCCGATCTGGTGGGGGGGATTGAGTCGGTGACTCTCTCGGATGAGGAAGCCCGAAGGCGAGGCACTCAAAAGACTGTCCTGGAACGGCGCTCTCCGCCGACTTTTGATGTCCTGATCGAGATCCAAACCCGGGATCGGGTAGCGGTGCACCAAGATGTCGCTGCTGCAGTGGATGCGCTCCTGCGCGGTTATCCCTTGCCGCCGGAGATTCGCTCCCGTGATGAAGCGGGCGAAATTCACATCGAAAGAGCCGCCCTGCCGACGCGCCCCTTTGCCAGCCGACCAGGCAGCCAGCAGGGGTATCGGCGTCAATATAACGGGTATGAGAGCGAGATAGCTCGCCAGAGTGAAAGTGAACCGCTTCCAGAAGCCAAATCCCCTGCTCCCAATGGCTTGCCCACCGTGCGCATTTATCCTTACGGGGTGGCGCGCAACCGTCTTTCACAGGCTGCCCGTCGTTTGGGTGTGCCTGCTGTGCTGGTCAGTGAGCCTTCTCAGGCCGATGTTCTGGTGACCCTGCGCACCTACTACCGCAAGCGCCAACATGCCATCGTGGATGCCGAGCGCCGCAATATGCCCATTCATGTCCTGCGTGCCAACACCGTCAATCAGATGCAACAATTCCTTTCTGATTTGTACAATCTGGAGGTGGATTTTGGGCCGCACAACGGTGAGATGGACTACCTGCGCGAGACCCAGGCAGCCATTGAAGCGGTTTTGAACGGCGAGCGCTGGGTTGAACTCTCGCCGGCCAACGCTGCGATCCGCCGTTTACAACATCAGATGGCGCGTCAGGCGAACCTGGTCTCGCATTCCTACGGCAAAGAGCCCAATCGCCGCGTGCGCATCTTCCGCGATGGATGATCTATTGATGGGGATTATTTCAGTTCCGCCCATTAATCAACGCAAACGCACCCCGCAAGAAGCGATCGAGGATGTCGTGCGCCAGATTGCTCAGAAATTTCACCCGCGCACGATCATCCTCTTTGGTTCTTACGCATATGGGAATCCCCATCCTGAAAGCGATGTTGATCTCCTTGTCGTCATGGATAAGCCCACTAAAGAGACCCAGCAGGCGATCAGGATTACCCAAAGTCTGGAACGAGACTGGTTTGGACTCGATCTGATTGTTTGTACCCCAGAAAAACTAAAAAACAGGATTGCTCTCGGTGACTCATTCTTGAGACAAATCATCAGGAAAGGGAAAGTACTGTATGAAGCCCCTGACTGAGGAATGGGTTTCTAAGGCAGAAGATGAGACCGACTTAGAAGCGGATGAATATTAACCAAACTGGTATATTTATATCCCTCGAGGGGTCGGAGGGATGCGGCAAGACCACGCAGAGTCAAGCCCTAGCTGAGTTTCTCAAGCAGCAGGGTTATGATGTCCTGCTGACCCGTGAGCCTGGCGGCACAGCGATCGGTGAACAGATTCGCGCCATCCTTGGCGACCGGCAGAACACTGCCATGCACCTGCGCACGGAGATTTTGCTCTTTCAGGCTTCGCGCGCCCAACTGGTCGAGGAAGTGATTCGTCCCCATCTGGCGCGGCAAGGGATTGTGGTTTGCGACCGCTATGCCGATTCAACCCTTGCCTATCAAGGGTATGGCTATCGGCGCATCCCGATGGAACAGGTGCGCGCCCTGGTCGAATTTGCCATCGCCGGCTTACAGCCAGACCTGACGTTGCTGTTGGACCTGGACGTGCAAATCGGTTTACGCCGCCGCACCCGCGGGGGTGAAATCAACCGCCTGGACACCTACGAAATAGCGTTCTACCAACGCGTGCGCGATGGCTATCTGGAAATGGCGCGCCTTCAGCCAGAGCGATGGGTGATTGTCAACGCCGAACTACCGTTTGAGGTGGTTCAGGCAGAATTGCGCCGCCTGGTCTTGGAACGTTTACAAAGGGTTTAGAAATCGTCAAAATCTGATCCGCCGCCGTCGCCCTCTTCCGGTCCGGCCAGGTCGGGCATGGCTTTTTCAATTTCCTCCGGGCTTTGCCCGGCTTCGAGGCGGTCTACCACTTCATCAAACTCTGGCGGTAGTTCTTCTCCCAATTCGTTCCCCATGCGCCGCATCATTTTGCCTAATGCTTTGGGATCGTCTTCCAAACCAGCCAACAGGCTCGGATCGGCCAGCTCTTCCAGACGACTCTCTTCGGATTTGGCGATGCGCACCCGGGTGATGCGCCGTTGCACATTTGCGCTATTACAAAACGGGCAAGTCACCGCCCGAGTACCATATTCAGTATAGCTAAGAAAGATTTCAAAACGCCTGTGACAATCTAAACACCGATAGGGATAATAGGGCATTTTCTCACCTCCACGGCACACATCCTGATTTTGAAATTATAATCAGGTTGGGAGAAGTTTGACAATGCATTTACAAAGCGAGCCGTTATTAATTGTAATTTCCGGCACTTCTGGAGCGGGCAAGGATAGCGTGATCAAAGCGTTGCAGCAGCGCGGTTTGCCCATCCATTTTGTTGTGACCGCGACCAGCCGCCCCAAACGCCCCAACGAAGTGGAAGGGGTTGATTATCTGTTCGTCACTCGCCAACGCTTTGAGGAGATGATTGCCAACGATGAACTCATCGAACACGCAGTGGTCTATGGCGAGTATAAAGGAGTGCCCCGCCAGCAAGTGATGGAAGCGCTTGCCAGCGGCAAGGATGTCGTTTTGCGCGTCGATGTGCAAGGCGCGCTCACCTTGCGCAAGCAATTCCCCCAGGCAGTGCTGATCTTCCTGAGCGCCGAGGACTTACAAGAAGTGGCTGCCAGATTAGAGAGCCGCTCCACCGAAGAGGCTGAAGAACTGCGCCGTCGCCTGGATACTGCCCAGTGGGAGCTGGAACACCTTTGTGACTTCGACTATTGGGTGGTTAATCGCCGCGGCCAGTTGCAGCAAACGGTCGATATCCTGATTGCCATCATCCAGGCTGAACATCATCGCATTTGCCGTCAGCGAGGCTTGCCATGAACCTGGGTGACTTCCCTCCCAGCAGGTCGCAACTCGATCAAGTCTCAGGCGTACTACCGCCTTCTCCTCCAGCGGTGATGGTTCGTTATCCCCAAACGAAACCGCGAGTTACGTATCTGCTGATGGGGATTTGCATCGCAGTCTATCTGACTCAAATGGCAAGTGAATTCCTTTTGGGCACTGATCTGCCGGCTTTGCTGGGGATGAAGATCAACCAGGCTATCCTAAGTGGGCAGGTCTGGCGCTTTCTCACGCCGATGTTTCTGCATGGTTCCATCGTGCATATTGCCTTCAATATGTATGCTCTTTTTATATTTGGGCCTTCCCTTGAGGCGCGCTTCGGTTCGGGGCGCTTTTTGTTGCTCTTTCTGGTCAGCGGTTTTGTTGGCAATGTGTTCTCTTTTATCTTTTCGGAGGCGGCCTCATTGGGCTCATCCACGGCAATTTTTGGCTTGCTTGGCGCCGAAATGGTTTTCTCATACCGCAATCAGGGGTTGTTGGGCAGCGGCGCCCGCCGGGTGTTGATCAATGTGCTTACCGTTGCGGGAATCAATTTAATCATTGGTCTCTCGCCTGGCATCGACAACTGGGGACATATCGGCGGACTGGTGGGCGGCTCGCTGTTTACCTGGTTCGGAGGACCGCTTTTGGTCCTTGATGGCATTTATCCGAATTTGACGGTCGCTGACCGACGCGAATCTAGGACAGTTTTCCTGGCAGCTCTCGGCGTGGGTGGTTTCTTTCTCGCTCTGGCTGCTTTTTGGATGATTCTACGTCACGGAGGTTTATAGCAAGATGGAAGTTTTGGTCACCGGGGGAACCGGTTATATTGGCAGCCATACGGTGGTGGAGTTATTGCAGGCTGGCTATCAAACGGTCATTGTCGATAACTTAAGCAATAGCAAAGCGCAGGTTTTAGAGCGCATCGAAGAGATCACCGGTAAAGTGCCGCTCTTTTACCAGGCTGATTTGCGCGATGAGGCTGAAATGAAGCGGATTTTTAAAGCGCATTTCTTTGAAGCCGTCTTACATTTCGCCGGTTTGAAAGCGGTGGGCGAGTCGGTGGAGTTTCCCTTGCGCTATTACCATAACAACCTGACTGGCACGCTAATCTTGCTGCAGACCATGCAGGAATTTGGAGTCCATCGCTTGGTGTTCAGCTCATCCTGCACCGTTTACGGCGCCAATCAGGAAATGCCTTTGCGCGAAGACTTTCCTATTGCCCCTCTCAGCCCGTATGGACAAACCAAAGCGATGATCGAACAAATGTTGCGCGATCTGGTGGTCGCCGAACCGGGTTGGCAAGTTACTCTGCTGCGCTATTTCAATCCGGTAGGTGCGCATCCCAGCGGTTTGATCGGTGAAGACCCCAATGGCATCCCCAATAATCTGTTTCCGTATATCACTCAGGTGGCGGTGGGTCGCTTGCCTTATCTGCGTGTTTTTGGCAATGATTACCCTACTCCAGACGGCACCGGAGTGCGTGACTATATTCACGTAGTTGATTTAGCTATCGGTCACTTGCGAGCGTTGGAGAAGTTAACCCAACCAGGCCTGTTTGTTTACAATCTGGGCACCGGGCGCGGCTATAGTGTCCTGGAAGTCGTCAGAGCCTTCGAGAAAGCGACCGGTAAGAACATTCCCTATCAGATTGTTGAGCGTCGCCCTGGTGATGTGCCGATTGCCTATGCCGACCCAAGCTTAGCCCGGCTTGAGCTAGGCTGGCGCGCCGAACGAGGGATTGAGGAGATGTGTGTGGATGCCTGGCGCTGGCAGACCAAAAATCCTATGGGATATGAGTGAAAGGGAGCGATCAACGCTCTCCCCTCTCCCGCCGTGGGAGCGGGGTTGGGGGTGAGGGTCTCCCCTCTCCTGCTCTGGGAGAGGGGTTGGGGGTGAGGGTCTTCTCCCCTTGATCCCCAGCAGGGTGAATTGGGGGTTAATCCTCCAAGTTCCCGCTTGGTGATACCCTGAAACCCGGTATAATGTATAATAGGGTAACCTTCATCGCACTCTAAACCAATTGGAGGAAACAGACATGGCAGAGATTAACATTGAATTGCGCAAAAATGGCTCGATGAAACTTCCCGGCCCGCTGGTGTTGATCGATGAAAACGGCGAAGAGAAAGTCATCGACAAAGCTGTGGTGTCGTTTTGTCGTTGCGGCGGCTCGAAAGACAAACCCTTCTGCGATGGCACTCACAAAGAAATTGGCTTTGAAGGGCCTTCGTTCACGGTCAAGTTAAAAACAACGGAATAAAGACTGCTCCCAACACCTGTTTGATACGCTGAAAATCCTTTGCCTCTCACAAGAGACACGCTTCTCGATCATGCAGACCTGTGGCTGGCGACTGCGGGCTTGGGATTTGAGCCTGGTGGCAATCTGGTCTATCACTGATTTTGTCAGGCGATCAGTGACCTTGCACGAAGTTTGAAGAACTCATCTGGACGGTGGGATCAATATTCTTCAGCAACACTCCGGTCATCAAAGCATTCGCGAGAGCGATCAGCGGGAAGATGACCAATTCCATCGCGCTGACCGGCACTCCAACCCGCAACATATTTAATCCCATCACGCTCACTGCGGTGCCCAGGATCAGGAATTTGAGCATTCCCACCGAAGCCAGCAGGTAACCCCAGGGACGCCGGCGCAACAACAGGATACCCGAAAGAACGCAGAGCGGAACGACAATGGCTAAATCCATGGCCTGGATGAACATACTGGTGGTGTTTTCCAGGGCGGGAATGGCGCCTGCCGGGTAGGTAGCGGCAATGCGTCCGAACCAGGCAAGGAGCAAGAACCCGGCCGCAAAGAAGAGCAGGGCGGCAATCCAACCACGCGGCAGTTGAGCAGAAAAGTGAGCTGGCAGGGAGGCAACATCGAAAGACATCATCACCAAGACCAGAGCGAACAAGCTCAGGCTAAATAACGCCACATAAACCAGGAACAAGGGGTTGTATGCTGCGCCAAAACACATGGTGATATAGGTGTAAAGAATAAAGCCCAGTGTGCCAGCCAGTAACAACCGTCCGCGCAGAGAATTGTGCAAGCTCAGCCAAAAGGAGATCGCCAACAAGGGCAAGCCAAATACGAGCATGACCAGGTCGTTGGCTTGCATTTGAGCTGCGGAACTGACCGTGTCCCAGTAGTACAGGCCGCGGGCGTTAAGGGTCACTTGTTCGCCGCGGAAAGTGGTCAGCGGGTAGGGCGTACCTTCGGCGGGCCAGAGACCTGCCAGGGTGGCGACCAATGTCAGGACAAAAACCAGCGGGATAAGCCATTTGAGGGTGTTTTGGTATTTCATGGGAAACCTACTTTTTTGAAAAGGTTGGAAAGGAATTTACAAGCCTTTGTGTCTCCTTATCCTAAGGAAACGGTCTCAGCCCAGCGCCGAATGGCGTTCCAGTCGCGCTGGTCGGATTCAACCGCTTTGACCATGCTGGCGATGAAACGGTCGAGGAAAGAGAGGCGTGAGAAGTCCATTACACCGGTGAAGAAGACTTCGGGCGCATTCGGCAGGAGGGCGCGGACGGGGGCCGTGTAGGCAGCGCGTGCGGTCTGGCTGGCTTCGTCATCACCGGCGTTCAGCATGTGGACGGTGAACAGGGCGGCGGGCAGGCCATTGAGCACAGATTGGTTGGACTGGATGAATTTGAACATCTCCGGCAGCCAGTTGCCCATGCGGATGGCGCTGCCCAGAATGACTGCCTGGTAGCCATCGAGCGATGAGACCTTTTTGACCGGCTTGACTTCCACACTGAAGCCACGACCAGCGATTGTCTCGCCGAGGGTAGCGGCAATCTCCGCTGTAGAACCAGCCCGGGTGGCGTATGCAATCAGGATATGTTTATTCATTGGGTGTTCCTTTCTAAGGTTGAGTTCGGGGAATGATAACGGCGGGGCTTGCGTGGCAACGTACCCCAGGCCGGAGCAGGTGACGACCGAAGTTGCCAGTGCCAGCCCGCTTAATTTGAGAAAATCGCGACGAGAAAGGTTTTGGTGAGTCATCTAGTTCCTCCAGTATTTATGGACAATGAGATGAGGAGACAACCAAAGTTGTGCAGGCTGCGCAGGATGCCCAGCAACCCAGATTGATCGACCTGCAGGTTGGAGAGGATTAGAGCCTCCCCCTCCTGAACAAGTGTTGTCTCGGGCGGACAAAAGGCAGCAGTGAAATCAGCCTCCAATTTTCCGGCAATCGTCAGGGTATAGGTGTGAATTTGACTAAAGTTCGTAGCTGGGTTTGGATTCATGATTGTTCCTCATGTTCCCAGTGTACCCCCTCTTGTCGAATCATGGACTACCCGAAGATGTAGTCCGCTGGGGAAAAATCATGTAGTTTTGAACTACTCAAGCAAACCCAGTTCTCGCCCCCGCTCGATGGCTTTGACTTGCTTATCCACGCCTAATTTGCTGTAGATACTTTTGATGTGAAAGCGAACGGTATTCGTGCTTATCACCAATTGTTCGGCAATTTCGGCATATTTCATGCCTTGCGCCAGCAGTCGCAATACTTCCAATTCCCGTTGGCTAAGCGCCTCAACCAAACCCTCTTGGGGTTGTATCTTGGCGGTGGAACGCTCTTTTCTAGCGAATGCCTCTAGCAGGGTTTGGACATCTTCTGTCTTCTTCAACTGCTCTAGAATTCGGGCAACCTCAACTCCCTCCTCCACAAACGTGCGGATATATCCTTCTGATTCCCCTAAAACCAGGGCGCGCTCTAACCATGCAGCGGCAGTCTGGGCATCGCCCAATTTTTCGTACATTAAAGCTCCCAATACAAGCGCCAGCATGGTGGTATAGTTCCGTTGAGCGGCCTCTGCTAATGCAACGATCCTGTCCGCTAGTTCGACCCCCTCCAGGAGATCAGCTTTTTTACCCCGCTTCAGCAATAGACGCAGATAAGCGAGCTGGATTTCATCCGAGGCTTGAAGGGCAGCTTCTGCGGTTTGGATGCCACTCTGGCGCAAAATTGCCTCTGCTTCGGCGGTCTGGCCAACTGCAAGAAAAAATTGAACCTGATGGGCAAGAAAAGTTGGCTTCAACCAGCCAGGCGCACCCGTCTGGATCAACGCCTGTGCATCTTGAAGATTTTTTGCTGCGCTGTCCAGGTCTCCCTCTGCAAGAGAGAGGCGGACTAAATTAAGGCGGGAATAGACCAAAGAGGCCTGATGACCAAGCAGGGTTGCCAGTTGTATTCCACGCAGAAAATGATCCCGTGCTTGCTCGATCTGATTTCGCTCGTAATAGACCAGCCCTAATGCCCCATACACTACTCCGATGATGGGCGACACCGTCTCCCTGGAGCGCTCCATTTGTTCAATGATTTGCGCAGATACCTGTGCGGCAAAATTTAGCCGACCAAACTGGAGGTTCATCAGGATGAGGTGAGAGGTTGCCAGTGCACCAGTGACCGGATCGTCGGACTGACGACTGTAATGTACGGCTTGCTGTAAGGCGTGCACGGCGCGATCATATTGTCCCGCCTGGCGATAGCTTGCTCCCAGGCCCAGAGATGCCAGACCCATCACACGCACGTTATCAGGAGAGACAACTTCCAGCGACTTTTCAGCATCTTGGATGGCTTCTGAAATCTTACCCTGGGATTGCATCAGGTTGGCTTTCAATGCCAGGCATTCTGCCCATAAATCACCCGTTGCCGCGGCATTTTCCAGGGCCGACTCAACTTGTTGGAGATGGGATGCAACCTGAGCATAATTGCCGCGCAGAAGAGCCATCCAGGCAAAGACCAGGTTGGTGCGCAAATTTTGGGCGCGCCACTCTGCGGGCAGGGATTGCATCCACCTTTCAACCTGGCGTACGTACCCCTGATTTAACAATGTCCAAGCGTGCGTTTCAAGCAAGCTAACGGCGCGGGCAAAATCTCCGGCAGCCAGGGCATGATCGATTGCTTCCGAAGGCATGTCCTGGTTTTGGAACCAATCCGCTGCCCGAAGATGGAGGACCTGAAGGCGATCTGGCTGGGAACGTCTCAAAACACTCAATAGTAAATCTGCGAACAGACGATGGTAGCGAACCCATTGCCCTTGGTCATCCAACGGAATCAAAAAGAGGTTGGAGGACATGATTTGCTCCAGCAAGGCTGCAGCATCGCTCCGTTGGGTTACTGCCTGACAAAGGGCGGCGTTGAACCTGGCAAGGATAGATGTCTGGAGCAGAAATTCTTGCACAGAAGGCGATTGTTGTTTTAGGACTTCTTCGGTAAGATAACTGAGAATGTAACGATGATCTCCCCTTAAGGATTCAATCACAGTAGCGGGGTCATGGCGCCCTTGCATGGAGAGGGCGGCCAATTGCAGACCCACGATCCAGCCTTCGGTACGCTCCTCTAAAAGGGCAAGATCGTTTTCGGAAAGGGGAATTTGCATCACATCTTGAAAAAAGCGAAGGGTTTCTTCGTGGTTAAAGCGCAAGTCGGCGGCGCGAATCTCGGTCAATTGAGCATGGGCGCGCAGGCGTCCCAGTGGCATGGGAGGGTCTTCGCGGCTGATAATTACAAACTGCAAGGGTAGGGGTTGAGCGATTAGTTCCTGCAAAATGCCAAGAATGAAGTTGTCCTGGATATACTGGAAGTCATCCAGTACGCAAACCAGGGGCGTTTGCGACGCTAACAGGTCTGCAGTTAATAACGCAATCAGAGTTTCAGACGGTGGAAGTTGATTGGCTTTTAGCAGAGCGATTAATTCCGTGCCGATGCTCTCGACAGCTTTTTGTAAGGCTGTCACCAGATACAGAAAAAAGCGCAATGGCTCATTGTCGGCTTCATCCAGGGAAAGCCAGGTGATCGTTCGTCGAGTGCTCTCGCGCCATTCTGCCAAGAGCGCGCTTTTTCCGTAACCCGTCGGAGCCGAAATCAAGATCAAGGGATGCTGATGACGCAACCCTTCTTCCATGCGTGAGACCAGGTGGGGACGCTTGACTCTCCGCACTGGTGCGGGCGGTGGGAAGAATTTGGTGGCAATTAAAGGAAGCGGTTTCATGAAAAAGCTACCATCTGCCAGGTTTTCCCACAGCAACGAATTGCATCGAACCCATCCGTTCAGATGGGTTTATCGGTTTGGAGCTGGATACTGGTGCAACTCTGGTCTGGATTTTACAATATTCTGCCGCCCTTGCCAACACCCTGATGGCTCTGCTGGTGCACGAAAAGGTTATCGGAGAATAAAAGTAATTTTAGCGAACTACTTTGTTCTGTAGAGATGGGGTAAAATCATTCCATGCTCGTCCTGGCTTCGAACTCTCCTCGGCGGCGCCAGCTTTTGACGTTATTAGGGGTGCCCTTTACCATCCAGGCAGTGGAAATCGATGAAACACCCCAATCTGGCGAAAAGCCGCTCGATTACGTGCAACGCCTGGCGCGCTCGAAGGCTCTGCAGGCGGCGCAGAAGATAGCTGCTTCAGCTTTCATCTTGGCTGCCGATACGACTGTGGCGATGGAAGAAGCCGCCGGCACCTGGACAATTTTCGGTAAACCCGCCGATGCGCAAGAGGCCGAGGAAATGCTGCTCCGCTTGCGCGGGCGAACACATTTTGTCTTCACAGGCTTAGCCTTGCTGCGCAATGCCGATGGTTCTTTATGGGAGGACGTGTGTATTTCGGAAGTCCCGATCCGCGATTTTTCAACTGCAGAGATGCGAGCCTATATCGCCAGCGGTGACCCTTTTGACAAAGCCGGAGCTTACGCGATTCAACATGCGGCTTTTCATCCGGTGGAGAACTTCTCGGGCTGTTTTGCCAATGTCATGGGTTTACCGCTCTGCCATTTGGCGCGATTGCTGGCTGGAGCCGGAATATCTGGAGAGCAACACGTTGCCCTGCAGTGTTTGCAATCGCTAGATTACGACTGCGCTGTGACTGACAGATTGAGATAAAACCTCCACAGCAGGTTCCATGCAGGCCTGGCTTCTGCCGAAAGCGAAATGATGATGCCTTCAACAGGCAAACCAGACTAGATGGGCACAGAAAAGCCTAATTTTTGGCATTTAGACATCTGTCATAGTTAAGTATATGAGTTAATTCCTATACTTCACATTGAATATTTGGTCTATAATTAATGCAAGAATAATCCATAGTTCTTTCTTTTCTTCCCGAAGCTGCTGTGAACATGAAGTATGCAGGAGTTCAAATGAGGAGGTGTGTATCGGTTCTTTTCCCAAAGCTCTTTCTTCCATAACCTAACATCATAAGAATTTGGTAGAGAGGAGAATAGATCATGAAGGTATCCCCACTGATCGGTATACTGGTTTTTATGTTTGCCTTTGCCCTGGCAGGCTGTCAATCTGCTACGCCTGCCCCTGTCACCCAAGCGCCTGCCGAACCGCCAGCTTGCCCAACCGCCGTTCCCTGTCCCCCCGTTGTCGAACCGCTCGTAAAACAAGTGCCCTTTGAACAGCAATGGGCTGCCTCGGGGCACAACAAGGCCGATTCTGAAGCCTTCACCTACTGGAACGAGAGCCAGGAGAAAGCTATTCCGGTAGAGTGCGCCAAGTGCCACGGCGAAGCCGGTTTTCTGGATTTCCTCGGCGAGGATGGAACAGCAGCCGGTGCGGTAGATAATCCTGCCCCGCTCGGTACAACCGTAACCTGTGTTACCTGCCACAACGCAGCGACAGCAAAGATGACCACTGTCGCCTTCCCATCCGGCGCTGAAGTTACAGGGCTGGGCGGCGAAGCGGTCTGTATGCAATGTCATCAAGGGCGCGCCTCCAAACTCAGCGTCGACGGTGCATTGGAAAAAGCTGGCTTGACCAACAATCTCGATCAACCCAACCCCGAATTAGGTTTTGTGAACATTCACTATTATGCGGCTGCTGCAACCCTTTATGGCACGATAACCAAAGGTGGTTATGAATACGACGGTAAGCGTTACGATTATAAAAACGACCATGTTGAAGGTTTTGACACCTGTATTGGTTGTCATAACTCCCATACCCTTGAACTCAAGCTGGAAGCCTGTGCCACCTGTCATCAGGGGGTTGCCAGCGTAGAAGATGTGCGCAAGATCCGCATGGCTGGTTCCGAAGCCGATTATGACGGCGATGGAGACATTAAGGAGGGCATTGCCAGCGAAATTGAAGGCTTGCAAGAGATGCTCTTCACCGCCATTCAGGCCTACGCTACCGAGGTTGCCGGGCAGGCAATCGGCTATAACCCGCAAGCCTACCCCTATTTCTTTGCCGACCAGAATGGTGATGGCGCCATTGACGAGAGTGAAGCCAATTTCAACAATCGTTATCAGAATTGGACCGGGCGCTTGCTCAGAGCAGCTTACAACTATCAGACCTCCAAGAAAGATCCAGGCGCCTATGCTCATGGCGGTAAGTACATTGTCCAACTGCTGTATGACTCGATCGAAGACCTGAACACCAAACTCTCATCGCCGCTCAGCCTGGCGAAGGCGCGGCGTATTGATCCGGGGCACTTTGCTGGCTCAGAATATGCTTTCCGATACTGGGATAAGGATGGCGAAGTGCCCGGCATTTGTGCCCGTTGTCACACTGCTTCGGGCTTACCAACCTACCTGAAGAACGGGGTAAATATTGCCGCAGCTCCCTCCAATGGCCTGAACTGCGCCTCCTGCCATAACGACTTAGCCACCTTCACCCGCTTTGAGGTTGGTGCAGTCACTTTCCCAAGTGGGGCAAAGCTAGACTTCGGCAACGCAGATGCGAACCTGTGCTTGAACTGCCACCAGGGGCGCGAGTCCACAGTGAGCATCGATCGGGCCATCCAGGCCGCTGGCGTCCCGAACGATCAGGTCTCCGAAGCGCTCACCTTTCGCAATCCTCACTATTTTGCCGCCGGGGCAACGCTCTTTGGCGATGAAGCAAAAGGTGCCTATCAATTTAGCGGCAAACAATATGCTGGGCGCTTCCAACATGTGGAGAAATTCAGCACCTGCATCCAATGCCACAGCGCCCATGCCCTGGAAGTCAATGTCCAGGAGTGTAGCGATTGCCATACCAGTGTCAATAGTCTGGCTGACCTGCGCGCTTTACGGCTAAACACGCAGGGTGACTTTGATGGGGATGGCGATGAAACCGAAGGCCTGGCTGGCGAAGTAGAAACCATGAAGGAAAAACTCTACGCTGCCATTCTGGAGTATGCCAGCACGAAAGCCGGCGCGCCCATCGTCTATGACCCATACGCTTATCCGTACTACTTCAACGACACCAATGCGAATGGGGTGGTGGATCCCGACGAGGCTGTCTTCCCGAACGCCTACAAGAGTTGGACGCCCAACCTGTTGCGCGCCGCATATAACTACCAGTGGGCGCAAAAAGACCCCGGCGCGTATGCCCACAACGCCAGATACATCTTGCAAGTTCTCTACGACAGCATTCAGGCAGTGGGCGGAAGTGTCAGCGGAATGAAACGCCCGTAAAATTCTCTCGGAATCTAAAGCGTGCGCAGGCGTTGGCTTGCGCACGCTTTATACTTAAATGAATGGGCGGCAACGGATCGGTTAGTATCTTGACAATGTCAATTTACCTACCAGAGGCTCTAATTTGCAGGGCAGACCGTCCACGAATAATTCACGAATGCACGAATAGCGCTGTCATTCGTTTATTCGTGATCAATTCGTGGACGGTTTTCTCAGCAAATTATCTACACGACTTGTGATGGTAGGTTGTTACCATTAAGTTTACGTTTGCCGAAATATCTACATGAGCAAGTGCGTGAATTGGCAAAGGAAGAAGGTATTTCTGTCAACCAGTTTATCGTGCTTGCAGTTGCTGAAAAAATTGCGGCAATTTCTACCATAGAGTATTTAGAAAAACGTGCCAAACGTGGCAGTCGGGAGAGATTTTTAGAAATTCTTAACAAAGCCCCGGATGTCGAGCCAGAAGAGTTTGATAGAATGTGACGAAGGCTTCCACCTCCCGTACACACCATCTGTTTTTGGAGAGTGAGGTATTCGCCCAACCTGTGCTATCAGCCAATAGGAGTCCCTTAAGTCGTGCAGTGGCTATTGCGCCAGCCGTTGCACGACCTACACTTTCGTTCAGTTTTTACGTTTTATCGAAATGCATCCAATCCAACCCACTCAATCCTTGTCACACAGATTAGCTCAAGTGACCACCCTTTTCTTGAAATTGGGCATTACTGCTTTTGGCGGACCAGCCGCGCATATTGCCATGATGCACGATGAAACCGTACGAAGGCGTAAGTGGCTCAGCGAGCAGGAATTCCTGGATTTAGTCGGAGCGACAAACTTAATTCCTGGTCCGAACTCGACAGAAATGGCGATTCACCTGGGTTATCTCCGCGCCGGATGGCTCGGACTGATCGTCGGTGGGCTTAGTTTCATTTTGCCGGCCATGTTTATGGTGATGGGATTGGCATGGGCATATGTGCAATATGGGACTACCCCTCAAGTAGAGTGGTTGCTATGCGGTGTCAAGCCGGTAGTCATTGCGATTATCATCCAAGCACTTTGGAACCTAGGCCAGAAGGCAATCAAGAGTCGCATGCTTGCAGCTGTTGGGGTAATGGTTCTTATTGCGTATTTCTTTGGGGTCAACGAAATTTTCCTGCTTTTTGCGGGCGGACTGTTGACCATGATGGTCACGAACTGGCAAAGATTGAGAAAGCAACCAATGAGTTTCTTTCTCATCCCGATATTTACTGCACAGAAAGTCTTATCGCTCTTCACAATGGCTTCCGTTCCTTTTAGTTTGCCATTGTTGTTTTTCACCTTTCTGAAAATTGGCGCGGTGCTCTATGGCAGCGGTTACGTTCTGCTGGCTTTTCTGCGCGCCGATTTTGTGGTGCGTTTGGGTTGGCTCACGGATAAACAAATGATTGACGCAGTTGCTATTGGTCAGGTTACACCTGGCCCGGTTTTTACAGCCGCCACATTCATTGGTTTCATTCTGGGAGGAGTGCCAGGGGCGTTATTGGCAACCCTGGGTATTTTTCTGCCCGGCTTCATTTTCGTGGCTATGGTAAATCCGCTGATTCCTCAAATCCGCAACTCACCCTGGGCAAATAGCCTGTTGGATGGAGTAAATGTTGCCTCGTTAGGGTTAATGGCTGCTGTGACGTGGCAATTAGGCAAATCGTCACTAATTGACCTCTTGACGGTTTTGGTTGCGACGATTTCTTTCGTGTTAATAGTTCGATTCAAAATCAACTCAACGTGGCTCATTCTCGGCGGTGCGATCGTAGGATTGGGATATGCTGTGTTATCGTAAGTTCATCCCGTTCGATGACTTCGCCGTCTAATCTGCGCATTCAACCGAACGCTTCGCTCACTTCACGACGGCTGAAGCGCGTGCCGTTAGGCGCTTGCCCCGCGAAATGATGGAGAGAGAACAATGTCTTTTGTAACGTCGCTAAAAAACCTCTTTGCGTATTACGTATCAGTTTTTATCTGGTCATTTTTGAATCCTTATGGGCTGGCACAGACTTTACAACAAACCGTGGGGCAATTTATCGCCATTGTTCGATCGGTTGTAAAAGGCGTTGTGTATGATGACACGGTGAGTTTTGTTTTGCCATTTGAAGGAACCTGGCAGGTTGTGAATGGTGGTATTCGCAAACAAACCTCCCATTCGTGGAATCTCGTCGGGCAAAGGTACGCTTATGATTTTGTCGTTGTTGATCAGCATGGAAAAACCTATCAAGGCAGTTTAAGCGAGCCGGAAAATTACTATGCTTTTGGGAAATCTATCCTTGCTGCCGCAGATGGGATTGTAGAAGACGTACGGAAAAATATTCAAGATTACAAGCGAGCGGGAACAGGGTGGGTCGATATTACAACTCCTGATATACGGGGAAACTATGTTGTGTTAAAACATGGCTCGGATAGATATACACTCTACGCCCATTTGAAAGCCGGTAGTATTTTAGTAAAGAAAGGAGATTTTGTTGTTGCAGGACAGAAAATAGGTGAATGCGGGCATTCAGGGCATTCTTCAGAACCCCATTTACATTTTCAATTCCAAGACAGGTCTGATTTTTATACCGCTATTGGTTTGCCCATAAAGTTTCGGAATTTTATGCGCCTGCAAAATGACGCCCAAGAATGCGTCGCACTTGGATTTATTGAACAGGAACAGTTGGTGTACAATGTCAATACTTGTCTGTCAGGATTAACTGAAACTGTAGAATTTATCAAACCGAAAATATCCGACCTGGTATGGAACATGTTTGTCTCATTCTTTACCATTCTGGGAATTTTCGTACTTGTGGTGCGAGTTATCGAATTCGTTCTGAATTTATTGTAAAGTACCCAAGCTGTGCTTGCCCTTATTTCTCCTCACTGCACTGCGCGGCGCAGATGAGGCGTAGCCCGTTGGGCAACAGTGGATAGATCCTTTGTTGACTGGAAATTTCGATTAAATTGAGTTTCATACCTGATATTTAAGGAGCGCAAAATGCTTAAGTATTCCATACCAAAATTCCCTGCAGCCAATGTGCAGGCTGCAATTGAATATTATGAAAAGAAAATGGGCTTCACAAGGCTTTTCGATTACGGCGATTATGCCGCTGTCAAGCGTGACGCAGTAGAAATCCACCTTTGGGCTTGTCAGGATCAAAATATCGCCCACAATACTGCTTGCAGGGTAGCCGTGGATCAAATTGAAGCCCTGTATACGGAGTACATGCAAGCGGACGTTATTCACCCGAATGGAGCAATGGAAGAAAAGCCTTGGGGAGTGAAAGAGTTTGTGGCACTGGATTTGGATGGCAATGGCATATTTTTCTTTGAAGAACGCTGATTGTTCTCTCTAAGATGGATAAAAAAAA
>Ga0308397_1000295_pt1 | contig 37924 bp, 37 predicted proteins | sample Hotspr20SampleT8_FD_202356 | JGI IMG/M metagenome (GOLD analysis project Ga0308397, IMG submission 202356) | Hot spring phototrophic mat microbial communities from Mushroom Spring, Yellowstone National Park, Wyoming, United States - 20051001_T8 ...
GTGGATGTAGTCTAAATCATCGCATTTGGGCGGGTTCATTTTCTGCATCGCTCCCCTTGACTGGCTTCCGTTTTCATGTTATCATTGTATTGTCGATAGGGGTTCGCGGTCAACTGCGTAACTCCTATGAGTCATTACAGTCGCGTGAAGGAGGTGTCCACGTTGTTGTGGTTTCCTGTGCTTTGCATGATACTCATCACCTTCTTGCTGGTGACGGATGCATTTCCAGACCAGTCTCCTTGTCAGGTGTGGGTGACGTCTTCCATGCAGAAAGTCCTTGCGGACGAGGTTCCCCCTGCTTCTGCCGAAAAGGTTCTGCGTCTGTCCGCTGCTCGCGGCGAACGAGAGGCAGGGCAAATTGTGCTTCGCTCGTCCCGCAAGGCACAGTTGGTCCATGTCACAGTCAACGACCTTCAGGCTGGCAAAGGAGTTCGTCTGGGGGCAGAGGCGATAACCATTTACCGGGTGGCGTACATCCATCTGCCCGCACACGGTCGTAAATACCCAGACCCTCTACCACCCTTGCGATTGCCCATGGATCTGGAACCGAATCAGAACCAGCCTCTGTGGATAAGCATTGAGGTGCCCCGTGACGCCCGTCCCGGGCAGTATCGTGGTACGATAGAACTGGAAATGGCCGATGGCGAGGGACACACCATACCGATAGAACTGCGCGTGTGGCGTTTCGAAATCCCGCGAAAGCCGTCGATGCGCACCGCTTTCGGGTTGTGGGGCGATGGCATCGCACGGCATCACGGTGTGACGCCAGACAGCGCTGCCTACTGGGAGAACATCTCCGTCAGACAGGTTTCGGCGCAGGGTGCAACCCCGAAATCGGCTCACCAGAAGCTGATGGAGCGATACTGGGAACTGCTGGTGTCGCGCCGAATCTCGCCCTTCTCAATACCAGTGGACATCTTCTCGCAGGAGGCGGGGAAGTATCTGGGCGACCCGCGCCTGTCCAGCTTCATCATCCCCTATAGCGACGACGAGGCGCAACTGCGCCGAACCGTAGACCATCTGAGACAGGGCGGTTGGCTGGAGAAGGGATACTTCTACGTGGTGGATGAGCCTATCACCCGCGAACAGTATGACCGCCTTGTGGAGATTTGTCAGCGCATTAAAAGAATAGACCCCTCCTTGAAAATCGTTTCGCCCTATTTCCGCCATCCCGAGTTCGACCCCGAAAAGCGACCAGAGGTACTGCTGGATGGGCAGGTCAACATCTGGTGCCCTGTCACAGCCTTTTTCCAGCCCGACCTGCTGCGGGAGCGTCAGCAACGGGGGGAGGAGGTGTGGTGGTATGTCTGCTGCGGACCGGGCAAACCCTATGCCAACTTCTTCGTGGATATGGATGGGATTGACCATCGCATCCTCTTCTGGCAGCAGAAGATGTTTGGGGTACAGGGATTGCTCTACTGGAACACCATCTGGTGGGACCCCAACAGCACGCAAGACCCGTGGGAAGACATCGCGACGGTCAAAAACATCAATCCCAACGTGTATGGCGACGGTTCGCTGGTCTACCCAGGCAAGCGAGTGGGCGTGTATGGTCCGGTGACATCCATTCGGCTTGAGCTCATCTGCGACGGCGCGGAGGATTACGAGTATCTGACCCTCTACGAGAGAGAGTTCGGGGAAGCCGCGACTCAGAAACTGATACGCGAGCTGACCCAGAGCCTGACCGAGTTCGAGAAAGACCCGAAAAAACTGGAGGCAGTGCGCGAGCGCATCGGGCGTGCCCTTGACGAAAGGCACTCCCGCCGGTGATAATAAGGAACCAAACCCAATGGTGAAGGAGTGGGAATGGCTTCCGTAAAGTTCCCTTCCGTACGCTGGCATGAGAAGATAGTCACGTTTCGCCCGCGCCGCACCTGGCGCGGGCTCCAGTCCGTGTATGCGGTGTTGTTGTTTGCTTTCTTCGGCGACCGAGTAGTGCTCAGCGACATCGAAGGGCGCGGCTGGAGCGTACCTAGCGGTCACCTGCAGGAAGGGGAGACGCCAGAGCAAGCCATCCGCCGCGAGGCGCAGGAAGAGGCTGGCATCGTGTTAAATAAAATGGAGCCGCTGGGCGTTTACCTGCTGCAGGAGGCAGACGGCACCCGCTGGTACGCGCCGGTGTTCATCGGAGAGGTGGCGCACTTCATGGCGATACCGGACAGTAGCGAGTCGCATGGGGTGCTGTTAATACCTCCTGAGGATGTGCAGGAGGTGTATCATCTCTGGGACCCGTTGATAGCGCAGGTATTCCAGTACGCGCTGGAGCAATACCGTGAGCGGTTCCGCCCCGGTGTGCCGTTGCATGAGGTTTACGAGCAATTCGCCCGCGTGCCACCCATGTCCGAAAACGACACCATGACACTCTGAGGAGGTTCACATGTTCATTTCGCAGCGAGCACAACGCACCAGTCCTTCGCCCACCCTCGCCATCACCGCCAAAGCGCGCAAGATGCGCGAGGAGGGCATTGACGTGCTGTCTTTTGGAGCCGGAGAACCCGACTTCGACACTCCGGAGTTCATTAAAGAAGCGGCTGTTACCGCCCTGCGAGAGGGCTTCACCAAATATACCCCCACCGCTGGCATCGAGCCACTGCGCAAAGCGATTTGCGACAAGCTCTGGCGCGATAACGGACTGAAGTACGAGCCCAACCAGATTATCGTTACCTGCGGGGGCAAACATGCGCTGTATAACGCCTTTCAGGTCATCTGTGACCCCGGCGACGAGGTGATTATCCCCGCGCCCTACTGGGTGAGCTACCCGGAGATGGTGAAGCTTGCCGACGGCGTGCCGGTGTTTGTCTATGCCGACGAGAGCACCGGCTTTGTACCCACCATCGACGCCATCCGCGAGAAGATAAGTGCGCGAACACGGGCAATCGTGGTGAACAGCCCGTGCAACCCAACGGGCGCGGTGTTCCATCGCCAAAGGCTTAAGGAGATTGCCGCTCTCGCGCTCAGGCATGACCTGTACATCGTCTCCGACGAGATATACGAGAAGATGGTGTACGATGGGCATGAACATGTGAGCATCGCCAGTTTGGGTGAGGAAGTCAAGAAACGCACCATCCTGGTCAACGGTATGTCCAAGGCGTACTCGATGACCGGCTGGCGCATCGGTTACGCGGCGGCGGAGCGAGAACTCATTGCCGCCATGACGCGCATTCAGGACCAGTCCACCTCCAACCCTACCTCGATCGCGCAGAAGGCGGCACTGGCGGCGTTGCAAGCACCGGAGGACACGGTGAAGCGGATGGTCGCGGCGTTCGCCGAGCGCAGGCGTGCGATTGTGGACGGATTGAACCGCATCCCCGGCTTCCGCTGTGCAGAGCCCGGCGGGGCGTTCTACGCCTTCCCGAACGTGTCGGCTCTCTACGGCAAACGCTGGGGCGACCGTGTCATCAACAACTCTGACGCCTTCGCGGAGTATCTGCTGGAAGTGGCTCGGGTGGCGGTGGTGCCGGGCAGTGGCTTCGGCGCGGACGAGAACATCCGGTTGTCCTACGCCTGCTCGCTGGACACCATCCGCAACGGTCTTGCCCGCATCGCCGACGCGGTGCAGGCGTTGCAGGAATAGACATGGTTTCGAAAGAGCAGGTATTTTCGCCAGTTTCCGACGAGTGATATACAGTTCAATCGATGCCACGCCGATAATGAGAATATGCGCCATCTTCTGTTCACGATACTTATCGTGGTGAGCGTGATGCTCGCGCTGCTGCTGTGGACACCACCGCTGAGCACAGGAGACCACCGTGCGCCTGTGGTCGCCTCTGCGGGGTTGTTACGGTAGCAGTTCGATACGCCCAATCTGCACTTTCACCCCAGCCCGGGTGCAGGGGTCCAGCCGCAGGCGTGTCACCGTTCCTCGCCACCGCGAGTTCTCAGTCAAAGAAAGCACGTATTCGCGCCATTGCCCATCGATACGCACCGGGAACTTCAGGCTGGTGGCTTCGCTTTCGCCCATCGAATGGGTCGTCCAGAAGACCTGTGCCATATCCTCGAAGGGTTCTCCCTGCGCTTCCAGCCGAATCCGCAGGCGGATTTTGCGATAGCGACCTGCGGTAATTCGCACGGGAGGTCCGAAGAACGCGGGGTCATTGCTCGTCGTCATCGCGGTCAGTGCGCGGTTTTCAATGCGCGGCTCCGTGAGATTCATGCCATGATCCCATCCCGCCCCACCTCGTGAAAACTCCCACCGCGGTTGCGTGAACGACACTATCTCCACTTGCGGCGCCGGCAAGCCGATATCGGCAGGCGTCAGGTCGATGTGCCTCGGCGAGGCGGAAGTAAACACCTCCCGGATGGCATCTAAATACCCGAAGCCGAACTCGCGATGAGGCTCGATGTAGGATCCCTCGCCCCACTCGTTCCACGCTTCAATCAGTATCATCGGAACCACATTGCGCCGGTGCTGTTGTAAGAACTGCAGGGCATCCTGCAGGTGCTTCTTGAACTTGTCAGGCGTGCGCCCATAGCGCACCAGCGCATCCTGCCCATGCCACGGACGACTATCCCAACCGCCGCACACTGGGGGCAGCAGGGGAATCGGGCTGTTCTGCACAATGCTCTCCCACTGCTGGCGATAGCCGTCAATCAACGTGTCGAATGGCGCCCACTTCGTACCGCCGGACACTCCCAAGTGAGGCCAGTTATACGCGGTCACCGCATCGTAGCCTTCACGCGCAACCAGTGAAGCCTCCCCTGCGCTGCCGATGCACGCGAGGAGGTATAATCCGTCCAGTGCTGCCCGCGCGCACTCTTCACGCATGGCGTCAAACGCACGACGGACGCCATCGCTGCCCATATCTGCACGCAGCTGGTATGGGCTGAAAATCACCACGGCGGGCTTGCCATCGATTCTCAGGTGTTCAGGACGGTGGAAGTAGTGTTCTATCCAGTAGCGTACCAAAGCCAGACAGTCCTCTTGCGAGGAAGTACCGGGCGGGTTGTGGTTTGCCCACAGGAGGCAGAACTGCAGAGACCGACGGTAGTTGCTCTTGAAATACCCCTCATGCAGGGCGTGCTCCAGCTGGCGCGCCCCCTGCACCCAGTACCAATCGTACACAAAGAAGGTAATGCCGTGTTCCACCGCCCATTTGATATGCCAGTCGGCGATTCGGGGGTCGCCTTCGCGATACCAGCCCAGCACTGGCTTACGTTCGGGGAAGCGAGTAATCGGCGCCCACTGCCCCGCGCTGCGCCAGCCGGGGAAGTAGTATACCCCTACAGGGTATTTTGGAGTTACGGGTGCGGGGGCGGGCACCGCGCGCAGTTTCGCCTTCACCAAGCGGGGCGTTACCTCTGCGCTGGTGCTGGCCTGGACAACCGGCGCGTTTGCCGTCCGTATCTGCGCCTGAAAATAGCCTTTCCACGCGCGAGAGAACGACACCAGCCAGCGCCATTCCGCCTCTCCACCAAAAGGTAATTCGGCAGCGGGCGAATGTAACGGCTGCAGCACGCGCGCTGTGGGAGGCAGTTGAAGGGATACCCGCATCCCTCGTGCTGGCTGTCCGCCCCGATTGACCACGCGAAGCGTCACGGTCAGCGGGCTTTGCACACGTGGCAGGGCATCTTCTATCCCGAAGAACAACACATGCACATCGGGCGCGCCCAGTGGTTCCGATGCTACCCGCACCTCTTCCAGCGTGACCGCGTCTCCCGCGCGCTCGCCCGGACGGATGCCCAGCATGACCACCTCACCGCTCCAGTTTCGAGAGTCGAGCATATCGATATTGTAAAGGCGCGATTTGCCATCGGGAATGACCTCGAAAGCGTGCTGCTGGAGACCATACGCCTCCGTCGTGGCAAATACGATGGCGCATCGTCTCACTCCGGACGAACGGAGCCGCACCGCCACCATCTGGAAACGCTCCGCTTCGATGCCGACGCGCCCTGCGACAAAGCCGTCCGGTTCCGTCAGCTGCAGCCGCGCCCCGTTCGCAGTCATCTGCATTTGCGCTCCATGCCAGGCAAGCCAGTCGTCACGGTTGCCGCGAAAAACGAAATCTCTCTGTCCTTCGCGAACACCCAGTCCCCCGAGGCGAACGATGCGGATGGCGCGCAGGTGAAACTCGCCGATGCCGTAGGGGTCAAAGCGCAGGCGGACGATACGCCCCTCCTTCTGCCAGAACGGGAAAACGCGATAGGTATGCCACTGCCCGTCGCCCTTCACAACAAAATCTGTGCGCTTCTCTGGCAGGAAGCCACCGTACGGGGATTGGGTCGTGTTGCTCCAGAACAACTCGGCAACGCCGGGCGTGGTGGCTTTGAGTTCGATTTCTATCGCCTGGTGTGGAACTGCTTGGAGGTCGAGAAGCGGAATGTACTCCAGTATCGGGTCGTTACCGGTGGTTTGGAACCGCATCGCGCCGTTCTCGAAGCGCACGTCCGCAATTTCGCGGTTTGCCTGCCACACTTTCAGCACATCGGGAGAATCGAAGCGCCACTCCGCTTCTGTTCGCGTCTGGTTCATGATTGCACCTCCCTGTGAGTCACCTCGCTCCAGTAACGCTCTGCCAGAATCACTGCCACGTAGTCGTCATAGGGTCTGTCCGGGGTACGCAGCCAGGAGGGTATGAGTTTGCGCCAGCCCTTCGGCGGATTCTCGCGCAAGTAGCGGCGGCGGGCTTGCTCGGAGGTATACGCCTCGTCAACTACCTGCATGGGCACGTCCGGCAGCACACGACGCAGTAACATCTCCATCGCGCGGAAGCCCGTACCAGCTCCCACCACGAGGCATTGCGGACGAAAACGCTGATACAGCGAAGCCAAATCCCTTTCACACTCCTCTATTGCCAGTACGGCGCGATGTAACACCTGCCCGTCGCTCCGCACGACGGCTAACCCCACTTTACTGCTACCGGGGTCTATCGCCATCACCACCCCCTCAGACATGCCAACCGCCCTCACGACCTCACTGCACAATGCGGAACCGCAACCGCAGGCTATCGGCGGAATAGGTATCGGCATCCGCCAGCACCACCACGTTCACATAGCGTCCCCTGCCCTCACGCACGATACGATCTGCTAGGTCAGTCAATTCGACATTCGAGACCGTGCCCACTGACGGTTCCCCGTCAGCTCCAACGCGGGGAATAATACCGGCTTCAATAGCTCGGGCGCGCACCTCATCGCGCAAGAACTCGATGAGAGTATTCACCATCTCGCCGGTGCTGCGCCCCGACCACACTCTCAGACGCGCAATCTCCTCGTCCTTGCGGTATACCAGGCGGTTGCGGTAAGGTCTCAATTCCACCTGTATCGGTTCGCCAGCCACACTGTTGCGCACCGCTACCGCCAGCACCGCCACTGGCACGTCGGATCGGGCTATCTGCTCCGCCAGCACCTCGACGCTCATGGCTTCATCCGCTACGATTTCAGTCGCGGCTCCTCCTGGACCCGGCATACTGATGCGCTTTAGAGGTACATACGCCGCTCGCCGTGCGTTCCCTGCAGCAGCTCCTCGCTCCTGCGCAATGCGCGATGCCTCGGTCAGCAACCGGTATATCTCACTGCGCGTACTGCGTACCGATAGACCGTTGGGGATAACCCTGCGGGCAATCTCTTCGTCCTTGCGCGCCACAATCGGCTTCTCTTTGATCTGCTCCAGTCGCTCGATCAAACTGCGCAGTTCCGCCTCCTGCTCTTGCAGCTGTTGAATCGTCTCCCGAAGAGTGTCCGCCTGCTGTTGCAGCTGGCGGCTCTGTTCCGTAAGCTGAACGGTCTGCTGGCGCAGTTGCGCTGCCTGCTGCTGAAGGCGCGAATTCTGCGCGTTCAACTGTACGTTTTCGCTGGCATACCGCATGTTCTGCGATGCCAGGTCCGCGTTGTTCTGCTGGTAAAGCGCATTCTGCTCCCGCAGGAACTGCCCTTGCCGCTGAAGCTCCTGATTGGTACGCTGCAGCTTCTCACTGCTCGACCTCAGAGCCGCGTTCTGCTTCAGAAGCCCCTGCAGTTGCAGATTCTGCTCGGCGATGCGACGGTTCAGTTCTGTTACCTGCTTCTGCCTCTGCTGAAGCTGATCCCTTACCTCCTCGAGCTGTTTCCGCTGTTGCTGCAGCTGGCGAGTGTTCTCCGCCATCTGCGTTTGCTGTTCACGCACACGTTGCGCGGCTTCTTCGTAGCGTTGCTGCAGCTGACTGTACTCACTGCTGAGACGTGCATACTGCTGTTGCATCTGGCGAGACTGTTCCAGAATGCGTTCGCCCCGCACAATGATTTCACGAAACGTCTGCGCGGTCGCCAGCACCGCCACGATGGTCAGGAAAGCAATGAGCGAGCCGGTGAAGCTGGTGATGAGCATCGCGGTATGGCGCGGACGCAACCCCCAGATGGAGATGCGCTGCTTGCCCAGATAGCGTCCCAGCCAATCGCCAAAGTAGGCGATAAAGCCGCTAACCACGATGAAGACGATGCCGATGATAATGGTGCGAACGGGCATATAGACCCCTCCTTATCGCTTCACCGACTGCGTTTCCAGAGTATCACCAAGCCAGCGACTGCCCCCAGTGCATCGGGCAAAAAGCTGGCGACCAGAGGCGACACACTGCCCCCGCGCCCCAGGATGAACAGGTATTGCGCCATCGCCCAGTAAAGGAAAATGATGACGATGCTCAGGGCGAATCCCGACGCTGCCGTGCTGCGTTGTCTGCGAATGCCCAGGGGCGCGCCCACAAAGCCGAAGATGAGACTCGCCAGGGGCAGGGATATTTTGTTGTACAGCTCCACCTGCATCTGTCGCGTGTCCTCCCCTGCCCGCTGGTATCGGCGGATGCGCTCCAGTGTCTGGCGGAAGCTGCGGCTATCGGGGTCGGGCACGAGGTCGGTTTCTATTTCGCGCAGGCTTTTGCGGATACCCCCCCGCAGTACCCGGGTGGTCGTTCTGGTAAACTCGGCGCGGATGCGCCCATCTCCCGTCATCCAGTAACCGTCGTAAAGATCCCACTCTCTGCCGCCAAGCCACTTGGCGCGTTTTGCATAGACAATCAGCACAGGATGCCATGTCTGCGACGCAGGCGCAAACTGAACGGCAGTGACATCATATAGCATACCCGCCTGCAGGTCTACTCCGCCCTGTGCGGTGATCACGGTCTCCACCTTGCCCTCGCGCATGACGGTTTGTGTCACAGGTTGGGCACGCTCGCCAATCTGACGCAGTACCGCCGTGCGCAACCGCCACATCTCCGCCGTTGCCGGTGGAACGACCAGCTCATTGAACGCCATCGCGGATATGCTGACCACTGCCCCCATCGCCAGCACCGGCGTCACAATACGCCACAGGCTGTAGCCGGCGGCATACAGCGCGACTATCTCGCTCTCGCCGGAAAGCCTGCCAAAAGACAACAACGAGGAGAGTAACATCGCCATGGGAAAGGTCTTGACCATAATCTGAGGCAGGCTGAGCAGAACCATCTGCCCTACAGTCCATAACGAGGCTCCCCGCACCACGTACTCGGTGAGCTGGAACAGGCTGCCACCGGCAAAAAAGAGAATGGTGAACAGCAGCACACCGAACACGAACGGTCCGATGAGCTCCTGCAGTATCAAACGGTCTATCACTCTCAGCCGCATGGGTTAGATATGCTCGTACTCTTCGCCAAGATAGAACTGCCGGGCGATGGGGTCGTCGGGCAACTTGTCTGAATCGCCTTCGGTCAGGATTTTGCCGTTGTGGATGATGTAAGCCCTGTCGGTGATACGCAGGGTTGCCCGCACGTTATGGTCGGTGATCAGAATGCCCACGCCAAGCCTCTCGCGCAGGTGCGCGATGATGCGTTGCAGGTCGGCGATGGCAATGGGGTCTACTCCTGTAAACGGCTCGTCCAGCAGGATGAAACGTGGCGAAGCCGCGATAGTTCGCGCGACCTCTACCCTGCGCCGCTCACCACCTGACAACGTGTAACCGCGTGCATGGCGCAAATGGGCAATCTGGAACTCCTCCAGCAGGTCGTCAATACGCTGGCGAATCTGTTTCTCCGACAAGCCCTGCAGTTGCATTACCAGGCGCAGGTTATCTTCTACGGTCAGCTTGCGGAATACGGAAGGCTCCTGCGCCAGATAACCGATGCCCATTCGCGCGCGCGCATACATCGGTAGATGGGTGATTTCCCTCTCGTCCAGCCACACCCGCCCTTCGTTGGGATGCACCAGCCCGACAATCATATAAAAGGTCGTGGTCTTTCCCGCACCGTTCGGACCCAGCAGCCCGACAATCTCGCCTGTGCTCATCTCAATACAGACGCCGTCCACTACCCTCCTGCCCCTGTACACCTTAACCAGATTCTGGGTGCGCAGCCTCATTTTTTCTTCTCCTCAGCGGGTGGACGCCTTGGTTGAATGACCGTCTCGGTGCGCTCGGGGTCGCCCTCCAGAACCACACGCAGATGCTCTTCTCCCAGGTAAATGGTTCCCCTGTCACCCTTCTGCGTCGCCAGAAACTGCGGGTCGTCAACCTGCACAAACACGCCATCCTGTAACGTTACCTGGCGGTTAGTGTCGTCATAAACCACCGTGCCTGCTCTGCCATGCGCGGTGCGTTTCTCTCGGAGCTGGGCAAGGCGGAAAGTCACCTGCCCCTCGGCTCTGGCTCGCATCAAACGGGTTTCCTGTCCTGCCTGCAGACGCGATTCGGCGGTGATTGTGCTGGCTTCCATGCGCATCTGCCCGTCCGCGCTCTCCAAAACCACCCGATTTCCCGTGACTCTCACCGTGACGGTTCCATCCTTTTTATACTCTGTGACAATCTGTTGATAGCGGCTGAGCCGGTACTGTCCAACCTGCATCTGCGCCGTAGCGGGCAGCATGGTTACTGTGAGACAGACAATAAGTATCAGTTTTTGTGCAAATCTCATACACTTTACCCCTTCCGCTATACTTACGGCGAGGAGACCCGCATCATCTGCAAAGCGGTATCTAGCTCCACCTCCTGGGCACGCAGGCTGAACTGCTTGCCCGTGATAACCACATCTCCCCTTGCTATCAGACGATTCTGGCGTGCCAGCCATATCACTTCTTTCGCCTGCAGGTTGACGCCATTTACTCTTGAGCGGGCACGAACGCCGCCGGTTGCTTCGATGCGCCACTGCTTCTGCAGGGCACGCACCTGCGCTGCGCGCAGGTCGGTGGTTGGCTGCCCCTTTTCGTACAGCACGCACTGCACGTTCTCGAAGACGCCCGTTGCCCCTGCTTGTGCGCTTTTTGCCTGCGCACGGGGCACAACCGCCTCCCACACTGTCTGGCTGGGAGTGCCCGGCTGCAGCCACGTCAAGCGCAGACCCTCTGTCTCCACCTGCAGGGAGGGCAGTTGCGCCCGCTGCTGCTCTGGCTGACGCGGAGGGGATGCATTTCGGTTTTCACGCTGTGTGGCGCATCCCATGCCGCTGAGCCATACACAGCCACAAAGCAGCGCAGCAACAAGCTGTATCCGGTTCATAGCGGGTACATGTTACACGAAGGACAGCGTGATGTGCAAGTTAGCGGGGGGCAGGGGAGAGACGCAGAGCCATGAAAAGCAGTACCGGTACCCCACAGGGGTACCGGCACACGCAACCGGCATGACTACTTGATTTCGACAGTGGCGCCTTCCGCTTCGAACTTCGCCTTGATTTGCTCCGCCTCTTCCTTGGTTACGCCCTGCTTGATGGGCTGCGGTGCGCTCTCCACCAGGTCTTTTGCTTCCTTCAAGCCCAGGTTGGTGATCTCGCGCACCACCTTGATGACCTGAATCTTCTTCTCACCCACCGACTTGAGGATGACATCGAAGGATGTCTTCTCCTCTTCAGCAGGAGCGGCTTCTGCAGCTGCACCCGCTGCCGCCCCCATTCCCGGCATTGCAGCCACTGCCACCGGCGCCGCAGCGGTCACGCCAAACTCTTCCTGAAGAGCCTTCACCAGCTCGTTCAGTTCAAGCACACTCATGCCCTTGATGGCTTCGATAATCTCTTCCTTCGTCAGTGCCATGGTTGTACTCCCTCCTTACGCGCTTTGCGCAGATTTCTTGTCGGCTATCGCCTGAACGGTGTATACGAAATCACGCAGGATACCCTGCAGAGTGCCCACCAGTCCGGTGATAGGCGACTGCAGTCCACCCACCACCTGTGCAATCAGCACCTCGCGCGGCGGCAGTTTCGCCAGTTCCTGAACGGCTTCTGCACTGTAACGTTTACCGCCAAGAACAGCGCCCTTGACCGTCAACACGCGCAGTTCCCGGATGGCATCTGCTATCGCCTTGGCGGTGGCTGCTTCGTCGCCCTGAATAAAGGCAACAGCGGTCGGACCCTCTAGGATGTCGTCTAGGTTGTCGCTGACGAGTCCCTGCGACGCGAGTTTGAAAAGCGTGTTCTTCACGACCCGGTACTCCGCCTGATTCTGGCGGAGCTGCCGGCGCAGCTGGGTAATCTGAGATACGTTCAGCCCGCGATAATCGGTGAAGATGACGCCTTTCGACGCGCTCAGCCACTGGCGGATCTGCTCCACCTGCGCCACCTTTTGCGGATTGGGCGTTGCTCGCACGCGGTATCCACCTCCTTTCTGTTGCTGCGCTCCAAAGCACAACGGGGAACCCTGCCAGAGGCGAGGGTTCCCCGTAACACAAACAGCCGCCGCATTCGTCCGGCGGCGCGGTGTAATGTTCCGGTTGTTACTTGCATCGCCTCGGCAGGTGGAAGCCCCATTAAGCTCTTATTGAGCGCCTGCTTTCTTCGGACAAGCGATATTGATTATACTGCAAGAAACGGGCAAATGCAACCCTCCGGTTATCTGCCGGTTGCAGAATCCCGTTTCCTTTTGAGGTAAGCGACCTCCTAATGCACCATTTTCACAAGGAGGCTCCGGGCGAACCGTTGAACTCGGCAGGTACCGAACAGGGTCTGAGACAGCCTTCCTTGACCAGCAGGCGAAACACCTCGCCCCACGCAACGCCTCCCTGCCCGGCGGGAACGCATTCCCATACCGCTATGCGTGTGGTAAACCACCTTCACGTGATAGCAGCGAGCCTCTGCTAGCCATCCAGCGCACGGCGAACGTTATCCACTTCCTGCCAGTACTGCCCCTTCGCCGGGCTAAACAGGAAGTAGCCGAGTTTGAGAATACGCACGTTAGCGGCCTCCATCGCCCGCAGTACAGGTTCCGCGTATGGCGGGTGGGATAGCGCAGGCTGGTCTCACCTGTTAGAGCCAGTACCGGTTGATCGGTCTCCGCCAGACGCTTTGCCGCAAGAGGGGGTGCATGTTCCACATTGTCTAGGTTCACCGGATGCCCTTTGCGTAGCGCGCGGTTCCAGCCTTCCGTGCCCAGCTCCCGCCCTAAGCCAACCAGCCCATCGGTGTCATATTGCTGGAACATCTTGCTGAAAACGACGATGGGCATTGCCCGTTTCTCTCTTCACGGTTCCAGAGGCAGTACCGGTCGCCTGCCCCGAATCCGTGCGATTTGCCCAGCGCGGCGCACGTCCGGAGGAACGCCCATGTTGTAGTTTTCGCGGTCCATGCGGCGTGCCCTCTCTATGCTACGAAAAGCCTCTTCGATCTGTCCCGCACGCGACTGCGCACCACTCAGCACCACTACCGCCCACGGGTCCTCTGCCGACTGTTTGACCGCCTTCTGTGCCAGTTCCACCGCGAGCCGTTTGTCTTGAGCGCAGAGCGATTGCCCACACAACACCCAGGCGTCATCAGGGCGGATGCGCGCTGCCAGCGCGAAGTAGCGCGAAGCAGCCGCGATGGAACCCACCGCTAATGTCTCATAGCCTTTTTGCGCCAGAGCCTGCCAGTTCAGCGGGTTGCGTAGCAGGGCGTTCTGGAAATGGTCTTCGGCACGCGGGAAGTCGCGCGTTTCCGTAAAAGCGGTCATCAGCAATGTATCTATCCACCCGGATGCCATCCCTTGCGTGTGAAGCGGCACCAAAATACGCAGCGCGTTGGAAGGTTTCATTTCGCGCAAAGCGATTTCTGCACGCGCCAGCGCCAACAGGGTTTTCACCTCACCGGTTTCCGGCAGGTTCTCCACGACGCTACGTGCCTCGGTGGTTCTGGCGCGCGCCGCTTTTATCAGTGCACGGTATATGCTGACCACCGTTTTGTCTTCTGCCTGTCGCTCCGCTAGGTTGCACATCCGCTCTGCATCCTGCCACCTTCCGGCAAGCAGATAACAGCGTGCTGCAGACAGAAAGTTTTGCCTGTTGCTACCTGCCTGCAAGTAGGTCGTGGCTGCATCTTCCAGCCTACCCAAACGTGCCAGCGCGCGGGCTTTCTCCTGAGGCGTTTTCGCCTGAGAGAGAAGCAGTTCTCCCCCGCGCTGGGCAGCCTCTATCGCCGATTCCAAACAGGCGAACCTTTTCTCTTGGTCTGACGTCTGCGCGAAGGCTAATCGCACGTGCGCTTGTGCCAGAGTCTCAAAGGTTTCGGGAGAGGGTGAGAGCTTTGCCGCCTGCTCCGCGCTCTCCACCGCTTTGCTCCACTGAGATATCCCCAGCCACGCACGCGCCAGCAGATGGTGTGCTTGCCCATCGTTTGGGAGCAGACGCACCGCCCGGCGTGCTGCTTTCAGTGCATCCTCCCATCGGCTCTCTGCCAGATGCTTGCGCGACGCCTCCAGGTAGAAAGCTCCACCGCGTGATAAGCCGTTGTCCACCACATAGCGCACCTCGGTAGACATCATGCGGTCATTCATATCCAGCACGCGCACTGTCAGCACGTGTTCGCCTTCCGATGCGGAGAGAGTATCCCACGTCCACGTATACGGGGTACTGGTATCGCTGCCCATCAGGTTGCCGTCCAGCAGGAAATCCACCCGCTTCAACGGCTCGCTGGAGGTTACACGTATCTCGACGATGTCCGACACCGTACTCCCCGACTCGGGAACCACCGTCAGACGCGGTGGAAACCCCATAACGACGGCGATTGCCAGCCAAAACAGCGTTTTCATGGCTCTACCTCCTCTTTTTCACCGCTTCTCGCACTAAGGCAGGACACCTTCAATCGGGAGTATCCATTGTTGAACAGCACGCTGACCATCACCACAGGCACCGTCTGCCCATCGGGCAGATGAAAAGAGGCTTCTGCACGTTCCATCGGTCTGACATTTGCCAGTACCACGGTATCGCCTTCCGCCGCATCCTCCAGAGCGAAACGCAGTGCCGTCCACAACTCGCTACCCGCGTTGATGACGATTACTTTGACCGCTTTATCGTCCCACGATACGTCCACCACCACATTCAGCAGAGCCGACGACAATTCCGACAAGGCATCAATCAACGATTCCGCCTCATCGGTCGCGTCTTTCAGCGCGGCATACTGGGATGCCACTGCCTTGATCCCACTGATTAGAAACAACATTCGGTGTACGCCGCGCGCCGTCATGCGCACGTTGCCCCCGCGCAGGTTCGCCAGCACCTGTCGCCAGTGGTTATCCGACTCACGCATGAGCGAGGCTAATCGGGACAGCACGCCAGCGGGTGCTTTGCTCTGCCAAATCGACCGCCTAAGACCGAAAAGCGTTTTATCAATCTGCTGCGTCCTCTCCGCAAAGCGCAGCACTAGCCCCGTACCAGCCTGAAGCCATTCTGTTCGCTGTATGTTTCTCCTTGCTCCGTATTGCAACAGCCCGCTGCGTCGCTCGAGGGCAATGATTTCGCCTCCGCTGGTCAGTGTTAAACGCTCTGTGGTGTAAACCCCTGCAGGCAATTCCCCCTCTATCGTCACTTTGAGTTTCTGAGGCGATCTATTCCACAACGCCAGCGTCCATGTCCGCCCCTGCCTCAGAGCGACAGCACGTAGCTGTTCACTGCTGCTCTCGCAGACCAGGTTTTCTCCATCGTCCCATCCTGCCCACCGCGCGACGCTTGCGATGTCGCCCACAGGCTCGGTTGCGCCGACAAACTGGTGAAACGGATCGAGAGGTGCCTGTGCGTTCTGGGGGTACCACTTCACTTTTTCCTCCGCCTGTGCCCACGCGATATGCAAACACCCCACACTTAGGAGTATGCTAGCCGCCAGAAACTTCACCCTCCGTCTCCTCCCTTGGCAATCTCCGGCGCAGACGCCGCTCGAACTCGTCGCGGGGCAGCAATATTCGCCTGTCACAGTGCGTGCAGACCAGACCCACATCTGCCCCCAATCGCACCACCCGCCAGCGGTTAGCCCCGCAGGCATGGGGCTTGCGCAATACCACATAATCTCCTATTTGCAATGGCAGGATTTCCATCTGCGCCGTCCAATTTCCCTTGTATCTGATGCGTTTGCCAAAAAGGACTAACCGTATGGAGATACGCGCTCCCTATCCTCATGAGCTGGACGAGATGCTGGAACTGATGTGTCGCGCTTTCGAACTGGACGTCGAACTGGCACGAGATATATTTTACTCCGACCCCTTCTTTGACCTGCTGGAGCGACGGGTGCTGGTGGACAGGGGCAAGCTGATTTCCTGCCTGACCTTGGTGCCCGGTGTGTTCGCGCTGGGCAATGCACGGATACCGCTGGCAGGAGTCGCAGGGGTTGCCACGCACGAGGAGTACCGTCGCAGAGGCTATGCTGGCGCGCTCTTGCGGGATACCATCAGACTGATGTACGACAAAAAAGTACCTCTCTCCATGTTGTACCCCGTTTCGCCGCATTATTACCGGAAGTTCGGCTGGGAGATTGCTGCGGTGGAATGGTGGTGCGAGATACCCTCCCATCTGCTGTTGCCCTGCTCAGAGAGCCGCTTCGTCCGACCCTATCGGGAGGGTGACCTACCGCACCTGAACCGGTTGCATGACGTCTATTTGCACAATACGCGCACCGGATTCGAGCGCGAGCCCGCGCGATGGCAGTGGATTACAAAACAAAGATACCGCTGCGTGGTCGCCGATTTTCACGGGGCGGTCGAAGGCTATCTGATTTACGACGTGCAGTCTGGACGCAATCGTGTAGAAGTTCGGGAGATTATCTTTATCACATCTCGCGCTCAGCGCGCCCTGCTGGGTTATCTCTCTAGCGGCAATCTGGCGGAAAACATAGGCGTTGTCGCCCCCGTTTACCATGCCCAGCACTGGAGCACGTGGCTCACCGACAACGAGGATGACCTGTTGCTGGATGCTCGCGGCGGGCTGCGACCCACCTACATGCTCCGCATCGTCCATCTGCCCTCCCTGATCGATTGCCTGCGCCCACACTGGCGACCTTGGCAGGGAGCCATTCGTCTCGTGGTCGAAGATAGCTTTATCCCCGGAGGAAAACAGCAGGCACTGCTCACAGGCGAAGGCAGCGCAAAACCCGTTAAAACCACGCAGTGGGCACAGGGTAGCGTACAAGTTTGGAGCCAGATAGTTGGTGGCTATTTGGCACCTTCGGAAGCGTATTCAGCAGGTCTGATTACGCTATCTGATCCACCGGTGGCAGAGGCACTGGATGACCTGTTTCCAAAACATTATCCGTTCACCACGATAGCCGAAAGGTTCTGACTTAGTCATCCAGCATACGGATGCTGTTTCCGGGCAGTTCACGCGCTCCGCCTTTAACCTGCACATAAAAGCCGTATAGCAGGAACGGCACGCTCGCTACACCCGCGATGCGGGTTATCCAGTAGGCAAACTGCGCCAGCACCAGAACCAACCAGCCCACTACGGATGCCGTAAGCAGCAGTAAGCCAATCGTGAGATAGATATTCAAGCCCTTCATGATTGCCTCCCCGTTGGGTCTCTATCCACGTCGACACGCCAGAGCCGACATAGTTTCGCTGCGTATCAATCCACCAGCGCGGCGTGAGCCTTGCGGGGAGATTTGCACAAAGCGCGTACCGCTTCTACAATATGCTCCGCGGATAGCCCTGCGAGCCTGCGCAGGATATCAACAGAGCCGTGTTCGATAAATTCGTCGGGTACGCCCAGATGCTTCACCTGCACATCGGCGATGCCCTCGTGTGCCAGCAGCTCCAGCACCGCAGCACCGAACCCGCCGCACACGGTATTCTCCTCGACCAGCACGAAACGGGGAACACGCTGCGCAAAACGCAGGATTGTCTCTTTGTCCAGCGGCTTCGCAAAGCGGGCGTTCACCAGCGCGACACGCATTCCTTCCTGCTCCAGCTGCTGCACTGCCGCAAACGCGGTCGCCACCATGGAACCTATAGCGAAAATCACCGCATCGCTCCCTTCACGCACTATTTCCGCTTTGCCGAGCTCAATGGGGCTGTCCGATACACCCCAGTCCATCGCAGGCACCGACCCCCGCGGGTAGCGTATGGCAACGGGACCGTCGTGCGCCACAGCAAAGCGCAACATCGCACGCAGTTCCTCGCCATCTTTCGGAGCCATAATCACGACATTGGGAATCAGGCGCAGGTACGAAAGGTCGAACACCCCGTGGTGTGTTGCGCCGTCATCTCCAACCAGACCACCGCGGTCTAGCGCCAGCACCACGTGCAGATTTTGTATAGCCACATCGTGTAAAACCTGGTCAAAAGCGCGCTGCAGGAAGGTGGAGTAAATGGCGGCTACTGGCACCATTCCTTCCGCTGCCAGCCCAGCCGCGAAGGTAACGGCATGTTGTTCCGCAATGCCGACATCGAAGTAGCGTTCTGGGAACTTCTCCTGGAACTTGACCAATCCAGTCCCATCGGGCATGGCTGCGGTAATGCCCACCACCTTGGGGTTCTCCTCCGCGATACGTATCAGCTCATCCGCGAAGACCTGCGTGTAGGTCTCCCCTCCTGCCTTCTTTTCCATCTTGCCGTCGTGGACACAGAAGGGAGTGACGCCGTGGTACTTCCGAGCATCGGCTTCGGAGAATTCGTACCCCTTGCCCTTCACGGTAATGACATGTATCAACACGGGACCTTTCAGCTCTTTGGCGTGCGAGAATACGTCTATCAACAAATCGATATCATGCCCATCCAGCGGACCGATATATTCAAAACCCATCTCCTCAAAGATGGCTCCTGTGTTTTCTGGAGCCACAATGTGCGTGATGCCGTGCTTGAGTCCTCGGGCGTGTTTGGCAAGGATACGCGCTTTGCCTGGCAGACCCTCCAGCACTTCCTTCGCCCGATGTTCTGCCCGCTGATACCAGGGTTGTGCCCGCAAACGCGAGAGGAAAGTCGCCAGCGCACCCACGTTCTCCGCAATCGACATCTCGTTATCGTTCAGCACAACGGTCAAGTCGGTCTTCGCTTCGGAGGCGTTGTTCAGCGCTTCCAAAGCCATGCCCGCAGTTAGCGCAGCGTCCCCAACCACTGCGACCACACGCTCGTTGCTACCTCGCAGATCGCGCGCTTTGGCAAAACCCAAAGCCGCGGAGATAGCAGTGCCAGCATGTCCAGCCCCCCACACGTCATATTCGCTCTCGTCGCGGCGAAGGAAGCCACTGATACCGCCGTACTGCCTCAGTGTGCCAAACCGCTCCAGCCTGCCGGTCAGCAGCTTGTGGGCATAAGCCTGGTGCCCCGTGTCCCAGATAATCTTGTCCTGCGGCATCTGCCACACGCTATGCAACGCGATGGTCAGCTCCACAGTTCCCAGGTTGGACGCTAGATGTCCGCCGGTGCGGGAAAGGGTTTCAATGATGGTTTCGCGGATTTCCGCCGCGAGCTGTTGCAGCTGCTCCCGGCTCATGGAACGTAAATCTGCGGGTGAGCGAACGGTCTCCAGCAAACGCACGCACGTTCTCCTTCTTTGAGGGATTTCTTACACGATTCAGTTTACCTTACTCCGCACATGGTGTCAATGGAGAGAAGAGGATTCGGGCAGGCTACTCACTGCCGCCTTTTCTCTACGCTTCTGTTCATACATGTCCTGGTCTGCCAGCAATAGCAGGCTGGTGTCACCGTTGCTCACAGTAGCACAGCCGATACTGAGTGTGACCTCGCAGGGCAATTCCAGCTGTTCCGTAGCTTGTTTCAATGCCTGTTGTAAACGTTGCGCCAGCATTCGCGCTCCAGCCTTGTCGGTGTCCGGTAACAGTATCACAAACTCGTCGCCGCCGTAACGTGCTGGAATGTCGCCAGCCCGCACCTGCTGAAGCACCTGCCCAACCACTTGCAGTACTATGTCACCGGTTTCATGTCCGTAAGTGTCGTTGATTTGCTTGAAATTATCGACATCCATGAGTAGCAACGATACCGGACGGGGATGCCTTTGTGCGCCATGCAGGATCTGCCGGTAGGCAACCTCGAAGTAGAGGCGATTGAATAGACCTGTCAGCGGGTCCTGATACACCTTCTGCAGCAAATCGGACTGTGTTTCCAGAACGTCGAGGGAGGCTGCCATCATCTGCACACTCACCCGCAGCCACTCGATCTCGTCTGCGCTGAAATCACCATGCGGCTCTTCTCGCCAAAGGAGGATACATCCTTTCACCACGTCGCGGACGGTCATCTCGTCTGCAATGCAATGTTGACGATGGCGCCGGATGAGGTTTGCCACGTGTGTAACCCATGCATCGAGACCGTCTCCGGGGGAGGGCATCTCCCAGAGTTGCCGATACAACCAGTTCGGTACGCTACCGATGGCAAACCGATGCCACGAGTTATTCCACGATGAGAACCACAACATCGTGCATCCTGTTGCTTGCAACAGTTCGCACAGCCGTCTCAACGAATTTTCCACAATGACCCGATACGCCTGATGACTGGGGTCCTCGGAAGGCGTTCCTATCGGCGACCTGTTAGTCTGCAGGATACTTTGCGCGAGGCGGGCGAAGCGGGGCATCAGACGGCGATGTACCGCACCGATTTTCTCTACCTTCACAGCAACGTATACCCTGAGCAGGGGATAACCACCGCAGGACACCGCGTAGGTTTGACCTTGAGACTGCAGAACTACTGGCGAGGATTGAGCACGTGTTCTGGTCATCTGTTGCAGTAGCTGCAGGTTCTGGATACTCACAGTGCGCACCACCAAGGTGTAGACCGAATTTTCGTGTTCCACCCAGATAGCCCCAGTATCACTTCGCAGCGCCGCAAGCATGGTATCCATGAGCTGCTCTATCGCCTTCGCCGTGTAGCGAGGCAAGGATGCCAGGCGAGGCGACACAGAAGCCCCGTTGCCTCCATTATCCAGCTCATTTCTGGTTTCCCCCAAATTCATTCACCCGTACCTCCAAAGCATGCGTCGTATAAATCATCCTGCTCCCGATATGTTGCCAGCCATGCAGTAATGGCATCGCGGTGGAAACGCCAGTGCTTACCCACCTTGCGCCCGGGCAGCTTACCCTGCTCGGCGAGACGGTAGACGGTATGCACGGACAGCCGCAAAAAATCCGCAAGTTCTCGCACACTCATCACTTCAGTGGTGGCTGTTTCCGGGTTCTTTTTTTGTGTTTTCCTGCTCATTTTTCGCTCTTTATTGCGTCTGTTTGCTGTTCTTATCATCGGTAAAACTAAAGGCATTCTTCAGGGTGACTTCGGCAGCAGTGAATTCGCCTTACAACAGAGAAAAGACTCCATACCATGCACGTCACGCTTTTGCGAGCGCATCCGCACAGCGCACCCAGCATGAAGCGAGTCACACAGGCAATGCACCGCTATCTGCCTGTGCCGTGCGAAATCCGATACGTGAGCCCACGCCCCCCAGCGATTTTGCGATGGCGCGCGCCTGCAGCGGTTATCCACATGCTTTATGTGATTTGCACGCAACGATACCTTCAACATCTGGCAGCGCGTCTGCCTCACTGCGACCTACTGCACCTGGTAGACCACAGCGAGTCCTTTATGCTGCCAGTGACATCTGCGAACCGGAAGGTCGTAACCTGCCACGACCTGATACCGCTGGTCATGGAGAACATCTATCGCCACCCTTTAAGCCGGATGCTGGGGCAATGGCTGTATCGAAGGTCAATCGAGCACCTCACAGACGCAGAAGTCATCATCACCTGCAGCCACGCCACTGCCAGCGACCTGATGCGTCTCTTTTCTGTGCCCGCCCAGAAAGTGAAAACGGTATATAACGGCGTGGATACCAGCTTTTTCACCATGCTGCCAGACGACCTGCGGCAGCGCAAACGCGAGGAGATGGGGTTCCAGCCGCACGAGATAGCGATACTGCACGTCGGCTCGAACGCCCCCTACAAGAACATTCCTGCCGTCCTGCGCACGGCAGCACACCTGCGTCACAGTGGGCATCCGGTGAGGTGGATCAAGGCAGGACAGCCCTTGTCTGCGCCATATCAGCAGTTGGCACGTGAGCTGGACATTGCCGATTGCATTCAGGTGGAAGCCGATATAGACGACTTCCGCCTTCGCGACCTGTACCAGAGCTGCGATGTCTTGCTCTTTCCCTCGCGGCGCGAAGGATTCGGTTTGCCGGTACTGGAATCGCTGGCGTGCGGCACACCGGCAGTAATTGCAGACACCCCTGCGCTGAACGAGTGGGCAGGCAAGGTCTGTCCGGGCGCACCACCGAACGACGTACGGTCGCTGGCGGAGAAGGTGCTTCTCAGCGTGGAAGAGAGCCGTTCACCCGTCGCGCGGGCACGCTGGCGCGAATTTGCACTGCAGTTCGACTGGCGAACCATCGCCCGTCAAATCGCGGAGGCGTATGCTCAGGATTAATGCCATGCGAATCCTTTATGTGAATCAGTGGGGAGGGCTGGGCGGAGCAGAAATCAGCTTACTGCGCGTGCTGGAACGCCTGCCGCGCAATCAGGTGCAACCGGCTCTGGCTTGCCCACCCGGCGCACTCGCTGAGGAAGCGCGCGCTCTGGGGATAGATGTGTTTCCCACCGAGTTCCCTTCCCTGCGCCGCAGCAGTAAACTGAGCGAGGGTGTTTCTCAACGGCTCCGTGATGCTATCGCGCAGTCCGACCTGGTGCATGCCTACTCGGTACGCGCGGGATGGTTTGCCGGCCATCCCTGCCGCGACCTGCGCGTGCCGATGGTGTGGTCCATCCACGACCTGTTTCCCTACCTCTGGCAGAAAGTATGGCTGCGAGGGGTTGGGCAACGCTATGCTACGGCGATAGTTGCCTACTCCAAGGTGTTGCAAAGGCAAATGGGAAAAGGTCTACAAGACAGGGTGCACCACATCCCGCACGGCGTGGACACCTCTCTGTTCCGCCCGTTGGAGTCTTCGGCGCGTACCGAGGTACGCCGTCGGTTTGGCACCCCTGCCGACGTTCCTGTGGTGATTCACGTGGGAAGAGTGATGCCTTTCAAAGGACAGCATCTCTATGTGCAGATGGCACAGATACTGCATTGTCAGCATCGTGAGGCTGTCTTCTGGCTGGCGGGTGATGATAGCATGGGAGATCATCCGTATGCCGTGAGGGTCATGGCAATGTGCGAATCAGCCCCGTCGCAGATACGCTGGTTGGGATTTCAGCGCGACATTGCCCCTGTAATCGCCGCTGCCGATGTGCTGGTACATTGCAGTACCCGCCCAGAGCCGTTTGGTCTGGTCATTCTGGAGGCAATGGCAAGCGGTGCCGTCGTTGTTTCGGCAAATCGGGGTGCGCCAGCCGAAATCGTGGAGAACGGACGAACCGGTATTCTGACGCCCCCAAACAAACCCCGTCCCCTGGCGGATGCCGTGCATTCCCTGCTCACCCGCGAGCAACAACGATGGGAGATAGCCTCTTCGGCGCGCCGCGTGGTCTGCGAACGATATACTTTAGAACAGCATATCCAGCGCCTTCTCGCGCTGTATCAGAGTCTAGGGTAAACCACGTTGCCACCGCTCGAAGTGCTCGCGAGCGAGGCGTTCCCAGCCCTGGCGCACCAGATTCAGCCCGAACATGTACAGCTCGAACCGTTCGGACAACCGTCTGAACAACGGCGCCTCCTGACGCCACTCGCCCTCTTCAAAGGTGGAAACGATGTAGTAGGACTTCTTGCCCTGCTGCACGTAGTCGATCAGCGCATCTTTGCTCAGCGCGTGGCGAAGGCGCGGCATCGCCTCTGGATAGACGCCTGACCAGAACAGCGTAAAGTCTCCGATGTGACGATGTACCTCACGCTCGCGGGCAAAGGATGTGGCGTTGAGCAACATATCGCCTTCCGCCAGCATCTCAGCCACCTCCTGTAACGCCCGGCCGCGCGCGTCGCGGATGCGGTAGACGTTATCGACGTGGGTAAACTCGGTCAGCAGGTTCACCATGTAGCGTAAAACGGCAGGCTCGTACTCCTGAAGCACGCGCGTAAACGCCTGCTCCACCAGTGTAGCGAACAATTGCCTCAGCGGATGTTGTTCTGAGATAGGTTGTGGCATTGCTTTGCCCTCCTGTGCCCAACCGTGTCGGAGAACCTTGCCACACTTATCTCCATCTATTATACTATGACCGTGAGGAGAAGGGTTTCGTTCCATCATCAGGGGACGGGATTGTCAGCGTCTACCTCTGGAGGCAAACGGGATGTCTCATAATGGAAAACCCGACGACCGTTCCGCGCTGGATATGCCTGCGTGGATGGTTGCACTGGTCATCGTGGTGATGCTGTTGATTGCCCTTTTGGCTTTCTGGCACAGCGCAAGGGTCTCGTACCAGTCGCTTCCGCGCAATCAGTCCGCTGTTGTAGAGCAGTAGAGACAGGGCGGCCCGCACACGGGGACGCCCCGAACACTCACTCAGCGTGGTGGCAACTGTTCCGGCGCAATGGTAGCATTCGCTCCTTTGCTTTTCATCGGTTAGACACACGCTCTCTACACGGCAGGTAGATCTACTTCGGGGAAAGAACTGAATCCCATCACAGCTATCGCCGTGGAGGTACCTGATGAAAACCTGTTTCAACACCATCACCTGCGGGGCAGATAAACCGCTGGAAACGACGCTCGACCTGCTGGGCAAATACGGTTACGATGGCGTGGAGATGGAGGCGGGGCGCATCGATGACTATCTCACACGCCATTCTCTCAGTGACCTCAGGCGCCAGCTGGCAAAGAACCGCCTCCAGGTCGCGGCAGTGATGGCGTTTCCCTTTTTCGCCTTCGATACCGTCCAGCAGGAAGAGCAGTTGCGTCGCATCGACAGGTATGCACGCATCGCCCGCCAGCTGGGCAGCAAAACCCTTCTCTGCTTCACTGCCGACGCCCCACCGCCGGGCGTGGGCATCGCCGAGGCGATTGAGCGCGCAGGCAAATCCGCCCAGCGCTACGGCGAGGTCAGTGGGCAGTATGGGGTGAAATGCGCGCTGGAGCCTATCGGTGGCGCGCCCTTCATGCCCGGACCGCGACAGGCACTGGCGGTGGTCGGAGCATCTACCAGCCGGAACGTCGGCATCATGATGGACACCTTCCACTACTATAAGTCGGGCATCCCGCTGGAGGAGATACGCCGGTTGCCCAAAGAGCACTTGCTCATCGTACACGTCAACGACTGCCCCGAGCTGCCTCGCGAGCAAATGAACGACAGCCACCGTGTGTATCCCGGGCACGGCGTGATACCGCTGGTGGAGGAGTTCCGCATTCTCAAAAACGAGATAGGCTACACGGGGTTCTTGAGCATCGAAATCTTTAACCGCGACTACTGGGCAGACAGTCATGAAAACGTCATCCGTAACGCCAAAGCCGCGCTGGATGCTGTGCTGGCAAAAATCTAATGAAGGAGGAGGCAAAACGTGGAAAAGATTCGTTTGGGATATGTTGGAGCAGGCTTTATGGCACAGGCAGTGCACCTGCCCAACTTCACCGCCCTGCCCGACTGTGAAGTGGTAGCGCTGGCGGAGATGCGTCCGCAGCTCGCGCAGAAGGTGGCGGAGCGTTTTGGCATCCCGCGCGTGTACGCCACGCATAGCGAGCTGCTGTTAGACCCAGACATCGATGCCGTTGCCGTCTCGGCGCATTACGTGCATCAGGCGCAGGTGGCAGAAGACGCACTGCGGGCGGGTAAGCCTGTGTTCATGGAAAAGCCAATGGCTTTGACGGTGGAGCGTGCGGAACGCATGTTGCAGGCAGCGCGAGAGGGGGGCGGTCGCCTGATGGTTGCCTACATGAAGCGATATGACGCCGGCATTGAGCTGGCAAAGCAACTCATCGACCGGTGCCGCCAGTCGGGCGAGCTGGGCAAACTGTTCTACCTGCGAGCCCGCTGTTTTACGGGCAACTGGACGGCAGGCAACTCGGCAACGGTCATCCACACCGACGAGCCTTACCCGGACGCGCCCAGTGAGGCGCCTGAGTGGCTACCAGAGAAGTACCAGCAAAGCTACATCGGCTACCTGCAGGTTTACTGCCACAACGTCAACCTTGCCCGCTGGCTGCTGAACGCGGGCGATGACTGGCAGGTGACAGCCGTCGACCTCGACGACGACGCCTTCACGGGTGTGGCTGTACTGCGGATGGGTGGCGTGCGAGTTTCACTGGAAACGGGGAGCCTGGCAGCGCACCAGTGGGATGAAGATAGCCAGGCATACTTCCAGAAGGGGTGGGTGAAGGCAACCTCGCCCTCGTTGCTGCTGCGCAACTCCTGCGCTACCGTAGAGGTCTATCGTGCAGAGGATGGCGCAGAGTACTCCCGCCCCTTTCCCAAAGAGGGCTGGTCGTGGTCGTTTCAGCGTGAGGCGGCGCACTTCATCCACTGCGTACGCACGGGCGAACCGTTTCGTTCTTCTGGCGAAGATGCGATTCAAGACATCCGTATCTTCGAAGCCATCTATCGGAAGTGGCTGGGGATGTAGCAAGGGGGGAACTTTGCGTGCATATCGACGTTCTAATACAACGGGAGCCCGATGCAGCGGACCTTCCCCTGCCCCAGTATGCCACGCCCGGGTCGGCGGGGGCAGACCTGTACGCGGCGATAGATGAACCAGTGATACTGCAACCCGGTGAGCGTCGAAAAATCAGCACTGGCATCCGCATTGCCCTGCCGCCGGGTTACGAAGCACAGGTGCGCCCGCGCAGCGGACTGGCGGACCAGTACGGCTTGAGCATGGTGAACGCCCCGGGCACCATCGACAGCGATTACCGGGGTGTTATTCAGGTCATACTCATCAACCTGGGGCAGGAGCCGATTACCATCCGTCGCGGCGACCGCATCGCGCAGATGGTGATTGCACCGGTAGCGCGGGCAGTCTGGCAGGAGGTCGAAGTGCTTCCCGAAACCAAGCGTGCAGAGGGTGGATTCGGTAGCACCGGATTCTCTACGGAAAAGTAGCAAAGAGGTGTGTCCAACATGAAGTTCTGTGACCATTGCCTAGCACCGTTGAGCCAGAACGCGACCCATTGCCCGGAGTGCGGTCTTCCGGTCACCTCCGGCACGGATGACCCGCTGCTGATTGCCGAAGAGGAGCGTCTGGTCAACCCGCGTCTGGCGCACGCCAACCTGTTGCGAATGCGTGGGCAGTGGGAAGAGGCGATGCGCGTGTGTGCCGATGTGCTGCGCCAGTTCCCCAGCAACGTGCACGCCCACGCGCTGATGGGCGATATCTACCGGGACCAGGGAAACCTGGAAGAGGCGGCACAGTGGTACAAACTCGCTTTAGACCTTGCTCCCGACAGCGTGGTAGACCGCCGCCGTCTGGAACAGGTGCAGCAGGAGCTGGAGCTGCGCCAGAAAGCGCAGAGCCAGTCGCAGGAGGTGGAACACCTGCAGAGGCAAGCGCGAACATTGCGCACCTTCAGCGCATCGGTACTGGGAGCGGCAGTGCTCACCGCCATCGGCATCACATGGGCGTTTCAGAGCCGGATAGCGGGGGGCTCTAACCCTGCTCCGGTCAGCATTACCACCACCCGCCTGCCGATGGAGGCATCTGGCGCAACTACCCTGCCTGCACCTGAACCCAACGCCGATAACTCTCCAGTTACTCCCGCTGCAACTCCTCCACAGCCCGCCACAACGGTCAAAACAGACCCTCATCCGCGCACGGAGGATGACCTGCTCGCAGAGAAAGTGAAAGAGTGGCTCCTCCAGCACGAGATAAAACCCTCTGTGTTGACAGCGGCATCCGACCCGCTGTCCAATCACCTGCTCGTCACCTTCGGTTACGATTCAGACGCAGGCAAAGACACCCTCTACCGCACTGCCTGGCTGGCAGCCGCCGCCGCTTTTGCCATACAACCCGATATCCAGACCGTCCGGGTACGCTGTATGGTACCGGTCAGCACACATGTGGGAGAGAAGGTGCTGGTGCTGGGGTTCGCCGCCGACATCCCGCGCAAGCAGATGCCGCCGCAGCCTGAAGGTACTCCCGCGAAAGACATCCCCGCCTTCTTCCAGAACGCCTACTACAACCCAGCGGCGGGTCTGGCACCTGAGGTACGTTAGCCGCCGTTCCACACTTCATGGACAAACTGGAGGGCGAACCTCCGGGTGAGCCGAGAACGTGGCAAATCGGCTCGGCAGGAGCTTCGCCCTCCAGCACGGGGAACAGCAGGGGTGGGAGACGACCCACCCTGCCTCACAACTACTTGCCACCAGCCCGCTGCTGCAACCCGTTGAAGAACTGATTCCACATCTCAGCGCTTCGCTGACCCCAGGGGGTGCTGGTATCGGGTTTGAAGGGGTTGAAATCCTTCATCCGGCTGGGGTCGGGCATCTGGAAGCCTCCACCCGGTCCGCCAGGTCCGCCCGGGCGCGCACCAGCACCTCCGCCCGGCATCCCACCGGGTGCCCCGCCAGGTCCGCCCGGTCGCATCCCCATGCCACCGCCGCCGGGTCCGCCGCGACGGTTGCGCCTCTCCGCTTCAATGCGTGCGATAGCGTTGAGCTGGTTCACGTTCAGCGCCGCCTTGATGCCCTTCAGCGCGTTCTTGGCATCGTCCTGCGTCATTTTTGGCTTGTTGCGGTAGGGTTGCAATACCGCCAGAATCTTCTTTGCCTGTGCAGGCGTCAGCTTCGTCTTCGGGTCCTTGTCGATCTCTATGAGCGCACGCAACGTGTTGGTCAGCTGGAAGGTGTACCTGTGCGCCTCACGCCACTTGCGCCATGCCTCTATCTGCCTCTGCATCTCCGGGGTCATCTGGAATCCCCCCGCGCCGGGTGGCGGTTGAGCGACAGCTGCCACTGCGGTGATGAGCAGCAGCAACACGCCGGTGCACAGAGCTAATCGTTTCATCATCACGTTCCTCCCTCAGGTTTCTTGGTTACTCGTAGCGCAATGCTTCTATCGGATTGAGAGCCGACGCCTTCTGCGCCGGATAGATGCCGAAGAAGATACCCACCGCTGCCGAAAAGCCGAACGCCAGCAAGATGGGTTGCATCGTGATATGCACCTGCCAGCCAGATGCACTCGCCAGCAGGTAGGACGCTCCCAGCCCCGCGCCAACGCCAATCAGCCCACCCACCAGGCTCAGCGTCATCGCCTCGATTAGGAACTGCAGCAGGATGTCCCGCCGCTTCGCGCCGACTGCCTTGCGGATGCCGATTTCGCGCGTGCGCTCGGTGACCGATACCAGCATGATGTTCATAATGCCGATACCGCCCACCAGCAGCGACACGCTCGCAATTCCCGCCAGTAGCAGGGTGAACGTGCGCGAAACGTCCTCTGCCGTCTGCACGAACTCCGCCTGGTTCATGATGCGGAAGTTGTTCTCCTGACCGGGGTTCAGGCGTTGGCGGCGGCGCATCAAGCTCTCCACCTCCTGATACGCAGCGTTCATGCGCTCCTCGCTCACCGCCTGCACGCTGATACTGTTGATAAAATCGATGCCGAACAGCCGGCGCATGGCGGTGGTGTAGGGCACGAAGATGATGTCATCGGGGTTGCCAAAGCCCTGCGCCCCTTTGGGCGCGAGCAAGCCCACCACCTTGAAGCTGACGCCGCGGATGCGGATGGTCTTACCGATGCACGAGGAGCCGTTGAACAGGTTCTCGTACACCGTTTGCCCGATGACGCATACCCGCGCCATGCTATCCACCTCGCGGTGGGTGATGAAACGCCCTTGCTGCACGGGGTAGTTGCGGATTTCGGAATACTCGGGCGACACACCGCTGACATTAGTGTTCGTGTTGCGGTTTTTATACTTTACCTGCGCGTTGCGACGCACCTCAGGCGACGCCGCTCGCACCGAGGGGCAACTGCGCCGGATGGCGTCCACGTCCTCCGGCTTCAGGATTTGCATCGAGCCGAAGCCCCCAAACGCTGCCCCCATGCGCTGCTGACCGGGGAACACCACCAGCACGTTCGTGCCCAGCTGCTGGATGCGTTGCATGGTCTGCTCGCGTGCGCCCTGCGCCACCGAAATCATGGCGATGACCGCTCCTACGCCGATGATGATACCCAGCATGGTCAGCGACGAGCGCAGCTTGTTTGCCAGCAGGCTGCGCAGGGCTATCTGGAAGTTCTCCACGAAGTTCATGCGTTCACCTCCCGCACTACCTCATGCGCATCGGCGGACCGCCGAACATGGGGAAGCCCATCCCCCGAGGCGGACCTCCGCTGCCTTGCGTCTGCGTTTGCGGCTGGATAATCTGCGTGACCACCTCCACGCCCTCTTGCAATCCGCTGACGATTTCGATGGTGTCGTTGCCTTCCAGACCGATTTCCACGTCGCGGCGCATGGGCTTACCGCCTTCCATCACCTGCACGTAGTATTTGCCGTCCTGCTCCTTGACTGCCTCCGACGGCACCATCAGCACATCCTCTTTGCGGTCGACCACGAACTCGCAGGTGGCGTTCATGCCGGGCTTGAGGCGGGCATCGGGGTTCTCGATCTCCACCCGCACATAGACCACCGTCACGTTCTGCTCGACCACTGCCTGCGGGTCGATGCGGGTTACCGTGCCTTCAAAGATTTCGCTGGGGTAGGCATCCAGCGTGACGTCCACCTTCTGCCCCGTCTGGATAAAGGCGATGTCGGTCTCGTCGACCTGCACGTCCACGAACATGCGGCTGGTGTCGGCAATCTGCACGATGCTGGTTCCCTGGGAGAAGACGTTGGTTCCGGGCGGGACGATAGTTCCCTCTTCCACGAACTTCTTAATCACGATGCCATCACGAGGGGCGACGATGGTGGTGCTGCGCAACTGCTCCTGCGCGTTCTGCAGGCTGGCTTTGCTGCGCACCTTTTGCGCCTGGGCGGAACGGATGTCTGCCTCGCGGATACGGTTCTGCAGAGCATTTGCCTCCGCCTGCTTGAGGGCGGCTTCCGCCTGGCGAACCGCCGCCTCTGCCTGCATCACGTCCGCTTCGCGAAGTGCGACCTGCTCGGCGTTGGTACGCGCCGACTCCAGCGCGGCTCGGGCTTCTTCCAGACGCCGTTCGGCGTTGCGCAGGGTGGTTTGCAGGTCGCGCTCCAGCATGGACAACCGTTTCTGCGCCGTGTCGAACTGCGCCTTCGCCACATCGCGTTGTGTGCGGGCGGTATCCACCGCCTGCTGCGACACGAAGCCCTTTCGAAGCAGCTCCTCTTGACGTGCCAGATTCTTCTCGGCGTTCTCGTAGTTCGCCTTTGCCTGGTCGTATTGCGCCTGCACCTCGGTGCGCGTCTGCGGGATGGTAACCTCCTTCAGCTGGCGCAGGTTCTCTTGTGCGGTTTCGTAGCTCGCTTCCGCCTGCTGGATGGCTGCCTGGCTCAATCGGGGCTGCATCGCCAGCTGGCGGCGTGCCTGTTCCAGACGCGCCTTCGCCGCTTCGAGGTTCGCCCGCGCCTGTAGCACGGCTACCTCGCTCTGCACGCTTTGCAGCTGCAGGTTCAGGCGCGACTGCAGTTCACGCGCCTCCGCTGCCTGCAGGTCTGCCTGCGCCTGCTCGAATACAGTCATGGTGTCGGTGGGGTCGATTCGGGCAATCAGCTGCCCCGCTTTCACCTCCGAGCCGACGTCCACCGCCAGCTGGGTCACCATGCCACCCGCCTTGGACTTCACGTCCACCACCGTCAGCGGCTGTAGCGTGCCCTCAGCGGTTACCGACTTGGTGACCGTGCCGCGCTCTACCTTCGCCGTACGATATTCGGGCTTGGGCTGGTTGTTATTGCGCAATCTGCTCCATGCGATGGAACCGCCCGCGACGATGATAATCAGTATCACGGCGATGATAATCGCTCGTTTCATCCCTGTGCCCCTCCCTCCGAGAATGCATAGTCTTTACCGATAGCCCGTTGCAGCCGCGCGTCCGCTGCCAGCAGGTCATAGATGGCTTGCACATAGTTGGTCTCCGCATTGACCAGCGCCACCTGCGCGTTAATCACCTCGATCAGGCTGCTGACGCCCTCTTTACGGCTCTCCAGCGCGGCTTCGTAGTTGACCCTTGCCGCCTCCAGCGCCTTCCGCGCCGCGTTCAGCCGTTCCTGTGCCTCCGCCCGCGTCAGGTACGCCTGTTCCACATCCAACCGCACAGCCAGCTTGATCTGTTCCAGCTGCTGCATCGCGCTATCATAGCCTGCTCGCGACTCTCGCACCGCCGCGCGCGCCGCGCCGCCGTCAAACAGCGGATAGGTCGCGACGACACTGAAGCTGCGCGTGTCGCCGGGGTCGGGCTCGATGCGCCGTCCGTAGGTGAAATCGCTCTGTATCTGAAGCCCCGCCTGAATCTGTGCCAAACGCAGGCTTAATCGCTGGATTTCGCTGCTGATGCGCTGGCGCTGGTAGTCCGGTCGCTGCTCAAACGCCTGCTTCAGGTAATCCTCCAGGAAGCCCAGTGGCGGCAGCTGCTCCGCCTCCTTGTCGCCCACTTCCGCCACCTGCACAGGCACCTCCTGACCGATGCCCAGCTCATTGCGCAGGTTCGCCTCCGCTAATCGCACCTGATTGCGTGCCTGTATGAGTGATACCTGCGCGTTTGCCAGCTCGGCTTCCGCCTGCAGCACGTCTTTCTGCGCTGCCACGCCGACCTCCACCTGCGCCCGAACCACGTCTACCGTCTGCTGCGCCCGTTGCACGCTCGCCTCAGCCACCCGCAACAACGCCATCCGTCGCAGCAGCTCGTAGTACGCGGTGGTGACACTCAGCACCTTTTGCTGAACCGCCTCCCGATACGCCTGCTCTGATGCCTCCACCGAACGACGCGCCTGCGCGGCAGAGATTTCCCGCTGCCCCGAATCGAACACCGTCTGCCGCAGGGCGATATCGGAGCGCGTTTCATCGATCTTGCCGATGCGCGTGCCGAAGCCGGGCAGCGCGGTTCGCGTCTGCTGATTCACATAGCTGACCGACGGGCTCAGGGTGGGAAAATAACGTGCCTCCGCCTGAACTCGCCTTGCTTTTGCCTGCTCTAACTGGTTCTTCGCAATAGCAACGGACGGATGTTTCTGCAGGGCTATTCGTATCGCATCTTTCAGGGTCAGCGGCTGGGGCATCTGGCTACCCTCCTGCGCCCACGCCGATGCCGCCAGCAACAAAGTGCACCACCACAGTCCTCGCTTGAACATGCGCCGATTGGTTCCTTTCCCCTCAAGTTCTTCCAAAGCCGATATTCATGACGTGAGAAAGGCGGGTTTGGTTGCGAGGTTCTTGACCGCTTTGCTCCGCCTTTATGCTATTACGCAAGTTAGACTGCGAAAGTATCGTTTGCTTTGTTTATTTAAACCACCAAGGCACGAAGGACACCAAGAACACGAAAGCAGGTCTTGCTTTTTTTTCGATGTGATATGATGAACTTGGAAAAGTAGGTAATGTCGCAGTCCACGTATCGGCAAGGAGGCTTGGGCAAAGGATGAGACGCTTGCTGACAGTAACCCTGCTGATAAGCCTAGCGTCCAATTTGTGCATGGCGCAACAGCCAGCATACGAGTTCCCCCTGTCGGGCAGCCAACTGTATCGCCTGCGGTGGGGACTACAGGAGGGCAGTGCCGATTTGGTGCCCTTCCCGCCCGTGCTGGGACAACCCGTTTGCGCCCAAAAGGGAAGCACCTTGCAGTTAGGCATTCGCTGGAACTCGCAACATGGACGTCTTCTGGGGTGGATGCCGCTACAGGTGGTGCTCAGTCGCGCGGGCACAGGGGAGGTGATTTGGCAGCACCCCTATTCTGGGAGCAACTGGCTTGCGCCAGATGCGGTGTATCCGCTTCGGGCATTGCCGAACCATGTAGAGTATGCTACTTTGTGGAGTGAGGGCTTGCTGTTGGTGTGGACAGGCTTTTGGCCTCTGCCAGTAGGGGTGATGCCCTACAGCACCGTCAACACTCCTTCGGAGGTGTTCGTGGTGTTGGACGCACCCAAAGCGCCGATGAGCCCCGCGTGGGTGAATGTGCTTAGAAAGAGTTGCGTGTGGGCGCGAGAGACGACTACGCCGGGGCGGGCAGCAGAGTTGCTGACGATGGCTCTGTGGCAGAATGGTCGCTATGACCCCGAACACCGCATCCCAAACACCCAGTTTTACACCTCCAACGAGGGCGATAGTGGGGAAAACTTCCACCTGCGGTCGTTTCTTGAAGACGCATATTTTCCTAGGGGACAGTGCAACGATTTCGCCGACTTCTTGCTGTGCTTGGTCACAAGTGTCGGTGCGTATGAAATGAAGGCACAGCGGACATATTCGTTCAATGCTGTCTACTGGGGGCTGCGCGACAGCGATAGGGGCGGGTGGAATTTCCGAACGCTCCAGATTGACCCTGCCGGCGACGAAGGTCCTTCCACGAAAACGTTTACATACCATCAGTATGCGACAGTGGGGTCACAGGTATGGGATGGTTGTTTCGCTTTTATCCAGAATTACAGTACGGTACTTGCGATAGGGTGGCAGCGCGACACAGTCTATCGCTCAAGCTTAATAGATAGGTTTCTGGAGTATCAAAACCACCAGTTAGTGCGTACCATTGGCGCAGGCGAACCCGGAAACCCGTGGAACCCGACTCCGTCGGACGGGTTCATGCCAGCAGTCACGACTGAACCTAAGCCTTAGGAGGTCACCCACGATGAAGCGCGTATTGCCAGTTATACTCGCTTTCTCAGGCATAGGAACTGCAGCCGTGCAATCCCAGTATCTGCCACCACCTGGGGCACTTCGGGAAGTCTACGAAAGTAACATCAAGTATTTACGAGGCAGTTGGAACCGTGTCCTCTACGACGTGGTGGCAGAGCCTAAACTCACAGACATCGACGACGCAACTCTCCTCGGCCTAGTATACGAGCCAAACGAGGTACCAGGCATGGTTGCCTCGCCGCCACTCGTAGATGACCCAACGCAGCCAGACCGCCATCACACAACCATCGTCGTCACCAACCGGTATGGTCGGATACAGCGGGTGTACTGCACGACTGCTTCATTGGAAGCGGTAACTGACGCGCAGGGCAAGCCCCACAGACGATTTCGGGACAGCATGTTGATAGAGATATACGCATACAATTCCTCTGAGGAGGCACATTCTGCTGCCTCTGAATGGTCTGGTGGGTCATATCAGCGGTTGGGCAAGCTGGTATCGGGGAGCCGTTTAGGGGAGGTACACTGGACTCGCTTGCTGTCTCACGGACGATATGATGTGGTTTTTGTCGCAGGGCGCGTGGTCACCCGGTTGGAGTGGCATCGTCGTGGTGAGGCAGCGAGCCCTGAAAAGACGCAAGCGATGGCATGGGGGGTGCTGTACCGGTTATTACACCAGCCAAAGCTGGTGTCAGGCAGACTGCCTACGGCGCAGCGGGATGGCACAGCGGAACTCAACGGTGTCAAGGTGGCTCCAATTAAGCAGTTAGAATCTTCTGGCGTGCGTATTGAAAACCAGCAGACCGAAGGCAGCTGGAAGGTACAGGTCACCTGGGGTCAACGCTGGGTGGAGTTAGCAGCGTTTAGTTGGGAGATGAAAACGTGGGACGGCAAAGTGGTGAAGTTATCCCGTCCGGTTTTCCCCTATCGCGGCGAGCTGATTGCCCCGCTGCAGGAGGTCAAGCAGGCGTTGGGGATGCCGTAAGCCCCTTGCGTCCCATCTGCAGCCAGTAACCCTGCTGATAGCATGGGTGTCTAACCTGCAGAGTATGCCTCGTTGTGGAGTGGAGGGCTTGCTGTTAGTGTGGACAGGCTCATGGCCTCTGCCGGTGGGGGCGATGACCTATAGCACCGTTAACACACCTTCGGAGGTGTTTGTGGTGCTGGATGCACCCAAAGCGCCGATGAGCCCCGCGTGGGTGAATGTGCTGCGCCTCAGCTGCAGTTGGGCGAGTAGAGCCGCAGATGAGGCTACCGCCGCCAGCAAGGTGACCAATGCCCTGCATCTGTGGGGCAGGTATTTCGGGGGACGCTGGTTCGCTCGCGACTATACCGACAGTTTCGAACGCTTCTACTTGCGGGAATGCCTTGCACGGTTCGTGAATAACGGTCAAGTAGGGCAGTGCAACGACTTTGCAGACTTATTGCTGTGCCTACAGACCAGCCTAGGTCTATCGAACCGCGCCGTACAACGTACGCACTCCCTTAGTCAGCGAACCAGACCTATCGACGACGAGGAATGGACGCTGTTGGGCTTCAGAACGAAACCGCTGGATGTGGCACCTTGGGGCAGCTCCGATTATGACGGCGTGAATATCTGGACATACCATCAGTTCTGCATTGAACAAAACAGTGGGCGCGTTTGGGATTCCTGCATTCAGTTTCACCCTTCACATCGTATCGCTGTAACAGGTATGCCTCGCGAGCCAGATTACAGGGACTATCTGGTGGAGGCATACATCTTCGGTATCGTCGATGCAGTGACGGGGATTATACTTGACGTGAGGGAGTATACGCAGCCCGACTTTTTCTGGAGACCGACACCCTCAGGTGGGTTGATGCCTGAGGTGACAGCAGAGTCAATTCCTTAACGGGAGGGATTCACAGATGATGAGACTAATGGCTCTGACCACAGCTTGGTTGACCGCCCTGAGCGCAGTCATGCAGGCAGCGGCTCAAATCAGTCTGACAGCGGAACCGCCCGTCGGTAGACATGAGGTGCAAGGTGTGGTGGTGGAAAACGAGGGCAAATACCAATCCACAGGCTATACCCCCGCTGACCTCTTGTTCCTGCTGTGCGAACCCGATGAGATTCCTGGTTACACTGTGGTTATCCGGGAGTATCGAGGGCTCGACGTGGACGGGGGGACGTTTGCGTGGATGGCGCCGTTCGGGCACACCTATGTCTGGCTGAACTCCGGGGGGCTTTCTTCGTCCGCCAAGCGCGAGGAGTTGAAGTGTCAGATAACCCGTGAGTGGTTTCCTGTGGAGCGCGCTCAGGCATATCTAGCACGGCAAATCGGCTCGTTCATTGAGCTAAGTAGGGGCGGTTCAATCATTGTTGACGTGGAACTACGTCTGAGACGCGTTTCTACGAACTACAAGGATTTCCAGCGCGGTTCAGCAGCCCTATTCTATCGGGGCACGCCGTCCGGCATTCCTCTGGGCACGGAGTCGTGGTACTCGCTTAGTCCCAAAAACAGTGTGTCCCTGTGCTTCGTGTATGACCGCAGCTTCGTGCGCGTGATGTCGCCGGACATTGCGCTTGGTGAGGCTCTAGCGCAGAGCATCCTGTATCGTTTGCTCATTCACCCCAAAGGGGTGGTAGCGCGGGTTGCGACGCCTGCAGTCGCGCTGAACGGCAAAACGGTTCAAAGTCCGTATCTGACGGCGTTGAACGGCGTGGTTGTGGCACCTGTCTCGGTGCTGAAACCGTTCGGGGTCACGGCGAAAGTCAGCCGCAATGTTCACTTTTGGCATGTTACCCTTCAGCGTGAGGAGCGGTGGATAACGCTGGAGGCATTTCGTCGTGAGGCGCGCACGCCTGATGGGATGCTCAAGTTAGAGCGGGCGGTGTTTCCGTTCAGGGGTGAGCTGGTGGTTCCGCTGCGGCAGGTGGCAGAGGCGTTGGGCTTGACGGTGCAGGCGCAGTAATCGCTGCGTGGGCTACCCGCGAGGCTTTAGGCGCAAGAGAGGCGAACTAAGGAGGGTGACACCATGTCCGAGAAAACCCGATTGGTTTTGAGCCTTCTGGTAATACTGCTGGCAGAATGTACGAACGCACAACCACTGCCGCCTTCCGACGCCTGGGAGCTACGGACGAACCAGAGCGGAACACGCTACCACGAAGCCATCTGGAACCATAGCCATTGGCTTAAATACGCGGACGTCCCGGACGCAGACAATGTAGCACTGGTGGGGTTGAATCTGCTCTATGCGGAGGACGAAATCC
>Ga0308397_1000300_pt1 | contig 37591 bp, 30 predicted proteins | sample Hotspr20SampleT8_FD_202356 | JGI IMG/M metagenome (GOLD analysis project Ga0308397, IMG submission 202356) | Hot spring phototrophic mat microbial communities from Mushroom Spring, Yellowstone National Park, Wyoming, United States - 20051001_T8 ...
AATCATACTTGCTTAATGCAACTTTTTCACCAATATAATTAAAATAATTTTTTACCATTTCATAATCATCGGGATGAATAGGATATTTAACAATATCTTTTTCTTCAACAATGATTTTGTCTGAATCACGGTAAACAGGAATAAGTAAATCTTTGTCTTTAACGGCAGGATTTATTTCAAACAAATCACCAAGTAAAACTTCAGGCTTTTGTTGTTTTAATGTTTCGATAACTTCTTTTAAGTTATCTGCTTTTGTTCCAAAAACAAATAAACTTTCAAGCGGTTCGATATAATCTTTTATTTTGTTAAAAATATCATTATCTATTTCTTGATTATTATAAAGATAAACAGCTCTTCTTCGTTTATTTGGCAATGGTTCTATTCTTACGCCTCGTCCAATAGATTGAAGAACAAATTTTTTGGCATCTGTGCCTTTTCCAATATTGATAAACAAAATGATATTTGGTCTATTGCTATCCCATCCTTCGTAGAAAGAACGTGAGCCCATTAATATTGAAATATCTTAGTTATTATTAAGATTTCTGAAAATGCTTTCGTTATCAAATTTTTCAATTATTTCATAATTGCTAAGCTTATTTTTTATCCATTCTGTAATATCACCAATTTTCATTAAAGCAAATGGTCTATCGGATGTAGCAAGTTTAAATATCAACTCTTGTTTATTAGGTGGTATCTTTAAAACTTCAATTTTACCGTTTGTAGATGAGTTAAAGACATAGCTTAAAATATCCGAATAATTTAAATTTTGAATTATTTCTTGTAAATTTTGATTTAATTGTTTTTCTTCAAACTCAAATTTTGCTTCATTAGAAGATAGTTCTGCAATAATTTCCTCTTTTGCTTTTTCCAAAATTTCTTTATTGCCATTGCCTAATGCAATTTTTTCGATTTCTTTGAAAAATATCTCTAAATCAGAATCATCTGTATTTACAGAATTAACAAGTGTAAGTAAAAGTGGTTTATGATATAAATTATTTGAGATTTTACTAATTTCTTCAAATTGTTTATTGATTGCTGCTTGTAAAGTAAATATTTTAAGGAGTATTTTTTGTTTTTCTGCATCGGTGAAATCTTGTTTTTTTTCTAATGCTTTAATATTTTCTTTTGAAATATAAATATGTTTACCATAACCATCTTCGATAAATCTTGCAAGGTTAAAGTTATAAACACAAGTTGCATAATCTCTATCATCTGTAAACGTTGCTGAAAAGTTAAAAATAAAGCCATTTCTACTTAAAATAGAATAGAATGTTTGTCTTTTGCTATCTTCACGGTCTCCCTTGTGAGCTTCGTCTAAAAGTATATACCAGTTGCCGTTGTTATCGTAGTTTTTATAATTTACGATTTTATCTTTTTGTTCATCAGAAATTAAATCGCTTCTGTAAAAATAAACATCCAAAGTATTGCCAAATTTCAAAATAGGATTTTGCTTATATGAAGCATATTGTTTTAAATCAATTAAATTAATTGTGATATTATGGCCAGCATTGTTAAATTCATCTATATGCTTTTGGAATTGATCAATTAAATCGTCCCTATAGGTTAAAAACAAAATATCTTTCTTAGGAATTTTATTATTTTGCATCAAATAGCCAAGTAATTCCAAAAGTTTTACTATAACAAGTGTTTTACCTGAACCAGTTGCCATCCAAAAACTCATTCGATTGATAAAATATTCAAAAGATATTTTATCATCATTAATTGGATAATCTTTATCGTATTCCAGTAGATATTTTAAGGTTTTGCTTTCTTTCTTTATATTGTAGCTTAAATCTTGATTTAGTCCATTGTTTTGATAATGCCTGTAAAAGGCAGATTTATTTTCTTTGTATTGTTCATAATAAAGATATAACGCCTTTAATGCATTTTCCAAAGCTTTTTGTTGATAGTCAAAAAGCGATTTTTCTTTTGAAAATTCTTTAAAATCTACTACAAGCCAATCGGCTGGCAGGTTGTTTTGATTAAAGTTTTCTACTATGGTTTGAAGGTATAGGTTCATAATGTTGTCCTTTTCAAAATTTAAACTTCAAATTTTTTAGCATTTGAAATAAGTCGCAGTATTTTATATTAAATGCTTTACAAACATTTGGAATTGGAATTTTTCGTTTAATTTGGTTATTTTCTTTTTCAAATGTTACTATTTCAAAATTGACTGGATTACTCAAAGCATAAGCTATTAACCAAGCATCAGCATTATTTTCTTTCATAAATTCATCTATTGCATTCTGTGTATATTGATTTCCTTGATTATTAGACCATTTCATAAGTATGGCATATTGTTCTAAAACTTTATCAGTTGTTGTATCAATAAAATATTTCGAAAAATCTTTAGTAGCCCATTCTTTTAATTTATCATCGCCTTTCTTTAGTTCATTCAATACTTTATCAATACTTGCAATATTTTTTTTCTTACCCTGATTAACCAAAAAATCCCAAAAACTATTTCCAAAATCAAAATCATAATAAGTTCTCGAAGCTGTTATAAAAATATTTGCATCTATCAAATATTGTAAACTCATAATATTCTACTCGTTAAATTAGAAAAGGTTTTAATATTTAGGTTTGTAACTAATAGTGCATCTCTAAAAGAGATAGTATTGCTTTCTATTGCAGATTTTAAAATTCCTAAAAATCTGGGACTTAAACGATTTCTTTCTGTATCATAAAAATTTCCACCTTTACCTAAGTTTTTCTTATATTCAGTTTTTTCAACATTTTGTAGAAATTCAAAAAATGAGTTTTGATCAATTAAATTTAAATCTAACAATCTTCGAGCAATGACAATTTGACTTACTTTAAAGTATTTAGCAAGTTCTTCGTAATCTTTCTTTTTCTGAAAAAGGTTTGATAATTCTTTTTCTGGCACCAAAAATTCTGCTGTACATTTATCACAAAACTTTTCAATTTCATTATCGGCTGCTTGAAAGTTCCGTAAATCAAAAGAAGCACTTTGTCCAATGAGTAAATGAACAACTTCGTGAATAAGAGTAAATATTTTTGCTGATATTGCATCATTATTGTTTATAAAAACAACTGGAGCAATTTCATCGTATAAAACAAAACCTCTAAACTCCTCTACATTCAATTTTCTATGAGTGTTATTTCCCACAATTCCATTTAATAAAACTATTATTTCTTTCTCCTCAGCTTTGCTAACAAGATATTTTAATGCATCTTTCCAACTATTTTGCGAATTAGCCCAACCATCATTAATATCAAATATTTTTTTTAACTCTTCTACAATAGCATTTAAAACGTAATTATTTTTATACTTTCCGCAAAACTCTATTTTAGTATTTCCCCATTCTAATAAAATGTCCTTTGACCATTCTTGTATTTTTTGAGCAAATTTTATGGTATCTAATAATTCTTCTGATGGTATAAAATCATTTTCCTTGATAGTTCGGTAGTGTGGTATTGGTAAATCATATCTTGGTAATTTTTCCAAAAAGAAATACCCAAATGGAACGTTAAAGCGTTTAGAAAGTTCTACTAATTGATTGTATGTAGGATAATCTTCACCAGAAATCCATTTATCAAGTTTAGAAAATTTATTTTTACAATTATAGTAAGCGTTAGGTTTTAATTCTTTAAGTTCAAGTAAAATTTTTGTATTTATGTTTTTTACTTTCATATCACTCCCATCAAATTAAAGGTTTTATTAATTTATGGTCAAAATCTTTTTCTACCCTTTCATTCCGTTTTTCTCGGTATTTTAATGACAAATTCGTTTTCTGTATTTTCAAACCCAACATCTTCACTTAAGTGTTCTTTGACTAATTTAATTATTCTTCTTACACCACTTCCCAAATCGGTAACCATTTTCATTTTCAAAAGCATATTGTAGATGGTTGGATTTCTTAATACATGAGAGCCACCTACTTTTATGCTTTCAACTGTTACCGTATTAGGCAGTCTACCAGGGCTATGAATTTCCACTCTATTGGTAAAAATTAAAACTCGTATTGGAGCGTTTATTGTATAATCTCTATGAGCAATAGCATTTACAATGGCTTCTCTTAAAGCAGTGAGCGGAATTTCATATTCTGATTCTGGTTGAAAATCTTTTATTCTATGTTTATTGCGAAGGGATAATTTGAAAAAAATTTCAACGTTCTGAATTATATCAAAAATTTTTCCTGTTAAATTTTTAGTTTCTAAGGTTGTTTCTCCAATATCGTTCCCTTGAATGATTGCACAAACTATTCGTGACTGACCAATAAATTTTTGTGGTTCATAAGCAAAAAATAATATTCCCGTAAGAGTGGGGATTAAACTCTCTTTTTCTATCAAATGAAAATTATTAAGATAATTTATAATTTCTTCCTCGTTATTTGTTTCAATTTCCAAGTAATTTTTGAGAAAAAATTTAAAAGCAGTAATATCCAAATCAATAAATTTAGCGTTATTTACAGGCAATTCATCATAAAATAAACTTCGTGTTGATTGGAATATTCTCAATAATTCTTCTCTTGTTGCTTGCCGACAACGATTTGATGACCTTACGTAGTATTGTCCCGCCTTTGTTTTATATGGTCTTTGAGTTCCTTTCTCAACATTGACAATTACAACATTTTTTCCTTCAATACTTATTGATTCTTGTAGAATCATCACGGGTGGTTCGCAACGATAAAGTGCAATATCGTCCAGCCTTAACATTACCTTGTCAATATCTGAAACACCCTTGATTTTTCCCGAATCATCCACTCCAATCAATATCTTACCACCATCGGTATTGGCAAAGCATACAATAGTTTTTGCAAAATCATCGTTGTTTTCTTCCTCCAGCTTAAATTCAACATGATATCCTTCACCTTTATTTAATATTTCTAAAAATTCCTTGCTATTCATAGATCATTCCCACCAAATTAGCGGCTTAATGAATTTATAATCTAAATATTTTTTATCTATTAACTTATTCCCATTTCTTTGAATTTATTTATTACAAATTGTTTGACTTTTTCGCAAATTTCAATCGCCTCTTTTGCTTCTTCAAAAGAAGGAAAATAAAAATCATCTGGATATCTTATTTCAACGGCATAACTGGTTAGACTATCAGCATTTAATTCTAAAAGATAATTAAATTCGTTGTCAATCAATAAACATTGTTTAATCAAAAACAAAATGTCGTGAGTTTTACTAGTCTCTTTATCTTTAGAAATTAAATAAGCTTTGAGATATTTTTCAACACATTGTTGAGCATGAAAACATATTGCATCTGTTGCAGGATTTTCAGTTAACATTTCATCTTTCGCAATTTTTAAGTCATTTTCTGCTTTTAATATCCATTTTTTTATAGTTTCCCTGTTCATATTTTTACACCTTCTTTTACTACATAATATGTAAGATATCCTTTATCTGATTTTTTTTTCTCAAAATCGCTGGCTGACTGGATAATAATATCAAAAGGAAAATCAATGTGTATTAGTTTTCTTTTAATAAGTTGAATTAAATTTCTTTTAATTTTGGTATCTAAATCTTTATCAATAACTACAAAAAAGTCCCAATCACTATCTTCGCGGTAAGTTCCTTTTGCTCTGCTTCCAAAAAGATAAAATCCCTTTACTTCTATGTTATACTTTTTAAGCTCCTCTATGGTGATTTGTTTTACGATTTCTGAAATGTTTTCCATATTTCACTCCCACCAAATTAAAGGTTTTATTAATTTATAATCCAAATCTTTTGTATTTACTACACTTCCATCTTCAAACTCCACTTCATAATTCCCCTCTCTTAGAGGGGCAAGGGGTGTGTTATCCCCCTCTTGTAGAGGGGTGTCAGACGAAGTCTGACGGGGTGTTATCTTCTTAATCCACTTACCTGTTAGGTTTGATAATGTTTCTGCTATGTCGATATTTTCGTACAATTTACTTAAATCTACTTTTACTTTATTGTTTTTATAATCGATTTTTAATGCGCGAAGCATCTTTTCGTCTTTCATAAACACATATTGTTCATAAGGTGATTTATCTCCAATAACAAGTAAATCGTGATTTTCATAAATGGTATTGGCAAGTGTTTCTTCGTATTGTTCCAGTTCGTAGTATTTGAAAAAGCCGCCGCCTTCGTAAATCCCCTCTCTTAGAGGGGATAGGGGTGTGTTATCCCCCTCTCTTAAAGGGGATAGGGGTGTGTTATCCCCCTCTTGCAGAGGGGTGTCAGACGAAGTCTGACGGGGAGTTTTCAACTCTTTACTTATTCCTGATTTATCGTAAGCCAAAACCTTTTTCATTCTCGGCAAAACTACCGTGTAAAAATGCTCTCCCATTTCAACGCCAATCCATTTTCTGCCGAGTTTATGAGCTACTGCGGTTGTGGTGCCAGAGCCAAGGAAGAAATCTAAGATTAAATAGTTTTGGTTTGAAGTAGATTCTATTGCTCTTTGCAATAATTCTTCTGAATTTTCTGTAGTAAACCCATGCGTTGGTGAATACCCAGAAATATCTGTCCAATTAGAACCAAGTGTTTCCCATTTAGTAAGAAATTTTGGCATTCCAGTTTGTTCGTCCATTTTTACTAATCCTTTTGATATTGCATCATCTAAAGCTTCCTGACTTAAAGCCCATCTTCTGCCTTCTGGTGCTTTTATCCTTTTGCCAAAAAAATTTCTATAAAGTAAATCTTCATCTTTTCGTGTCCCCGGCAAATGCATTTCAACCCATTCCCATTCATTCTCGGGCTTTAATTTTCGAAATCCATTAAAAAGAGTATTGTCTGACTTTCCATAGAAATACAAAGATTCCCAAGCTGTATGAAATCTTCCACTTTCTCCTTTTAGCGTCCTTGTTCTTTTAACGGCAATCTCATTCCTAAAATTCTCCTTTCCAAAAATCTCATCCATCAAACATCTCACAATCCAATTGCCATTGTAATCGCAACGAACAAAAATGCTTCCTTTTTCATTTAGCCATTCTCTTGCTATTCTTATTCTATTTTCAAGCAAGGTTGCATAGTTGGCATCTTTGTAGTTTGTGCGGTAAAGAAATTGATCGGATGAATCTAAATTAAACGGCGGATCAATATAAATTGTCTGCACTTTTTCTTTAAACTTTGGCAGAATTGTGTTTAATGCTTGATAGTTTTCACTTTTTATAAGCCAACCATCAAGGGAGTTGTCTAAATCATCAAATTGGCTCAATATCTCAAGCTCTAAATCCTTGAAGTATTTTGTGTCAATGGGTAAGTGTTTATACTTTTCTGAAAGCCTTTTACCCATCAAATCTTCTTCAAAAACATCACTAACCCTAAAGCTTTCATCTACAATACCAAGCTCCTGCCATTCTTTTATCTGTTCGTTTATATTTGGGTGATTGAATATTTTTTCCACCAAATTCCCCTCTTGTAGAGGGGTTAAGGGTGTGACATTCCCATCTCTTAGAGGGGTTAATTCTGTCTCCAAAAACTTCATCACCCCTTCAATATTATTCAATACATCTTCAGCTCTTACATGATAGACTTTTAGTCCTAAACTTTTCAAATATTTATCACGCTCGGCATCATATTCCATCTTTTCGTTGTGACTATCACCATCTATTTCCACAACAACTCCAAGTTCTTTGCAATAAAAATCCACAATGTAATTACCTACTATTTTTTGCCTATCAAAATCTAATCCCAAAAATTGTTTGTTCCTTACTTGCTTCCAAAAAATAATTTCAGCCAAATTACCTGCTTTTCTTAATTCACGGGCTCTTTCTTTGAGATTTGGATTGAATGGTAATTCATACCATTTGGGAACACCCCCAACCACTCTATCAGAAGAAGATAAAACACCCCCAGCCCCTCTATCTGAAGAAGATATAACACCCCCAACCCCTCTATCTGAGGGGAGGTTTTGGTAGATTCTATCCAGTGTAATTACATAATTGCTATTTTTTACAAACTTCGGCTTGTTCCATATCTTTACTAATTCATCTTCAAATTGACTCACAAAATCTATTATCTTAAAAGCAATGTCTTTTAATATCTGCAATTGATTTACTCTATCGGCTGTCCATTCTTTGGCCCCATCCCAAAAATACTGATAACTCCACAACTTAAACTGTTCCTGCAAAAATGCTTTTGCATTCTTGTTGATAAAAAAATCTACTTCGCTCTGTTTTTCGAATATGCGAAATGCTCGTTCTAATTGTTCTTCGTCAAGCTTTATCTCTTTTTTCTTTAGCTCTTTGAATATGTCTTCGGTTTTAGTCACTCTCCCTTTTTCGGAATAATAAACATTAAAAACTATTGTCTTATCTTTTTGTATTTCTTTTAGTTCATAAATCAAACTGCGTTTTTCGTTTGCTTTTTTGGTTTCTATGTTTGTTGCATCAAAGTAAAATTTATAACCTTCAAACTCTACAGGAATACTTTTAAAAATTCTATCTGTCTTTATATAATAAAGCATTTGAGTTTTCCAGAATAAAATCACGTCTTTGTCGTCTGTATAAACTTTTTCGTAAATGTTATTATGAAATGGAGTTGAATTAAAATAAATTGAGCCGCTTTCGGTGAAATAACGGTTGAAAAAAGAATAGAGTTTATCAAAAAGTTCGTCCCTAAAATTGGGGTGGCTTTTTAGTGCCGCTTCAATATCTTTTTTAAGAATATCTTCAATCTTCGAATAGTAATTTGACTTTATTTTCATTAGATTTACAAATCCGCCTTGTCCTTCGATTTTGGCACCGATAAAAATATCTTGTAATGCGTTGTAAAATTTTTGTTCTTTGGTCATATAATTACCTCAATGCTATTTTCAATATCAATCTTTTTTGTCAATGAAGCCCCCGCCCGTTGAAATAAGAAAAAAATTGTTTAACTTTCGTTAGATGGAAGTCGCATAGCAATTTCATTATCTCTTTTCCTCCTATGAAGTTAAACGAAGGTAACAACATCGTCATAATTTACGGTCTCCTTTCCGTAAAAGGCAAGTTTTCGAATTGCATATAACTTCTATTATATGCCATTTCATCTAACATTTATCTTTTATTATCCTACAGTTTTTCAATAAAAATTCAATAATTTTTAATAAAATATTTATAAAATTAAGTTCTCTTAATCTGAGGACTTCCAACAAGATCAATTCTTAAGAATCTGATTTAGATATTCACAATGCATCAGGTGCATCTAGTCTGCCAAGTTTATATAATTTTAATAAGCATTATCTTCTGAAAACTTTAATATTATATTAAATAAAAAAGATTTAAAAAAAAATTAAAAAAAATTTAAGAAATTATTGAAAATAAAATTGCTATGACTTAAAATAATTAATGAAGTAGCAAACTAATCTTTAATAAAGGATTAAAAATATTATTAATAAAGAAAACTCAATTGATATAGGAGATTTATAATAAAATTTTTATTTAAAAAGCAATATTTAGGGAAATAAATATGAAAAAAAATATAATTAAAAAAATCTTAAAAAGAATTTTTAAGTACCTTTTTCTTATTTTTGGAATAGTAATCTGTTTAATTTTTATATATTCTAACAAAGAACATGCATTTAAAAACCCTTTTGATACTGTTTTTGATTTTCATTATCCCTATTTATCATTTTATGGAGATGATGGTTATGTTTATATATTAGATTCAAATACTAGTGGATTCAGTCGTCTTGTTAAACTTGATTTATCTGGAAAGGTAATATTTACACTTGAAGCTGGGAAAATAGGTAAAGAAGAAGTGAATTCCTTTTCAACAGCTGCAATTGATAAAGATGGTTTTGTATATATTTATACTAAGTTTTTTAATATTTTTGAAGGTCTCCTTGAGCGAATAACTATTCAAAAGTATAATCCTAAAGGGAAGTATGTTGCAACTCTTTTTGAAAAAACATTTGATAAAAATGAGAGTGAAAAACTTGCCGATACTGCAAATTATGGTATCGTAAGTTTAAATATTAAAGATGGTTTTCTTTTTTTCTTTTATTTTGAGAGTCCAGATCAGATTTCTCTTTACAGTATTCCAATCACTAAAGGTTCAACTCAAGAGAAAGTTCAAATTAAAAAAATAGTATCAATTCCAATTGAAAATGAATTATTGGATATAACAGGAACTAGACCTGGGGCAATATTTTATACTTTTGCTGATGGAGTTATAAATTTTTTTGATGGTAAATTAAAAAGCAGACCTATAAAAATTGAAACTATGTCAGATAATTTTTCTGGAATTAATCCTTTTCCACTCAATATAGATAAAGAAGGAAGACTTGTTTTTAATGAAATTTTTAGTCAGCAAATTATACAGGTTACTCCAAATGAAAACAAATATTCGATTTTACCAATATTTAAATTATCAGACCTTCAAGGATATAAATACAAGCATCCACTTATAACTTATTTTTCAATAAATAATTCAGGATATATTACTACTGTTGATAGAATGAATCATACTATCCTAATAATTTCACCTGATGGCAAATTAGAAAAAGTTTTCAATAATGGCAAATATTCAAATATAGTTTTAGTTAAAAGATTTTTGCTTTGGTTAGCATTTATCTCTATATTAGTCTTATTTCTAATATTTATTATTAATATTTACAAAGATATAATGAAAAGAAGAATCCCATTTATTGCTAAGTATGTATTTTTTATCTCTTTTTTAATTATAGTAAGTATTTATTTTACTGGAAATTATATTTTTAATATTATGTTTAAAAATCAGCAAAAGCAGATACTTGAGAAATATAAATTTGTTGCACAGCTTGGAACTAAAATGATTGATGGGGAGTTGTTGAAATCTATTAATTCATTAAATGATTTTAATTCTGAGGCATATGAAAAACTTAAAGAACAAATGAAATCTATAGTAAACTTTAAAAAAGATGATTGGAATCAAAATTTAGATGTCTATCTCTATAAAGTTGTTAACGATAGATTTTATATTATTGATACTTTTGGGTATGATTTTTTATATCCATATAATGTGCAAGAATCATATTATGATGTACTTAAATATGGAAATCCAATTGCAATTAGATATTTTGATGAGAATGGAGAATGGATAAGTGGTGTTTCAGCTATTTATGATTCAAATTCAAAACTAGTTGGAATTCTTGAAATATCTTCTGCATTTGTTCTGCAACGCGAATTAGAAAAAATATTTAAACAAAATATGTTAAAAATAATTGGTATGTTTGCTTTAATTTTCAATGCCATTCTTTTTAGCTTTACTTTACCATTAATTTTTTCTATTCGTAAACTTGAAAAAATGGCAAAAGAAATAACTAAAAAAAATTATGATGTAAAAGTTAATATAAAAAGTAGGGATGAAATTGGAAATTTAGGCAAAGTTTTTAATACAATGGCAAGTGAACTTAAAAATCATATAAATTATATAAATAATCTTGTAAGAGCTAATTCTCTTTTTGTTCCAAAAGAAATAATAATGTTTTTAAATAAAAAGAGTATAATAGATGTTTCCCTTGGTGATCAAGTAAGTAAAACCATGTCAGTAATGTTTGTAGATATTAGAGATTTCACAATGCTTTCAGAAAAACTAACCCCAACAGAGAATTTCAACTTTTTAAATTCATATCTTAACCGTATGGGACCTATTGTAAGGGAAAACAATGGTTATGTAGATAAATATATAGGTGATGGGATAATGGCTCTTTTCCCACATTCTCCTCATGATGCATTAAAGGCTGGAGTTGAAATGAAGAGAGAAATCAAAATTTATAACAATCAGAGGGCATCTTTAGGGTATAGTCCTATAAAGATAGGTATCGGTATTAATACAGGGGAGATAATGCTTGGTATCATTGGAGAGAAGTTACGTTATGAAGGAACTGTTATTTCAGATACAGTTAACCTCGCATCCAGAATTGAAAGTCTTACAAAATATTATGGGATTTCTATGGTAATTAGTGATAATACATTTAACGAAGTATTTGGTAACTCTAACCCTTCAGAAACTCAAACAATAACCTCAAATTACAGAAAAAGACTTATTGATTATGTTATTGTAAAAGGTAAAACTACACCAACAGCAATATATGAAATTTTTGAGGAAGATATAGAGGAACAAGTAAGATTAAAAAGTGAAACTTTAAATGATTTCGAAAAAGCGATATCATTATTTTTCAATCGTTATATTTCTTCTTCTCTTGAAATATTTATTAAAATTAACCAGAAAAATCCAGATGATCCGATTGTAAAATTATATTTAAATCGTTGTAATGAATTTCTAAAGTTTGGTTTACCGGAGAATTGGGAAAAAGCTATGAAGCTTGAATTTAAGTAGAGTTATTCAGTATTTTTGTCTTTTATATTTTGTATTGAGTCTCTGCATATTGAATCTCTGCAACATTTTCGAAGTATGGCATTTCATTAATGCGATAAAAATTCTTGCTTGAGCATTGCGTCTAAGATTTATGATTATCTGAAGTTTCGCTTAATTTTTTTTTATTTTATTATAAATGGATTGTCTATCTTTTTCAGGACTGCCAAGTTTCAGGTTACCGAAGTATTTTAATACCAGATATATGTATTGAATTCGTTTATCAAATTCGTTGTTAACTTGCCATAACAATTTGCCTACTTCAATCTCTAAGCTTGTCTCTTCTTTAATCTCTCTAATTAAAGCACTGATGTTGTCTTCACTTTCTTGGACGCTACCACCAGGTAAAACAAAATAGTCCTTATCAGCTTTGATTCTATGCATTAGTAAAATTTTTCCCGATTCGATAATAATAGCCGAAACTATTTTATTTGTCATAATTGTTTTTAGATAATTGCACATAACGGTTAAACCCTTTTGCCTTTTTTGCTATTGTTGCTTTAATAAGCTTCACCAAATCATCAGCTAAATCTAACTATCCAATCTCTAGTAACTTTGATTGCCTATATATCTCTCACCTATCTACATCTGATAGAGATTATCCTATAAAAAAATAATGCAAAAATAATCCTATAAAAAAATATGGCAAAGATAATCCTAAGAATATACCATAAAAGTTGATGCTATGTTGAATGTTCGATTGACCACTTCACCTGCCATTACATCAAGCCATTGTTGTGTGCTCGTGCTATTTTATTCTTTTCTTCCATGATGTTTTTACCACAGCACAAACTTTATCATCCTTTTTATATCAATAGATCATATTTCACAATGTAGCATTCCTTCTTTTCCAATCGGCATCTCTGCTATGATCTCTCCAACAGGCGATACAACCATAGCCCCGCCAAAACTCCCACCATCCAATTTTTCATCGGCAAGATAGTTCACCATTAAAGTAGTGCTTCCAGCAAGTTTAACTCTTTCTATATATTCAAGCTTTTCTTCGTCCCACCTTTTTTGATCATAAACGCCATCTTCAAAACATCGAGCAAATGGAAAGAGTATCCAATCGGGGCGTAATCCCTGAACTTGAGTAATAAGTTTCTCACTAAAAAGGTCACCGCATATTAGAAAAGCGAAAGTTCCCAGAGTCGTCCTTGCCTTCTTAAGCTCATTCCCTTTACAATAGACTCTCGGGTCGGCTTTCTTTCCATGCCATCCAGAAGTCATGCGGCGATATTTCAATGCAATATCCCCAACTGGCGTTATTAGAATGGCAGAGTCATAGAGTTTCTTTCCTTCTCTTTCCAAAATACCAATACCTATGTGTATCTTTTTCCTTTTTGCAATCTCAGACAAAGTGTGGGTAAATTCTCCTGGTATCGATAATCCAAGTGGTAGATCATGAAGTGGATCGTCATTATTGATAAGTCCAGTTATAGCAGCTTCTGGAAAAAGAACCAAATCCGTATCATCGGGACATTCATGTATGGCTTCCACTATGTGTCTAAAGTTAGTTTCAATATTCTCTGTAACACGAACTACGACAAGAGTTGCTTTCATGATTTTACCTCTAAATACTTGTTTTAGCAACTTTTACAATGATTTCGGCTAAAGTTTGCGTTTTCAAGATGTTCATCAGGCTTAAATGCTTCGAGATTGAGTATGCTAAATGTTGATGAGTTTAGCAAAAACATTGTTAGATGATGTCACTCATAAATTTTAATTTTATAAAAATAGACCAAAAAATAAAATAAAAAGCTACATAATATAAAACTATATAGCTTTTTTATGAAAAATATCTATTTTGTTATTGTTATCAGAATCATTGCTCCTCTTCTATATATTATGAACCTAAATTTCTTGTTATCTTTTACTTTATCAAGAACAGAATAAAAGTCATCTATATTTTTAATCTCATAATCATTTATTTGTAAAATAACATCTCCAACCATTATTCCAGCTTTGTCTGCTAAGGATTCTTTTTTAACTTCAAGTACAACGACTCCTTTATCAATACCATAAATATTAAACTTTTGTTTAACATTATCATTAAGTGGTGATACCTGAACACCAAGCCATGTTGATTCCATAACACCTTGGCTTACTTCGGATGGTCTCTTTCCTAAAATAACTTTTATTACTAAATCGTTTCTTTTATCATTTTCTATTCTTATTATTCTTAAACTTATCTCTTTACCTGCTGGAAGCATAGCAACTTTATTTCTTAAATCAGCAATATCTTTAACTTTTTGACCATTTAGCTCTATTATCAAATCACCTGCTTTTATACCTGCTTTTTCAGCAGGAGATCCTTTTTCAACATAGACAACAATAGCTCCTGAAAGATCTTTTACATCATAATATTTTAACTTATCAGTTGTCATCTGTTGTAAACTTATTCCTAAATATCCTCTTTCAATTGGTTTATTTTTTATTAAATTATCAAGAATTGTTTTTACCATATTTATTGGTATTGCAAAACCAATTCCTGCAAATTGCTGAGTTCTTGAAAGAATTGCATCATTTATTCCAACAACTTCACCATTTAAATTAATAAGTGGACCACCTGAATTACCTGGATTTATAGCTGCATCTATCTGTATAAAATTTTCAAGATTGTTTATACCAAGATTATATCTTCCTTTTGCAGAAACAATACCTTGAGTAACAGTACCATCAAGCCCAAAAGGATTACCAATAGCAATTATGATATCTCCAACCTCTAACTTATCAGAATCACCAAATTTTAATATAGGTAATATCTTCTTACCAGGATCTATTTTTAACATTGCAACATCAATTGTTGGATCTTTGCCTAAAACCTCACCTCTATATTCACTTCCATCCATCAAAATAACTTTTACTTCTTTTGCATCGCTTATAACATGATTGTTTGTAAGGATATAACCATCTTTAGAGATTATAAATCCAGAACCATATACTTCTACATCTCTTTTACCTTCTGGTACATCAGGAAAAAATGGGAAAGGGAAAGGATAAGCTGGAATTTTTTGTTCAACAATACTTGTAATATGAACAACAGCAGGCAAACTATCTTTTGCAATTTTTCTTAATCTTTCCTGCAATGCTAAAGAAATAGCAAGATCATTTCCTGATGGTTGAGGAATATTGTTTGGATTATCTGTATTCTGATTGTTATTATCCTGAGCATATATCCCTTCTAATGTATTTAAACTATCATTATTATTATTTTTTTTACAGGAATTAACAATAAAAAGAGAAGTTGAAATTGACAAAGTTAAAATTAAAAACAAAATAAAATATTTAGCAACACTTTTAAAACCAGCTATCTTTTTCATCTTTTCCTCCTCAAATAAAAATATACAAATATAATAAAAAAAAGCAACTTTATTGTTAAATTTATCATTTTTATTGATAATTTATAAAATTAAAAAAAATATCAAAATATTGTTGACAATTTTTTTATTTATTGTATATAAGTTTTCTGTAAGGCAATATGCCCCATTCGTCTAGTGGTTAGGACACAAGATTTTCAATCTTGCAGCGGGGGTTCGATTCCCCCATGGGGTGTTGCCTTATTTTATTTAAATAAATTTTTTGATTTCTAATTTATTGTCTCTTATTTTTTTCTTATTTTTTATTTTATAAAATTCATTAAAATAATCAATCAAAAAAATCTATTAAAAATTGGAATAACTTTTATGAAAAAAAATATAATTTTAATATTTACACTTTTTCTTATTATTTTTATTTTTAATCAAAATCTTTTAGCAAATCCTAAAATATTTGGACTTGGGGTATTTTTGGGGCAACCAACAGGATTTACTGCAAAATACTGGCTTTCCCCAAAAGGCGTAGATGCTTTAGAATTTAATCTTGCTTATTCTTTTTACAAAGATAATTTCTTTTATTTTTCTACATCATATATAATTCATTTTTTTGATATTATAAATGTTAATAAAGATCAAGTTCCTATATTATTAGGAATAGGTTTAGTATTTCAATTTAATCCAAATATTTTCAATGTTGGACTTAAAATACCTTTTGGAATATCTTATATTTTTTCAAAATATCCTATAGATTTATTTTTTGAAATTAATCCTATTATAATGATTTTACCTGCTACAATATTTAGTGGGGAAGTATATTTAGGTATAAGATATTATTTTTAGTTAAGATTATTTTTATCCATAAAATCAACAAGATCTTTTTCTATTTTTAAAATCTCTTTTTCAAATGATTTATAAGATTCATTTTCTTGAAAATTAGCCAATTTTTCTCTTAATTTATTGAAAATACTTGTCTTATTTTCTAAATTATTTTCATTTTTAAATAAATTATATAATTTTAAAATTTCTCCAAAATCTTTAAAGTTCTTAGAAACTTTATCAAGCCCCTCTTTTGTTTTTTTATTAATATAATTAAAATAAAAATATATAAGTACCAATATCACTATAAATAAGATTATTTTCACTAAATCCATTTTTCCCTCTATTTTAATCTTTTCTAAAATATTTAAATTTACTTAAAATATTAAAATAAAATTTTTATTATAATTAAAAATTTTCTCTTAAAAAATATGTTTCACAAAAAATATAAACCCATGATTGAATATTTTTTTCAACTTTTTTTAATTCTTCCCATTTGTTTTTATCAACTTTTATAACTTCAATATCTTCTGAAGATTCTGGATTATTTTCAACAATATTCTCAACTTCAACAAAAACAAAATATACAAGCTCATCAGTTAACCCTGGAGTTGAAGAAACTAAAGGTGAGGTCCACTTTATCTTTCCATAAGCTCCAGTTTCTTCTAAAAGTTCTCTTTTAACAGCTTCATCAATTGTTTCATTCTCTTCTATTAATCCAGCTGGAAACTCAATAAAGTAATCTTCAAAAGGAATTCTAAATTGTTTTATTAAAATTATCTCATTCTTTTCTTTTATTTTTGGAATAATAACAACAGCTTTTTGATCTTTATTTCTTTTTATGTATGTATATTCTTTTTTATTATTACTTTTGTCAAGAAAATATTTTCTAATATATGAAGTATAGATAGATTTATTTAATGTCTCTGTATTTAAAATTTTTACTTTGTTATTTTTATTTTTATCATTTTTAATTTTGTTATTTTTTTCTTCCATATTTATAAAATTTAATTTTTTGTTATTTATTTTTTTATTATTTTATTTATTATATTTTATCTATTATCTAATATTTTTATCTAATATTTTAATGTTATTAATAATATTTATCAATTAAAAGTATAAATATATTTAAACCACTCATATCTATAAACAAAATCAACATAAATTTTTTTTAAGATTTCATTTCTTTTTATTATTTTATTCCCATTAAAAAAACCAGGACATTTTCTTGAATAAAAATTAAAACTTTTTTCTGAAATGAAAACAGATATCCAAAAAGGAAAAGAATCACATTGATAAGGTTTATATTTATAAATTTTGCATCCTTTAAAATTTTCATTTTCTTCCCAGAAAATACAATCAAGATTTTCTTTTTCAATTAATGAAATAAATTGTTCATATTCTTTTGTATATTTTGATAAAAAATCTTTTGAATCTATTTTGAACTTTTTTAATATTTTTTTCAAATCCTTTTCAAATAATATAACAACACCTTCCTCACCTCTACAGCATGAACCACAATTTGTACATTTAAAAGAAAAATTATCAGGAATATATAGATTTAAAGCTAAACTTGCAAAAAGATCATTTATCTCAGTAATATTTTTTTTTAAACTACTTTTATATTTATTATTTTTAAGACCACTTTTATGAAGATTATTATTATCAAAATTACTTTTACCAAATTTCTTCTTATTTAATATATTTTTAAAAAACAACATTTTTATAATATTTTTATTAAGTTTTTATAATATTTAATTCTCTTTTTAATTTTATTCCTTCTTACTTTTATTTTTTACTTAATTTTTAATTTTAATTTTATCATTTTTTATTTTATTTTTTACCTATTTTTATCCTTTTTTTTTATTCTTTTTCTTTTTTATCAATTTTTTATTTTAAATTTTATCTAATGCTTGTTCAATATCTTCAATAATATCTTCAACATCTTCAAGACCAACAGAAATTCTTACTAAATTTTCAAGTTTTTTATAGACATCAGACTCAGGTTTTGAAAGATAAGATCGATGAGTCATTAATAAAGGATGTTCAACTAAAGTTTCACAATCTCCAAGAGAAACAGCAAGTGTTAAAAGATTCAATGATTCTATAAATTTTTTGGTTTTATTTAAATCCCCATCTATTTCAAAAGAAACTATAGCTCCATAACCTCTTGATTGTTTTTCAATAATCTTCTTATACTGATAATCTTCAAGTGATGGATAATATACTTTTTTAATCTTTTTTTGTTTTATAAGGTAATTTGCAATTTTTATTGCTGATTTTTGATGTTCTTCCATTCTAATAGCTAAAGTTTTTAACCCTCTTGAGATTAGAAAAGCAGAGTTGGGATCAAGGGGAGCTCCAATCTCGCACATAATTGCAAATTTTAAATAATCAATATATTCTTGATCTTTACTACATGCAAAACCACCTAATGCATCACCATGACCATTTATATATTTTGTAAGTGAATGAATTACAACATCAGCTCCAAAATCAAGTGGGTTTTGAAAATATGGAGTTAAAAAAGTATTATCAACAACAACTTTAGCATTGTATTTTTTTGCAATTTTAACAACATTTTCTATATCAATTGATTCAAGTAAAGGATTTGATGGTGTTTCAAAATATAAAACTTTTGGTCTTCCAAGTTCAACTATTTTTTCGAGTTCAACTAAATCTGTAAAATTTGTAAAAAAAGATTTTATACCATATTTTGTTAAAAATGAAGCTATAAATGAGTAAGTTGAGCCATATAAAGTATCATGAGCAACAATACAATCTCCATTTTTTAGTAAAGAAAATAAAACAGAGGAAATTGCACCCATTCCTGAAGAAAAGCAAACTCCATCAACTGCATTTTCTAAAGATGCCAATTTTTTTTCGAGGTTGTTTACAGAGGGGTTACCCCCCCTTGTATAAACATAACCTCTTTTTTTTAGTGTAAAAGTTTCTTCTATATTTTCAAAATTTTTTAAATTAAAAGTTGAAGTTTGATATATTGGAAGGTTTAGAGGACTTGCTTCTTTTAAGTTTTCTACATGAACATGAATAGCTTTTGTTTTAAATTTTTTATAATTTTCCATATATCAAACCTCAATTATATGTTTATTTTTTATTGTAATAACTAAACTTTTATTACGAAAAATCTATTAAAATTTTTAATTAAATCAATAAAACAAGTTTTATAAAAAATATAATATTAATCACTTGTTATATGAGTTCCAGTATTACCTAAAATAGCATCATATAATTTTTCAGGTGAAGTTATTATAACTTTTTCACCACCATTTTCTAAAAATTGAATAGAAGCTTCGATTTTTGGAAGCATTGATCCTTTTGCAAAATGTCCTTCTTCTATATATTTTTTTGCAACATCAACATCCATAAAATCTATCCATTTTTGATCTGGTTTATTGAAATTAATTGCTACCTTTTCAACTCCTGTTGAAATTATAAAAAGGTCAGCATTTATTTCAGTAGCAAGTAAAGAACTTGCCCAATCTTTATCAATAACTGCAGCAACACCTTTATATCCATCATTTTCTTTAATTACAGGAACCCCACCCCCACCAACTGCTATTACAAGAACATCAGAATCGATAAGTTTTTTAATTACATTTAATTCAACAATATCAATTGGTTTTGGAGATGGAACAACCCTTCTAAATCCTCTTCCAGCATCTTCAACAACAACCCAACCTTCTTTTTCTATTCTATCTTTAATTTCTTCTTTTGTTTTATAAAAAGGTCCTACAGGTTTGGTTGGATTTTGGAAAGCTTTATCATTTTTATCAACTAAAACTTGAGTAATAACAGTTGCAACTTCATTGTGTATACCTTCTCTTGCAAAAATATTTCTTGCAACCTGTTGTATCATATATCCTATACCACCTTGAGTAAAAGCACCAGCATAATCCATAGGTAAGGTTGGAACCTGGTCTTTTGCAGCCTCTGATTGAATTAAAACATTACCAACTTGAGGACCATTACCATGAGTTATTATAACATTGTACCCGAGTTTAATAATTTTAGCAACATTTTCAATAGTATTTTCAACAGCTTTAAATTGTTGTTCAATAGTACCTTTTTCTCCAGGTTTAATTAATGAATTTCCACCTACTGCAATAACTGCTGTTTTTTTCATCTTTTCTAACTCCTTAATAAATTTAAAAATTAAAAACCCCTCTATTTCTAGAGAGGTTTCTAATAATTACAATATTAAAATTTAATGTCAAGTTAATTTTTAATAATCCTCGTCTTCGTCAGAAAAATCTTCATCATAATCATCCTCATCATAATAATCTTCTTCTTCATCAAATTCATCATATTCATCTTCATCATAATCATATTCTTCATCTTCTTCTTCATCTTCAAAAAATTCATCCTCATCATCGAAATATTCATCTTCATCTATCTCTTTTAATTGGTAGATACCTGTACAGATTTTATCCCCATATTTTTCAACAAGTTCAAGATAATCGTCATAGTCAATTTTTTCAAAAGAATTTGTATCAGGATCAAAAAAATAAACTTCATCAACAACTTCGAAAATCTTTTTAATAAACTGATCATACTTATACTTCTTATCATCGTCCTCAATTATTTCATTAAAATTGCTTTTTGGAATCTTTTCAAAAATATCTTCAAGTTTCTCCTTTTTAATAAATGGTGAAAGATCAATATTTGGAGAATCAGAAATATCAAAGTTTTCAAAATCAATTATATCATCCCCATATTCATAAATATCAAGAACATAACTATCATCCTTAGCTATATAAATAACAGCTATAGTTTGATTATTCATAAATTCACCTCACTTATTATTTTTATTTTTTCTTTTTTATTATTAATTGTTTATTTCCACAGTTTATTTTTTATCAATTATTTATCTTTTTATTAAAATTTTATTCAATAAAACCATGTTCTGTACACAATTTTGAATACCAATATCCACTCTGTTTAATAATTCTTTTTTGTGTCTCATAATCTGTATAAACAAGACCAAATCTTTTTGTTTTGCCATGAGCCCATTCAAAATTATCTAAAAATGTCCATACAAAATAACCTTTCACATCAACCCCATCGTTCATTGCTTTCTTCATTGATTTAATATATTTTTTTAAATAATCAATTCTTTTTTCATCATTTATATTACCATTATTAACAGTATCATTGAAAGCTGCTCCATTTTCTGTTACATATATAGGAGTATTATTCTTTTTACAATAATTATCCCATATAAACTTCAAAATATCATAAAATGATTCTGGAACAATTTCCCACTTCATTTCTGTAAGTTCTTTTGCCCATGTTTTACCAACAGGAGATATAACTTTAATTTTTAATATTGGATTAATTGAATTAGCAATTACTGTTCTTGAATAATGATTTAAGCCAAAAAAGTCTATTTTTTGATTAATAATTTTTAAATCATCATCAATATTATTTTTTTTGTTAAAAAATTTCACATAAAAATTTGTTTCTTTTGGATATTTTCCATTAAATATTGGGTCCAAATACATTGTATTAAAAATTGCATTTGCGAAATTTTTTGCTTTTATATCATTTTTATTTAAATCACCCCCTAAAATTTCTTTTATATGAACTATTGGTGAATGATTATTTGTAATACCAATTTTAATTTTATTATTTACACTTCTTGCTGCAATTACTCCTTTTCCATGAGATAATAGCAAATTGTGAGTTACTTTAAAAAAAGCTTTTATTGATTTCATTCCAGGAGCATGTTCACCTGTTAAATGCCCAAGAATTGCAAAAATAAAAGGTTCATTAAAAGTTATCCAATTTTCAACTCGATCTCCAAAAGTTTTTATAAGGAATGAAACATAATCAGAATAATAATTAGATATATCTGAATTTAAAAAGCCACCTTCCTCCTGTAATTTTAGTGGAAGGTCCCAATGAAAAATAGTAACAAAAGGTTTTATTTTTTTCTCAAGTAAAAAATCTATTAACCTATTATAGTAATCAACTCCTTTTTGATTTATATGCCCTTTTCCATCAGGAAAAATTCTTGTCCATGCAATAGAAAATCTGTAAGCATCATATCCAAGATTTGACATCAAGTTTATATCTTCAATATATCTATGATAATGATCACAAGCTATATCTCCATTAGTTCCGTCAATTATTTTCCCTTTTTTATGAGAAAAATCATCCCATATAGATAACCCTTTTCCATCTTCATTGTATGCACCTTCTATTTGATATGATGCTGTTGCTGTACCCCATATAAAGTCTTTTGGGAAATTTATCCAATTCATTTATTTCTCCTTCTTAATTAAAATGTAATAATAAGTCAATTTTAAATTCAAAAAAAATATAATTTAATTTATTATAAATTCAATAAAATTAAAAAACAAATTTAAAAAAAAATTTAAATAAAAATAAAAAATAAAAAAATACAAAATATAAAAATATCATAAAATATATTAAAACAAAAAATTAAAAAGAATTTTAAAAATTATCAAATCACATAAATATCAACACAGAGACAATTGCTGCAACACCTGTTGAAATTAAAGTAAATGGAAGACCAATTTTTACAAAATCAAAAAATCTAACATTATAACCTTCTTTTTTCAATAAACCCATAGCCACTACATTTGCAGAAGCTCCTACTGGTGTTATATTTCCTCCAAGGCAAGATCCAACAAGCAAACCTGAATAAAGCAAAAAAGGATTTATAGACAATGTAATAGCTATTTTTTCAACAATTGGAAGCATTATAATAATATATGGAACATTATCAATAAAACCTGATAAAATCATTGATAAAAAAGTAATTATTAAAAAACTAGCTATTGGATTTTTACCAATAAATCTTAATATTAAATTTGCAAGATCATTTATTAAACCAACTTTTGAAAAAGTACCTATAACAATAAAAATACCTATTAAAAAAACAACAGTGTCCCAATCTAACCTTTTAATAATATCTATCGATTCTTTTAAATCTTTAGATCTAAATATAAAAAACCATAGAATTCCAACAAAACCAATTGTCATACACCATATTCCACTTTTTATTGAAAACCCTTTTTCTATAAAAGATATAACAGCAAGACCCAAAACCATAATTATTAATAAAACTAAAGGAATATATGTTAATGGTTTAACCTCTTCTTCTTGAATCTTTTTATCATTATATTTTCTAAAAAGAAAAAATAAATAAATCAAAGAAGCAAGAGCACCAGCTTCAACTATAAAAAATATTGAAGGTTTACCATTAGAAAAGAAAAAATCATTAAAACTAAGACCTGCATGTCCTGCAAAAATCATAGATGGAGGATCTCCTACAAGTGTTGCTGTTCCTTGTAAATTTGATGAAATTGCAATACTTATCAAAATTGGAATAGGAGATATTTTTAATTTTTTAGAAATATCAAATGCAAGAGGAGCTACTACTAAAACAGTAGCTACATTTTCAACAAAAATGGATATAATACCTGTAAAAAAACATAAAAAGACAATTGCAAGCCCAGAGTTTTTTGATTTATTAACTATATAATCAGCAAAAGTCATAGGTGCTTTAGAATATATAAATAAATCTGCAAGTATTAGAGTACCAATATAGATCATTAAAACATTCCAGTTTATAAGATTAAATAGTGCTTCTTTAAAAGAAACTGCTCCAAATAATATTAGGGTTAAACTAAAAAACATTGTAAGGAAAGATTTGTACTTGTTGAAAACTATTATAAAAATATAAGTTAAAAAAAATACAATCAATGTAAATATTTTTAAACTCATAAAAAAGATCCTTTTTTTAATAATTACAAAAAATTATACTAATATTTTGCTTTTTTTATTTCATAGAAAGTTTAAAAAAGAAAATAATATTAAACTTTTAAAAATCAATAAAAATTAGAAAAAATTTTTTTCTTGACTTTTATGATATTTTTTATAAAATATTAATAGTTATAAAAATTTAATAATAAGGGGGATTTCATGAAAATATTATTAAAATTTATTTGTATTCTTTTTTTTATTTTCATTTTTATATCTAATTTTTCATGTCAGTTTTCTGCAAATGATTTATCAAGTAATGACTTTAATGATGTAAACAAAGAAATTTCAAAACTTTTTGAAATTTACCAGGATGCTATCATATATAAAAATTTTGATTTGGTGATTGAACTTGAAAATTACCTCAAAGATTTTGATTTAAAGTATAATTCTGATCTATTAAATCAATTTGAAAATATTAAAAATAAAAACTTAGATAGATTATCTTCATCAAATAATCTTCCTCTTCTAACAGATTTACCATTTAATATTGATGGAGCAATTTATCTTTCTGGTGAAGATTCTGGAATCGTTGGAACTGTTATAGCTTTTGTTACACCTTTATCAACCCCTGGAAAATATTATCATGGTGGAGCTTTAGATTTAAATAAGTTTGACCCTTCAAATTTACAAGTTCCTTCAGTTCAAACTGCTGTTACAAAAGGTGCAGGTTATGAATCTGCTTATGACTGGATGTCAAAAACAAATGTTGCTGTATTAAAATTAAAAACTAATCCGAATCAAAATTTATTAAACCAAGCTCAACAATCAATGGATTATTATTGTAGACCAGAAAATACTAATATGCAATATGGGTTTTTTAAAAGCTATGTAAATGTTGCTGAAATTGTTACAAAAGAAGATAATTATTACTGGTATTGTACAAAAGTTGTATGGAGACTATACAATCTTCTTGGAATAGATCTTGATTCAAATTCAAGTCTTATTGATTGGACAAAATCAGGTTTATATGGAGCAGTTAAAGCATATTACTACACAATTTATTTTTATAACCCTTCTAAAGCACAACAAAAACTTAATGAATATATTGAGTATGCTAAAAAGACAATTGTTTTAGCAGAAGAAATTTATCTTTCAAATCTTGTTCAAAAAATTTATGAAAAAATTAGAAAATAGAATAATTATATTTTTTTCTATTCTAACAATTTTATTTAATATATTTTTTATAACAATTCTCCCCTATCAAGAAATAGGGGAGTTTTTTTTACCTTTTAATACTTCCATTTATTATTTTTCAAATTTTAAAAGTGAGAAAATATACACTACAAAAGGTTTTTTTTTAAATACAACAGTATATTTTGAAAATGGAGTTTTATTTGCAGAAAAAATTAAAGACAAAGTTTATTTAAATTATTTAAATTTTTCATCAAAAAAAATAACAAAAATTGATTCATTTAAATGTTCTATTTTAATTTTTAATATTAATTATGTTGTTGCTTTTGACTACTCAAGTCATACAGATAATGGTTATAAAGCTACTGTCTATAAACTTAACATTTTAAAAGATAAAAATTCAACAAATTTTAAAACAAATCAATTATTTTATTTTTATACAAAAGAGATATTTAATGATTTTTTATTTATTGATAATTATCTATACTTTACTTCAGATTCATTTGATTCAAAATATTTAAACTTAAATCTTCTTGATTTAAAAAATAAAAAAATTATTAAAGTTTTTCAAAAATATAAAAATAAAAATTTTTTGAAAATAAATCTTTTAATTAATGGATCTCAAAATTTTATAATTCTTACATCAAGTACTTCTATTCTTGAAAAAAATGAAAATTTTATCTATATTATAGATCATATTAAACTCTTAGAAAAAAAAGATAATATTTTTAATCAAAATAACATATATAATAATCTATATAATTATAAAGATTATGAAAATTTATTAAATTTATTATTTAATGAAAAAATTTTATTAAAAATATCTATCAAATTAAATGAAAATGAAAATTTATTTTCTAAACCATTATTCTACAATGACTATTTATACATTCAAACAATCAACAATAAAGGTATTTGTAATTTATATAAAATAAATGGAGAAAAATTTTTAATAAATTTAAAAATAATTTTTGATAATGAAGAAAGATTAAATAATTTTTCTTCATTTTATAATCTTGTTTATTATTCAAATAATCTTATTTACTATATTTCCTATAACTATTTTAATGATAAAAATAATTTTTATTTTATTATTTTTGATTTAAATCAGATGAAAGAGAAATTAAAATTTCATTTATAAATATATCTTTATTTAACTTTTTTTAATTTACATATAAAAAAACCTTCAAATAATTCATCAGGAATTATTCTTAAACATTTATTTATTTCATAAGATACACTAATATTTTCTTCTATTTTAATATTTTTTAATCTTATTTCTTCAAATTTTTCTTCATAAATTTTATAACTTTCAGATTTTGTTCTATTTTTTGTTTTCTCCCTACTATATTTTAGATTTTCTTTTTCTTTAACCTCTTTATCATTAAGAAGATAATCTATATAATCAATAGAATAAAATTGGTTTAAGGGTTTTATTGACACTTTCAAATCTTTATACTTTCTATCTATATCAACTATTTTAATATTTTTATTTTTTTCCAATACTTTATTAATAACTTCTTCATTTTCATAAGGATTAAGAGTACATGTAGAATAAACTATTTCTCCACCCTCTTTTAATAATTTCAAAGACAAATCAAGAATATTAAATTGAAGTTTTTTTAATTTTTTAACATTTTTTAAACTCCAATTGGAATATGAATTTATATCAAAATAAGAAAATCTTCCTTCACCAGAACATGGAGCATCAAATAAAATTTTATCATATAAAATATTTTCATTTTTTAAATCTTCTGTTATCTTAAAATTTTCTAATCTTTCTTTAATAAAATTTTCAGCTTTTATGTTATATAAACTTACATTTTTAACACCAAGATGTTCTATATTATATTTTAATCTTTGAAATCTTATATAATCAGGTTCAATTGCATCTATTTTTGCCTTATTGTTTGTTAAAGCAGCAATATAAGATGTTTTCGATCCAGGGGCTGCTGCAAGATCTAAAATATACTCTTCTGGTTTTGGTTCAAGAATTACTGCTGGAAGCATACTTGAAATATTTTGTACATAAATCTTTCCATCTTTGTAAAATTGATAATTAAGTATTTCTTTGTCTATATTTTCTTTAAAAATAAAAACATCTTTTATAAGATTAAAATCATAAAATTTTAAATTATTATTTTTAAGCTCTTCTATTATTTCTTTTCTTGTTGATTTTAATGAATTTACCCTAATCGTCGTAGGTTTTTTAATCCTAAATGAATCAAATATTTTTTCTCTTATATTTTCTTCAAAAAGATTTTCAATTAAAAAAATGAAATCGGGACTTAATTTTTCAAAAATAATTTTCTTAGGAATCATCAAATTCTTAATCTTCTCCTGTTAAAGCTTGAATTTTTGCTTTGCAAGCTTCAATATATTCACTTATATCTTTATAGTTTGGATCATATAAAGCTATTTGACTAAAAATTTCAAGAGCTTCTTTATATAGTTTTTTATTAAATAAATCTATTCCCTTTTGATATAGTTCTTCGATTTTTTTAATAATTTGATTTTTAATTTTTTGATAAAGATCTTTTATATCTTTATAATTTGGGTCTAATTTCATTAAATCTTGAGCAATTTTAGCTGCATTAAAAAAATCACCTTTATTATATGCTTCTAGACAATTCTGATAAAGCTTTTCTGATAAAATAATGCTGTTTATCCTATCAAGATATGAATTTATTTTATTTTTATCATAACCATATTCAAGAGCAATCTTAAAATATTTAGCTGCATTATCATAGTCTTTTTTATTAAACAGTTCAACACCTTTATTAAAATTTTGGGTAGCCAATTTTTGTTTTTCCTCATTTATTTTTTTTAATAATTCATTAGCTTTAACATTATTTTTATCAAATAATAAAACAGTATTTAAAAGCTTTTCAGCACTTGAAAATTTACCATTTGAAATATATATTTCTGCATTTTTTAAGTAATTTTCAATTTCTTTATCAATTATAGTTTTATTTTTTGAAAAAAAATCTTTTGCTTCCTGATTGTTTGGCTCTATTTGTAAAATTTTACCCCAGAATACAGCAGCTGTAATTATATCTTTTTTCTTTTCATAATTTTTTGCAAGATTTATATATTCTTTTAGTTTATTTGCTTTAAATTCTCTAATTTTTAATAAATAATCTTTTGCAATACTTGAACCTGTTCTTGAATAGATATAATAAAAATATTCACCAGCTTTTTTTAAAAGTTCAAAATCAGAATTACTTACTGCTTGCTTATATAAAGATATAGCAGCATCAAGAATCAATTTATAAATTTCTTCATCACTTAAAAATTCTTGAGGGACCTTATAAGCTAACTGAGAATCATATTCTGGAAATTCAGATTTAGCTTTTGAAACTAAATTTTGATCTATTTTTTCAGACATAGAAACTGAGCTACATGAAAAGAAATTTAAAAATGAGAAAATAAAAAAAATTAAGCTAATATAAAATTTTTTATAGAAACAAACTTCTGATTTTTTTTTCATATTTTTAACCCCTCTACAATCTTTGATTCTTATTTCCTAAAATTATATATCTTAAAAAAATTATAAAGATATATTAAAAATTAAAAGAATATATTGATATTTTAGAAAATAAATAATTAAAATAAATACTAAACACTCATCTTATAAACAGGAACTGGGTTTGCTTTTCCTTTTAAAGAAACATATTCAGGACCTGTGAATCCTGCAACCTTAACTTTTAAATAAGTTTCTTCTGATACAACAATTTCGCTTTTGTTTGCAATCCCACATAACCTTGATGCTGTATTAACAATATCTCCGATTGTTGCTAACTCTTTCCTTTCAGATCCACCAATATTTCCAATAATAACTTTTCCTGTTGATATACCTATACCAATTTTTATTTCTTTAAATGGATAATCTTTTAAAATTTCATATGATGCTTTTAATGCTCTAAGCTCTTTATTATCCCCTTTAAATATAACCATTATAGAATCACCAATAAATTTGTCTATATCTCCTTTATATTTTTTAATTATACTTACCTGGTAATCAAATATTTTATTTAATATATCCATAACTTCATCAGGATTATGACTTTCAGAATATGATGTAAACCCTCTTATATCTGTAAAAACAATAGTAAATTCCTGGTATGAAGGTTTAACTTTTTCTTCAATAATATCTGTAGATAATTTATTTAAATTAGATGCTGTTTTTTTAACCATTTCAATAGTAGTCTCTGAAACATAAGAACTTAATAAATTTCTCTCCTTTATAGAATCGAGCATCTTATTATATTCTATCATAAGTACTTCAAGCTCATCTTTACCTTGTGGTGTAACTTTAATAAATTCTCCTTTTGATAAACCTTGAACAGCATTTATTAATTTATATATTCTTCTTGTTAAAATTAATGTTAATAACCATATAAATAAGATTGCAACAATTAAAAACAATACATTAATTAATATTGCACTATTCCTTATAAAATTTTGTTCTTTATAAATTCTGTCATATGAAACAATTGTTGCTACATATCCTTGATAAGATAATCCTCCGCCCCACACAAATGGGACTCTGTAAATTAAAATACCAAAATTATGCCTATTATTTTTATAGTAATAGTTATAAAAATTATTATTATCAATAAATTTACTTCTAACTTCCTTTGATAATGAAAAACCCTCTAAAACTTCACTTGGAATATAAACTTTTAATTCTGACGCTATTTCTGGGAATGATAATATTCCATTTTTATCAAAAATAATTATTTCAATAAGATCTTCAAATTTATTTTCATTCTTTTTTGATTCAAGAATCTCTCTTCTTGTTTCTGAAATAAAAATCTCATCTTTTTTTACTTGTTTAAAGGAAACAAGAGGAGAAGCTATTGTCCTACCAATAACAACAAGAAGGTTTTCAAAGTTTTCATTTGAACTTTTTATAAGCATTTTCTGGTTTCTATCAGTAAGATAAATTGTCAAACTAATTGATGCTATAAGATAAATTATAAGAAATGATATTATATATTTTGCTTTTAAATTCACAAATAAATAAATAACACAATTTTAATAAATTTCAATTTTTTATTAAATTTAATTTCTAATATAATTTTTAATATTTTTGGGAAGTTCAATAGAAAACTCTATTAATCAAGCAATTTAAACATTTTTTTTATTAATAAATTTTTAAAAAAATTTGCAATTAATTATTTTATAAATTATAATAAAAAATAAATTCAAAAAATAAATTTATTATATTTAAAAGGGGAAAATATGATAAAAGAGATTTTTCATACAATATTTTCTCAATTTATTCTTTTTTTAAAACATCAAAATAAAAAAGTAAAAATTGATAAAAATTGTTTAAAATTTGACTTAACCCCTATTAATATCAATAATATTCTTTTTTTTAATTTAAAAGAAGACAGTTATTTAACTTCTAATTATTTATTTTTAATCAAAGAGCAACAATTAAAAAACATCTTAAAAAATTTCAATAATTTAAACTCAATTGAAAAATCTAATTTTTCAGAAAATTTTTCTGCTTTAAATAAATTAATTCAAAATATTTTTTTTTACAAAAGAGAACATAGTACAATAATTGAAATAAACCTTTTTGAAAAATTTAATGTTTATGGACTAGGCCTTAAATTTTATAAATTTAATAGATTACACGAAGTATTTGATAATTATAACACAGACAATGCTCTTCACTCACATTTTACTGATAATTTATATTCAACCTCAAATATATTTTATTTAGTGAACAAAGAGATATGCTTTCCTTTTATTATTGATTTTCCTGGTTTTATAAGATACGATTTTTGTAAAACTGATAAAAATAAAATAAGAATAAAACTTGCCTCACATAGTTTTAATTTAATTATTTCTGCATATAGAAATTTAATGGAAGGAATAAAATTTATTTACAATTTGCAAAATATTTTTTATAAACCTCCATTTTTTGCATTTGGCTATACACACAGTAGATGGGGTATAAAATCTTTAAATGAAGTGCAACAAATTATAGATAAACATTTAATTGAAAAAATTCCAATATCAAATGTTTGCATTGATATAGATTATATGGATAATTTTAAAAATTTTACAATATCAAAAAATTTCGAAGGATCATATTCTTTTAAAGATATTTCAAAAATATATCAAGAAAAAAATATTTTTTTAATCCCAATTATAGATGCAGGTATAAAAATTGAAAAAAATTATTTGCCTTATGAAACAATAATCAAAAATGAATGTTATATGAAAAATAAAAATGGAAATATATTTATAGGAAAAGTTTGGCCTGGAAATTGTATATTTATTGATTTCACAAATCAAAAATCCTCTGATCTTTGGAAAGATTTTATAAAAAATTGGATAAATTATTCAAACACAAGAGGGTGCTGGCTTGATATGAATGAACCTTCTATTTTTGATCAAAAAGAAAAAACATTATCAAAAGATTCTAAAACAAGTGATGATATTTATGAAATTAAAGTTCATAATATTCATCCATATTATCAAATAAAATCAACATTTGAAGCATTTGAAGAATTGAATATAAGACCTATGCTATTTTCAAGATCAGGTTATACTTTCTCAGGAAGATATTCTGGTAATTGGACAGGAGATAATCGACCAAATTTAAAACATTTGAAATATGGGTTTTATGAAATATTATCTTTATCACTTTCAGGAACAATGTATACAGGAACTGATATAGGTGGTTTTTGGACAAAAGCATCTGATAAACTTCTTATACAATGGTTTAATTGTGCATTGTTCCACCCTCTTTTTAGAAACCACAGTAGCATTTTTTCAAAAAGAAAAGAAGTTTATATATTGAAAGAAAAAACAAAAGAAAAAATAAAAAAAATTATAAATTTTAGATACTCTTTAATTCCAACAATTTATTCTTTATATATGTCATCAATATTTTTTAAAACACCTTATATTTTACCACTTTTATACAATGAAAATTATAACTTAAAAACAAACAAAAAAAACTCCCAAAAAAATTTATATAAAGAACTATATAAAAAAATACAAAAATTTGATAAATCAAAAATTTTAAAGAAATTTGAAAAAAATCTCCTTTACGAGGATGCAATACTTGTAGGAGATACAATTGGTTATGATCCATTTAATACAAATATTTTTGATTTTATATATGAATATGATACAAAATTATTTAAAAAATTTATTTTTGATGAGAATGAAATTTATATAAAAAAAGGAAAAGGAATTATTTTAACAAAAAAATTGGAACCTTGTAAAAATATATTTGAAACTTCACCTTTTGAAATATTAGGTTATCCTGATCAAAATGGAATATTTACAACATACTTATATCTAGATGATGGTTATACTTCTAATAGTTATAATAAATTTGCTCTATATGAAATTAAAGCTATTTTTGAAAAAGAGTTTTTTAAAAATTTCGAAATAAATACTATTTTTGAGGATTTAACTGATAATGAATTAAAATTAAAAGAAGAAATAATTAAAAATTTAAAAATTGTAAGATCATAAATCTGAAAATTATTATATTAAAAAACTATACTTTAATCTTTTTTTTAAATTTACTTTTTTTAAAAATTTAATTTTTTATCCATTTTTATTTTTTATTTACTTTTATTTTTTTTATTAACAATAAAACCTAAATTTTTTAATTTTTCAATTCTTTTAGACCAATTTTTATCAACTTTGACAAAAAGATTCAATTCTATTTTTTTACCATAAATTTTTCTTAATTCTTTTTGAGCTGCAACTCTTATTTTTTTTATCATTTCTCCATTTTTACCAATAACAATACTCTTTTGACTCTCTCTTTCAACACAAATATTTGCATGAACTTCTATAAAATCTTCCTGTTCATTAAAAATTATAACTTCTACATATGTAGAATAAGGAATCTCTTGATATGTATAATGATAAACTTTTTCTGTTATAATATCTTCAAAAAAGTTTTTATCAGTAAGATCAGTTAATAAATCTTCATCATAGTAAAATTCGTCAGTATCTTTTAAATAAATTGATAATTCATTTAAAAATTGTTCTCTATTAAATTCTTTTATTAAAGAAAAATAATAAATCTTATCCCAGAAAATAAAATTTATTATAAAATCTTTTTTCTCATTGTTTAATCCTAAATCTATTTTGTTAAAAATTAATATTTTTGAAGCTTTAAGCTTTTTAATATTTTCTAGTAATTTCTTTTCATCTTCATCAACTTCTTTAGAAGAATCAGTAATAAAAATAATAATATCACAATCAGTTAATGCTTCATCTATTTCTTCATTTATTAATTTATTAAAAATCTTATTTGAATTATGAAACCCAGGAGTATCAATAAAAACAAATTGTGAATTATCAATAGTTAAAATACCTTTAGTCATTCTTCTTGTTGTTTGAGGTTTATCAGAAACTATACCAACTTTTTCACCTAATATTGAATTTATTAATGTTGACTTACCAGCATTTGGTACACCAATTATAGTTAAAAATCCACTTCTTTTTTTCATGAACAAACTCTTATATATATACTAACTAAAAAATCATAAATAAATAAAAATATGAAAATAAATATTGCTATGAAATTTTATCAAAATTCATTTATATATTTCAAATAAGTTTTTATATAAGTTGAAACTTTTCCTAACAAGAAAGCCAAATGCTTTTCAAATTCTTTATACCTTTTATCCTCTTCTTTATATATTATTTCAAAAAGATCAAAATTTTCATCTTCAGAATATTTTAAAATATTTTTATATTTTTCTTTATTTTTTATAAGTTTTTTCAATACATTGTAAGTCTTTTTGCCATCATATTTTGCATCTTTGGAAATTTTATCAATAATAATATTATAATTAAAATTATCAATAACTTTTGCTTCATTAATACTTTTAAAAACACTTTTTTGCAGTAAATCTTGATAAGAATTATTTATTAAATTAGTATTTAAATAATATGCTTGCATCATTTCAAGCAATGTATGTTTATAAGTTATATCATTCAACAAACTATTTTGAGGCCCCTTAATCCCAAGTTTCCCAAGTATCCCAACAAAAATTAAATAAAAAGAAGAACTTCCAGGAACAACTGAAGAATGGTAAGGTTGCCCCATATCCATTATATAATGAAGAGCCCAACCTGCAAACCTATATCCCCAGTATTTCTCATTTAATTTTAAAGCAACTTTTGAAAGCTCAGTAAATAAAATAATTCTATAAATGACATAGCTTTTTTTCAAATCAGGCATGAGTTTGTAAAGAATTTTACTTTCATGGAAAAAACCCATATGAAATGGAGCTTGAGTTCCATAAGGAACTTCTGGATTTCCAAAAGGTTGATAACCAAATCCAAATTCTTTTCCCCAAGATGTTTTGTTATCTTCAAATAAACCAATATCAAGACCATAATCAGGTTCATCAGAAGCTGTTGATAAAACTTCGAGTGCTTTTACTTTATAACCTGGTTTTATTTCATAAAATTTATGAAATGTATTTAAATAGTAAACATAAGCTATATCATTAAAAGAAATTTCTTTGTCCTCATAACTATTTTTATAGCCATTAAGCATATATTTTTTGATAAAATATTTGATATTATATTCTGGATTTATCTTTAATTTATATAAAAAATATTTAACTATCGATTTTTCAACTTCTTTATTTTTAGCAGCTTCTTTTTCAAGAATATTTGCAAATTCTTTATAGTTATTAAATTTTAAATTTAAATTACAATTTTCATTTAAATATTTAACAAATTCATCTATTTTAAAATTAATTTTTAGATCTTTTAAATCTTCATATTTTGATATTAAGTTATTAAAATATTCAAAGAAATTTATAATTTGTTCTAAATTTTTTACTATAAATAAACTAAAAGTTTTAACTTCTATTTGTTCATCTAAAAAATTATAATTATTATTATTTAATGAAAAATAAGTTATTTGAGCATGATCTTCCCATGCATAAACATTAAAATTAAAAAGAAGAATAATAAAAAAAACAAAAATAATTTTTTTAATAAATTTTAAATAATTATTTTCCATAACTTAATCTCCTTTACTATTATTTAATTATCTTTTGGATGCTTTTTTATTTTTAAAAACTACCTTATAGTAATAATTATTTTATTTAATTTAATTTAACATTAAATTTAAAACTAGCAATATTAAAAAATTATAAAAATAAGAAAATATTTTTACTATATTAAAAAAAAAATTTAATAATAAAAAAAATATTGCAAAATATTTTTTTTATTTTATTTTCATTTCACAGGAAAATTTAAAATTTTAAAATTGATTTATAATATATTAAAGTGGAGATAAATATGTCAAGAGTATGTGATATTTGTGGTAAAAGAAGAATAACAGGTTGTAATGATCCAAAATCTCACAAAAGAACTTTAAGAGAATTTTTACCAAATCTTCATAAAATCAAAGCTGAAATTAATGGTGAAATTAAAACAATCAAAATTTGCTCTAAATGTTTAAAAGCTAATAAAGTAAAAAAAGTTTTATAAATAATCAATTAAAATTAGAAAATAACTATCTAATTGTTGTTTCTTAATTTTTAAACTCTATATTTTCAATTTATACATATTTATTTTTATATATTTTAACATCTAATTACACAGTCTTTTTCTTTCTTGCTATAAATAAAAGCCAAATTGACATCAAAAAGATATAATAAATAATTAATATAATAAGGGATATAAAAATATAAGAAAGATCATTTTTTGTTATTGAAAGAGATGGTAAATTTAATACAAAAAGTAAAGGAAACCCTATAAAAAGAGCAATCCCAGAACCAAAAACAAGTGAGTTCGCAGCAGGAGATTTAAAATTTGGATCTATTTCTCTTAAAAGAGCAAGCCCTGTAGAAATAGTTCCTGTTAAATTTCCATATAAAATAAATGTAAATTCAAGTTTATAATTTTCATAAATTCTTTTTGATAAATATGAACAATAATAATATGTAATAATTCCACCAATTGAAGTTACTAATATCAATGGAATAAAATAGTATTTAATTACACTTAAAGAAATCGCTCCTATAGATGCTGCAATTAAGTAATCAAAGCTTGCACCAGATATCCTTTGAAGTAGAAAATTGTTTGGGTAGTTTCTTACCATAATCTTTTTCTTTTTTAAATAATTAAAAATTAATCTTAAAAATATAGCAAAAATAGTTCCAAAAATAAAGTGGAACCCCCAAAATGTCTGTATAAGAGTCTTAAACATTGGCCCAATTGGAACCAACAAAATTTCTAGTAATTTTAAAAAATAGTAAGTAAAAAGATAAACAGAACCTATTAAAAAAATTTGAACTGTTAATCTGTCTATTGATTCACTTAAAGGTATATCTCCTTTTTTATCTCTTTCGATTTCAAAATTATTTTCTATTTCTTCAGTAATATTAAATGCAGGTTTTTCTTTTTTGTACTTAACTCTATAGTTTAAATATATTATTCCTGGGATGCATGCCCATAGGAATCCAAATGTAGCTATTGCAAGACCTAATGAGCTTGCACCAAAAACTCCTAACTTTTCCCATGTCATTCCAATAGAATAAGCTTGCCCTGGCCCCTGTCCATAACCGAGAGGGAGGAGCAGACCAAGCCCCGGAAAAACTCCTTTTGAAAAGAAATAATAGATAAATAAAAAGACTACAAGACCAATAATACCTTGTAAAATATATGTTGAAGTTATAAAAAAAGCTGTGTTTAAAGTGTACTTCCCTTCATCTTTAACTTCTCTTTCTTTCAAGGCAAGGGCAATAAAACCTATTGCAAGTAAATGATAAACAAGATTGCCTAAAACTTCTTCTGAAAAATTAATCAATTTTAAACCTTCTCTCCCAAATAATAGAATAAGGAACCCTGCAATAATAGCATTAGGAATTAAAAACTTTTCAAATAATTTAATCTTTCTTTTTATTATAGTACTTATTCCAAGAAAAAAAGAAAGCCACATAAAAGTTATAACTCCTTCATAATTCATAAAATTATCCTATAAATTTATTTTATAAATTTTAATACAATTTAATTTTAATTAAAATTTTATCTTTTTAAATATCTTTCAAATAATTTTAGAATATATCTTAACAAAATGGTAGTATATTATTAATTGTGTCACCCCCCTTGAAGGGTTATAGTTTATGGTTTAAAAATAATTAGTATAAGAAAACCCTTCAAAGGAGGAATATAAAGATGAACAAACTAATATTAGAACAATTTTCAAAAAT
>Ga0308397_1000305_pt1 | contig 37298 bp, 30 predicted proteins | sample Hotspr20SampleT8_FD_202356 | JGI IMG/M metagenome (GOLD analysis project Ga0308397, IMG submission 202356) | Hot spring phototrophic mat microbial communities from Mushroom Spring, Yellowstone National Park, Wyoming, United States - 20051001_T8 ...
TTCTTTTTTAGCCTTTATTTTAATGATCCTTCTGTTTTTTTCTCTTGCTATAGTTCTCCCATATCTAACAAAAAAAAGGGTTCAATGCATGAGTTATTGTCCATTTGGAGCTTTGCAATCTTTAACTAATAAAATATCTTTTTTCAGGGTTAAAATTGATAGCAATCTTTGTAGCGGATGCCTTCTTTGTGCTAAGAATTGCCCGACATTATCTATCGATGAAAGTTCTATCAAAGAAAAAAAACCAAAGGTGCTTATAACGTGTACAAAATGTGGTGCATGCATTCAAATATGCCCACAAAAGTCAATCAGATATGATTACTTTTTCAAACCATCAAATTCCATTGAAAATCTAAAAAACCAAAATGAAGAAGATAATGAACTATTAAAAAATAAATTTAAGAAAGAAAAAAAGAATATATTAAAAAATATTTTTAAGACTATAATTTTTACTTTGAATGAAATAAAAGAACCAAAAGTCCTTCTTCCATTTTCTGGTTGGATTTTGGGAAGTATTGTGATGGGTGGATTTATGGTAGATACAATAACAAGGGTATTAAATCTCTTTATTAATGGTTCATTTCTTTTAAAATAAAAAGAAAAAAAATTAAAAATGATAATTAAAAATTAGTAAAAAATTGAATTAAAAGAAATAATATAGAAAAGGTAATATATAAAATAAAGAAATATTAAAAAAAATGTATTTAAAAGGAAAATAAAGATTATGAAAAAAATTAAAATAAAAAATTTAAAAAATAAAATTCTTGAGATTGTTGTAACTTTTATATCTCTACCTTTAGTTTTTTCAATACCTTTCTGGTTTATATTTTCAAATTCATTGATAGAGCCTTTATTTGCAAATATATTAAATATAAGACATGAGCCTTCAATGGCAGGTGGTCCGCTTCTTCAAACATTTTACGATGAAACAGATGATGACAATGGTGATGGATCTTATGAATATCCTTACCATGAGATTTTTTCTGAAAAAAATCTTTGTGATATTATAGGATATGAAGTCTATAGACCTCTTATAAAACCTTCTATCTGGCAGTTAGCTGTAATATTAAAGAAAATACCGAATATATACAATTTTGAAAGTGATCTGTCTGGGATACAAATTGCAATATTCGTTGATATAGACTCAAATAGTAATGAACAAATTATAGACATAAACTCAACTAATAATAAAAAATTTTTAAAAATAAGAGGTCAATTCGATAAATATGAAGATTTAAATATTTCTTTCCCTGAAAGTAATAAACCAGATTTTATGATATTAATTGATGGGGCTAAAAAGGAAAAGGCTAAACTTCTCTTTAAGGATGGAGAAGTTAATTATATAGATATGATAATTGTTAAGGAACAAAATGAGATCTATATTCAAATACCTTTAATTTATAAGGAAATTCAAAAAATATTAGATGGAAGAGCTACCTATCACTGGGTATTTGCAAGTCTTTCTGATCCCCTTGGAAATAATGGATGGATAAATATTAAAGATTTTGCAAGTGTGAGATCTGGGGGAGGTCTTAAATGGGAAGAAGGTCCAAAATTTTATGATTTATTAACACCATCGGGATTTCTTCAAAAAGATTTACTTTCAATGAATAATATCGGTCCTGACAATTATGTTATTATCCCACCTTTAAAAGTAAGTGGTTTTGATCCATATATAAGTTATTTAAAAGAAAAAGGTGAACAAAAGAAGGAAAAAGATATAATTTTTTTAAATTCAATTTTTGATAAGGTAAAAGAAGAGCAGGATTTAGAAAATAAATTAGCAGAGGAAGAATTTAATAAAAAACTTAATTCGGATGATGACCTTGAAAAACTCTCTGCACTTTTTGGGCTTTCAAGATATGATGAAGCAAAAATTTTAGCAGAAAAAATTCTTAAAAAAGAAAAAGAAAATCCAGTAGCCCTTGCCTATTATGGCTCTCTTATTGCAATGGAAGGTGGAAAAACTAAAAATCCAATGCAAGCAATAAATTTTGTTCAAAAAGCTTATATATATCTTGATAAAGCAGTTGAAATAATTGAAGAGAAACTTAATAATAACAATAATCAAAATATTAATGATCCAAAAATAATAGAATATGCGATAATAGTTTATACAAATAGAGCAATTGTTTCAGCATCTGCTCCAAATGAGATATTTTCAAAGTATGAAGTGGCAATTTCTGATCTAATTAAAATTTCTCAGCTTCTTGAAAAAGAAGGGAAAAAGAAAGAATCAGCAAATGCTTTGATGCAAGCTGCAATTCTTTATGAAAAACTAAATAAAAAAACCGATGCAACAGCAATCTGGTTGAAATTAATAAATTACGAGGAAAAATCAGCTAAAGTAGAACTTGAACTTACAAAAAGAGGATTTTATAGATAAAAGATAAATAAAAAAATATTTTATATAAAAATTTAGTTAATAAAAAACCTCATAAGTTTAATGAATAACTTTAATTTTTTTTAATTGAAGGTTTATTTAATAATAAAAATGAAATTAAAATTCCAAATATACTAAGAATAGCTATTGGATAAAAAGTATAAATATAACTACCAAAAATATCTTTTGCTTTTCCAGAAATTAAGTTTCCTATTATTGCTCCAAAACCATAAGCAGTGTAAACAAAACCATATTTTTTACTATAATTTCTTGTACTATAAAAATTAGCTGTAGTTGCTGGAGCAATGGCTAACCAACCGCCTAAACATAACCAGAAGCAGATGAAACATATAAGGTATAAAATTATTTTTCCTTCCCCTGCATTGATCATTCCAATTGAAGCAAGAAAGGTTATAATAAATGATATAATAGCAGTATATTTAGAAGAAATTTTATCTGTTAACCATCCAAAAATTGGTCTTCCAAGACCATTAAAAATAGCAAAAATAGAAACAGCTAATGCAGAAATATTGGAACTTATTTTAATAATTTCTTCTCCAACTGGACTTGATATACCTATAGCCATCAATCCACTTGTAGTTCCAATTGCATAACAGATCCATAAAGCATAAAAACTTGAACTTTTTAACATCTCAGAAATATTAAAATTATTATCAAGATCATTATTTAAAAAATTACCATTGTTTACATTCCAATTAGAAGGTGGAAATTTCATAAGTAAAGCTAAAAGTACTATAGTGAAAAGAAAAATTAATCCAAGAAACAAAAATGTTTTTAAAGGTCCAAACATATCTATCAACATCTTTGAAAAAGGAGCAGTTATGAGAGGAGACAAACCAAACCCAATAACAATAAGACCAACAGCAAATCCTCTTTTCTCCGGAAACCATTTTGTAGCAATTGCTATCGGACCTCCATAAGCTATACCTACACCAGCACCACCAATTACACCATAAAAAAGATTTATCATTGTTATATTTTTAGCAAAACTACTTAAAATCCACCCAATACCTACGAAAAATCCACCAGTTGCAATAACTAATTTTGGTCCATATTTATCAAGAAAATTTCCTGAAATTGGCATAAAAAATGAAAAAAATACAAGAAAAATCATATATGGCATACTACTTTTTGTAGCACCAATATTAAATAGATTTTCAAGAGGTTTTCTAAAAATACTCCATGAGTAAACGCTTCCAAGGCAGATATAGATAAGTAACCCAAGTATAATAAAGAACCATCTTCCTTTTTCAGGTCGAAGACCAAATAACTTAAGATTATTATTCATAATAATAACTCCATAATTAAATTATTTTAAATAATCAGTCAAAAAAATATTTCAATTAAATTTTAAATTTTGAAAATAGATTGTCAATACTAAAATTAATTTTAATTGACATTGGGACAATTTTTATTAATATGAGTTTGTAAGAATATATTTATTTTATGATAATCAGAGAAGCAATTTAAAATGAATAATGATTATGATATAAAAAATATTAATTTTATAAGGAAAGGTTCCGGTAAAAAAGTATTACTTCTTCATGGTTGGCAAGCAAATATAGAAACATTTAAACCTGTTTTTGATATTTTATCTAAAAAATATGATGTAATTGCAGTTGATTTTCCTGGATTTGGGAATTCAAAGATTCCTCCTTCAAATTGGGATATTTTTGATTATGCAAATATAATTCAAAATTTTATTAAATATTATAATTTTCATCCATGCACTATTATAGGGCATTCTTTTGGAGGTAGAATTGCTATTATTTTAGGAGCTAGAGCAAATGAGCTTATAGAGAAATTAATACTTGTAGATTCTGCAGGATTGAAACCAAAAAGAAAATTAAAATATTTTTTAAAAGTTTATTCTTATAAAACAATAAAATTTTTTTTAAGGATTTATTGTTTATTTTTTAAAAAGGAGTTTAATAATACTTTGAAAAAAATAAGAGAAAGATTAAAAATAAAAGGAAGTATAGACTATGAAAATGCAGGAAATTTAAGAGAAATATTTGTTAGAGTTGTTAATCAGGATTTGAGTAAATTTGCAAAAAAAATAAAAAAACCAACATTAATTATATGGGGAGAAAATGATATAGATACACCTTTATATATGGCAAAAAAATTAAATAAACTTATTAAAGATTCGGGTATAGTTATTCTTGAAAATGCAGCCCATTATAGTTATCTTGATAATTTTAATAAATTTATAAGAGTTGTTGATTATTTTATTTCAAATGCTTGAAAGATTAAAATTTTAAAAGATTAAATCTTTGAAAATATTAAATTTTTGAATATAATAGAAGTTTGATAGAATAAAACTTTGTGAGGATCTATGTTATTCTGTATTTATATCTCTTTTTTAACAATTTTTTTATATTCTATTTGGGTTTTTATACTTGATAAAGATTATCTTCTTCATATGGCCCAACTTCATAATTATAGACATTTTGAGTATAAAAGATGGCTTTTTAATATAAATAATTTACTTATATATAAAAATCGATATATTTCTCTTACTATATCTTTTTTAATTTTTTTGTCATTAAATATAATTAGTAAATTCTTTTTAGAACATCAACTAACCAATTTTTCTTCTTTATTAAATATTTTTAAAATAGAACCTTTCAAATTAGAAATTTTAAAATTGGAAATTACTTTTGATTTTAATTTTCTTTTAATTTATTTGTTTTTTACATTCATTTACCTTTATATATTTTATTTTAGTTCGAAAAGAAAAAGTCACAATATAAAAAAACCACTTGTATATACTAAAAGAGCAATAAGATTAAAAATATTATACTGGTTTTTGTTTTTAGGGATTTTAATTTTAGGTTTTTTTGCAATAAAAAGTATAATTTTTGAAGCAATTGATGTTAATATAAATAATTTCAAGAAAAATATTATAGAAATTTATTCTGAAATTAATAATGAAAATTACAATATTTTTATTAAGAATCTTTATTATATCTATCTTATAAACTTTATTTCTCTATATAGTTTTTTTTCTATTTTTGTCTTAAGTTTAACACCTTTAATTATGTATTTTGCTCAATTTTTTATTTATCCTTTTGAAAATTTAATTAATAAAAAATTTTATAATTTAGCAAAAAATAAGATTTTTGAATTGAAAAAAAAAGGATTACTTGTTATTGGAATTACAGGAAGTTATGGAAAAACTTCAACTAAATTTTATTTGAAAACTATTTTAGAAAGAAAATATAATGTTTTAGCATCTGAAGCAAGCTATAATACTCCAATGGGTTTATCAAAAAATATAAATGAGAGATTAAATGAAAATTATCAGATTTTTATTTCTGAGATGGGGGCAAGATATAAAAATAATATAGATGAGCTTGTAAATCTTTGTAATCCCGATATTGGTATTTTAACAGCTGTTGGTCCTGCACATCTTGAGACTTTTAAGACATTAGAAAATATTGCAAATGAAAAGTTTAAACTTATAAAAAAATCAAAAATTGGTTTTATTAATATTGACAATGATTATATTTATAAAAAATTACAAAATTATATAGAAGATATAAATAAAGAAAATTTAAATAAAAAAGACAAAAAAACAGAATTAATTGTTTTAGAAAAGTTTGATCCTCAATTAATTAATATAAATTCAATTTTAAATAATAATATAAAATATATTTTTACATATGGTGAAAATGTAAATAGAAAACCTTTGATTTTATTTAAAAATGTTTATATTGAAAAGGATAAAAGTATATTTGAAATAGAGATTAATGAATTTGGAAATTTTAAATTTGAAACAGAATTACTTGGTAAGCATCTAATTCAAAACCTTGTTGTTGCTGTTGGAATTAGTTTTTTTTTAAATGTTAGTTATAATGATATTTTTGAAGTTATAAAAAATATAAAACCCGTTGAACATAGGCTAAGTATTATTAAACCAAATGAAATGCTTTTAATACTTGATGATGCATATAATTCAAATCCACATTCTGCGAAAGCAGCATTGGATGTAATAAGTGGATTTAAAGATAGAAAAAAAATTGTGGTTACTCCTGGATTTATAGAGCTTGGTAAATTTCAGTATAAAGAAAATAAAAATTTTGGGAGATTGATTTCTCAATGCGTAGATTTTGCAATATTTGTTGGTAAAACAAATAGAAAAGCTTTGATTGAAGGATATAAAAGTTATAATAATAATGAAAATTTTTATTTAGTTGATAATTTAAATGAGGCTTCAAAATTATTACCAAAACTTGTAAATAGTAAAACTGTTGTACTATTTGAAAATGATCTACCTGACAATTATGAAAATTAATTTTATTTTTTCGTTTTTTATTTATTAATTTTATATTGGTTTTTAATTTTTTTTAATCCTATAAAATTTTTAGTTAAAAAGGGGTTTTATGGAAAAGAAAAATTGTCTTGTTGTTTTTGGAGGAAAAAGTGTAGAACATGAGGTCTCAGTAATTACTGGGCTTCAGGTTATTGAGAATATAGATAAGGAAAAATATAACCCTATTCCTTTATATATAACAAAAGATGGGGAGTGGTTAACAGGTGATTGTTTAAATAATATAGAAACATTTAGAAAAAAAGATTTTAGAAAAGTAAAAAATGTTTATTTAACATTTAATAAGAAAGAGAGAAGCCCATTTTTAATTGATAAAAATAAACCATTAAAAGTTGATCTTATATTTCCTGCTCTTCATGGAACAAATGGAGAAGATGGAACCTGTCAAGGTGTTTTTGAGCTTTTAGATATTCCATATGCTATGGCAAATATTGGAGCTTCAACAAATGGAATGGATAAAGTTACAATGAAGAAATTATTTTCTTTTCATAATATACCACTTGTTCCTTATAAATGGTATTATAGAGAAGATCTTGAAAAAAATATTGAAAAAATTTTAGATGATATAGAAAAAAACATACTTTCACCTTTTATAGTTAAACCATCAAATTTAGGATCAAGTATAGGTATTTCAAAAGCAAAAGATAGAAAAGAATTAAAAAATGCAATTGAAATTGCTATGCAATATGATTCAAAAATTATCATAGAAAAAGCTGTTGAAAATTTAAGAGAAATAAATTGTTCTGTAATGGGATTTCATAATGATTTAAAAGTATCGGTTTGTGAAGAACCAGTTACAATTGACTCTATCCTTTCTTTTGAAGATAAATATGTAAGGTCTAATTCAAAAACTAAAGGGTTTACAAGAAAAATTCCAGCTGAAATTGATGAAATTTTGAGAGAAAAAATTGAGTATTTTGCAAAAGAAGCATTTAAAGCAATAGATTGTTCAGGGCTTGCAAGAGTTGATTTTTTACTTGAAAATAATAAGAATATTTATGTAAATGAAATAAATACTATACCGGGGTCAATTTCCTATTATTTATGGGCACCTAAAGGATTAAGCTTTAAAGATCTAATTAATGAACTTCTTGAAATAGCACAAAAGCAATACAATGAAAAGAAAAAAAATCTCTATAAATTTGATGCTGATTTATACAATAAAATAAATAAAAATTCTATTAAAAGTATTGTGAAATAGAAATTAAGGAGAAATGGATGAAAAACAGTGATTTTTTAAATATAGGTCTTGGAAGTTATGTAAATAAAAATAAAGTTGTATGTATATTGTCAGCTGATGGAAATGCAGCAAAGCGACTGAAAGAATATGCAAGACAGAATAATCTTTTATATGATGCAACTGCTGGTAGGAAAACAAGAGCAATAATAGTAACTGATACAAATCAAATTATTCTTTCAGCAATTCAGGTTGAAACTCTTGTAGATAGGTCTTTATCATGTGAATAATAAATTGAAAAAATTATTAAAAGTTAATAAATAAAATAAATTATTAAATGTAAAATAAAATAGAGATTAAGATATTTAATATAAATATAATTGTAATATTACTCATTATAGCTTTAGTAATAACTTGTGGTATTTGAGTTGTGTTTTTTGCTCTGAAACCATAATAAATAGAGATGCTTGCAATAAATAAACCCAATATAAATGATTTTAATATTCCTGAGAAAATATCTATAAAATTAATGTTGCTCATTATATATAAAAAGAAACTATTAAAATCAATTTCTGCTGTTAAGTAATATATAAAAAATCCTCCGAAAATACCTATTGTTGCAAAATAAATATAGAGGAATATTAAAGATATAGAGACTCCTATTATTCTTGGGAAAACAATAAATTTCAAAGGATCTATTCCAAGAAGTTCAAGTGCATCTACCTCTTCATTAACTTTCATTGTGCTTATTTCAGCTGTTATTGCAGATCCAGATCTTGCTGCTACTATAAAGGCTGTTATCATAGGACCAAGTTCCCTTATAAGTACAACATTCAATATTTTTCCAATAAACTCAATTGCTCCAAATTTTGAGAGTTGAGAAAAAAGTTCTATGATAGAAACTGCTCCAAGCGAAAAAGCCACAATTGAAATTAATCTAATTGCAAGATATCCTGTAAAGTAAATTTGATTTATAATTATTGAATTTACAATTATATTGCCCTTTTTTTCTCTAAAATAAGCTGGAAAACTGTAAACTATAAGACCTAAAATACCACCATAATATTGAAAATATGAATCAAAAAAATTAAAGATTTTTTTGTAAAATTTTATATTCTTTTTCACCATTATATTTTATCTTTATGTTTTTAATTATTAAAATATATTTTTTTCATAAAGAAATGATTATTGAAAAGCAACTAAAAGAATTGTTGCATCATCTATTTCTAATTTTTTAAAATTTTTATTATTTCTATAGAAATTATTAAGATAATCAAATATTTTGTCAATTTTTATTTTTAAATCATTAATATCAATTTTATTAATTTTTTCTTCTCCAAAAAAATATTTCTTAATCTGATCTAAATCAAATAAGGATTTTTTGTCAATTTTAAATTCAGAAAGACCATCTGTAAATATTAAAAGATAAGAGTTCTCATTAAAATGGATTTTATTTTCAATAAATTTAGTGTCTTCTTTTATCCCTAAGAATAAAGAATTTGCATTAATATTATAAGATATATCATCTTTTAGGAATAATAGAGGATTATGTCCTGCAGAACAATAATCTATTTCTTTTTTATTGAGATCAATTACACAATAAAAACCAGTAATATAATTATCCAATTTAATATTATTTATAATAAATGTATTAAGGTTACTCATTAAGAGAGAAGGAGATAATAATATTTTTTTTTCTATTTGCATATTAAAAAATAATTTTAATATTATTGTTGAAAATGATGAATAAATACCATGACCACAAACATCAGCAATAAAAATGCTAATAATTTCAGGTGAAAGAATCTTTATATTAAAAAAATCACCACTAAGATTTTTCCCTTCTCTATAATTAAAAAAAATGTGTAGTCCTGGAATAAAAGGTATTTCGCTTAATATTAAATTCTGATAAATTTTTCTTGCAAAACTTATATCTTTTTTTTGTAAATTATGTATTTTTTTAAGTTTATCATTTAAAGATTTTATTTTTAAATATTTATAGTAATAATATTCTTTGTCTTTTAAATCAAGTAAAGATTTAATTGTTTGATCTCTTTTTTTGTTAAATTCTAATGAACTATAGTTTAAATAATTTAAATTTTTTAAATATTTTATTAAAAAATAATTTAATAGTTTATACTTTTTCATTTTTTCTAAAACAAATATTGAAGTATCAAAAAAATCATTCAAAAATCTTATATATTTATTTCTAATTATATATTTGTAAGTTTTCTTTATTAAATTTATGATTTTATTTTCTTTTTGATCTTTAAAAAACTCTTTATTTAAAGATAGATAAATTTTTATTTTTAGAATATAATTTAATATTAGTGAATCAATAAAATTGTATTTTTTTGAAATTTTAATAGATTTATTATTTAATTTATAAGATTTTAAGGGATTACCTTTTAGTAGATAAACATTTGCAAGTTTACATAAACCAGTTGAAATGTTTTTGAAATCATTAAATTCTTTTGCAAATTTTAAAAGTTTCAATGCAAAAATTTTAGCTAAATTTATTTTTTTTGTTTTTAAGTATATATCTGTAATATTATTTACAGATATAATTAATCTTTGTTTATTTCTTAGTTTTTTGAATTCAAAATATGCTTTTTTATAATAAAGCAAAGATTTTTTATATAATTTTAAAGAATTAAATGATTCAGCAAGATTGTTATATAAGATTCCTTTTAATTCATAAAGATTTTTGTTTTTTAAACTTTTTAATAAAATTTTTTTAAAAATTTTTATTCCATAACTTAAATTTCCAAGTTGAGATAAAATAATTCCCTCACTTAGTAAAGTTTTATAAAATATTAAATCTTTTTTTAAATTTTTTGTAGTATAAAAATTTTTTACCTGATTTATTTTATCTAATGCTTCATCAAATTTGGAAAGATATATAAGAGAAACAATTATTTGATAATCTATATTTAAAATTAATGATAAAAATTTTTTATAGTTTTTTTTGTCTTTTTCTAATAAATTATTTTGCATAAAAGTATTTATCTGATCTTTTAATTTATTGAGATCATTTAAGGTTTGACTGGGGTAATTTTTTATATTAGTTATTAATGAAGAAAGATCTTTTTCAAAATCTGATAAATTTTTAAAGAGGAAATTTTCCATAAATTTTTAATTATTTTTTATTAATAAATATCCTTCATTAATCATTAAAGTTTTTTTTATATTAGCAGTATCTAAAAAGATTTCATAATTTATATTTTCAATTTTGGATTTTTTTTCAGGGAAAATTGCTAAGGTAAAATTTTTATTCATTTTAAGGTTTAATTCAGTATAATAATAATGTTTTATTAATAAGTATTTTAATTTAATAATTTTATTTTTAGATACAATAAAATTTGAAAACTTTTTTATAGAATAAATTTTAAGGTTTAATTTTTCTAAGTTTATCATACCTATGATAAGATTTTTTATTTCTCCTTTGTGCTTTTTATTTTTATTATTAGATTTAATTATTTTATTTAATTCATATAAAATATTATCAAAGATATCTTTTAAAGAAAAATTTAGATTTAAGTATTTGATAAAATAAGTAAATATTGTAAAAATAATAAAAGAAGAGGCAATTTTTTTAGAATTTGTTTTAATAATAATAAATACAAGATTGTTTTTATCTTTGATATAAAAATCAACAATAGATAAGTTTTTATTGAAATCAGGAATAAAAGAGAAAATTTCAATATTATTATTTCTGATATATTTCTCTTTGAAGATATTTTTTAATAAATTTATTGAAAAAGAGTTTTCAGTTTTAATAAGATTAAGAGTATTTCTTATTTCATAATTTTTTTCTTTAATTTTTTTGTTTTTTATTTCATAAATCTCTATTTCTTTATCTTGCATAAGGTGAAAAACTTCAAGTTCTTCATTGTTAAGTTTATTAAGTAAAGAGGAATTGAGTAATTTTCTTTTAATAATAAAATATTTTTTAAGAAATTTATATGCTAGCTTATAATTTTTTTCAATATTAAAATAAAAAAGATGAAAAAGTTTATAAATTTCAAGAATAGGTTCAATAGCTCCAATTTTTCTACTTTGTTTAAGAGTAAAAAGAAGAGCTTCTTTGAATTTATAAGTTTTTTTTAATTTATAAAAAACTTTTAATAAACCAATTGTTGAATTAATAATTTGAAGATTATTATTAATTTTCATTGAATAAAAGACGGAGTTCATAAAATAAAAATAAGCTTCATCATAATCTTTTTTTAGTAAATACAATACCCCCATTTCATAATAAATTAAAGATAATCCTCTTGTCTCATTAGTTTTAATTTTTATTGATTTTAGATTTTTGATAGCTTCATTAAAATATTCTATTGATTTATTGAAATCTTTTTGATTTCTATAAGTTATAGCTATATTTTCAAGATAAATGGGAATGTGATTATAAAAGTTTTTATTATAAGCAATATCTTTAGCTTTTAGAAAGTATTCTCTTGCGATTGCAGGTAAATTATTTTTTAAATAAATTACCCCAATATTATTCAAAGCTTTGATAATTATGTCCGAATTCCTAATTTTTTTACTTTTTTTACTTAATCTTAGAACTTTCTGATAATAAACTAATCCTTTATAATAAATATTCCTTTCAGTATAATTATAACCTAAGGATATACAAACACGTGCTAAACTTAAGCTATCTTTTAATTCATCAAAAATTTTATATGCTTTTTCAAGTAATATAAGGGAATCTTTAAACTTTGATAGATAATTATATATAACACCTTGAAAATAAAATGAATAGCCTATTCCATAATCATAATTTATATTTGATGAAAATTCATAAATTTTTTTAGATTCATTCGATAAAGTATCTAAATTTATATTATTAAAACCTATTTTTAATATTTTATTAATAATTCTGTTAATTCTCTTTTTAGAGTTATTTATTTTTAAATTAATATTATTCATAAAATTTATAAAGATAATTTGTTGTAAATAATCTTATATTAAACTTATATTAATAATTATAAAATATAAATCTTAAAATTCAATTTTATTATTCATTTAAAATAATTAAAAATAAATAAAAATAATCTGTTTTTAAATAATTATTTTGACGAATATATTTTTGTATATGAATTAATAATTCTAAATTATTTGTACTAAAATTTTAGTATACCATGATTAAAAATTTATAGAAAATAATTAATTTATAATTTGATATCTTAAAAAAATTAATTAAACTTTGATTATGGATTTTATTCATCCTATTACTTTAATTGAACTATTAGTTCCTGCAATTGGTTCAGGTTTAATTTTTTTTGGTATTTTTTTGTTTTTTTATTTATACTTAAAAACTAAAATAAAAATATATCTTGCTACTTTTTTAATGGGCTTATGTTCTTTTATTTTTATTTTCAGTGAATTTTTTATTATTTATTTTGGTGGTTTTGAATTAAATAGAAATATAGGTGTTTATTTTCACATTTTCCAACAGCTTGGTGGTGCATGGTTTATATTTACATTTCCATTCTTCATTTATTTTGTCTTTGAAAAAGAAAATCGTTTTATAAAATTTAATAAATTTATAATTTATTCAGGTTTTTTTATTTCTTTATTAATTACTTTTTTAGCAATTATTAATCCAGATCTTTTTATATCAGTAAAAATTCCAAATGAAAAGTATCTTATATATGCAGCAAATTTCTCAAGAGGTAAAGAAGGAATATTTTATAAATTAAGAGATATTATTTTATTTCTAATTATAATCTATTTTTATGTAGTTTTAGTTTATAATATAATAAAAAAACAAATTTAAATTTAATTATAGAAATTTTTATAGGACTTACTATAGCTATTTTTGCTGCTATAGATGATATGTATTTTGTCTATTTTGGTAAATATATAGGATATTTCTCACAGTATCCTTTTTCAAGGTTTTCATTTGGACTTACAATTTTTACAATACTTACTATGATAAGTATAATTAACAATTTTTATAAAAAAGCTCTTATTACTGAAAAATTGTTTAAAGAAATAGAGAAATTAAAAGAAGATTTTACTCTAATTTCTGATAATATAGATGAAGTATTCTGGATTTATAACAATGATTTAAGCAAACTTTACTTTGTATCAAAATCATTTTCTTCTATATGGCCTTTAACAGAAAAAGAAGTTCTATTAAATAAAGATTCATGGAAAAAATATATTTATAAAGATGATATAAGTTTAGTTGAAACTTATTTTATGAATTATAAACATTTAAGTGTTATAGAATATAGAATAATTAATAACGATAAAATTATATGGTTAAGAGATAAATTTTTTAAGATAGAGGATAAAAATAATAATTTATTTAAATGGATAAGAGTTTCTGAAAATATAACTAAACTAAAAGAGTTTCAGGATGAACTGTTTTCTTTGTACTATTATGATACATTAACTAAGTTAAAAAATAGAAAATCATTTAATGAAAAAGTAGAAGAAATAATCCTTCTTGCAAAAAGAGAAAAAGATAGTTTAAAAATAATTATTTTAATAGATATAGATAATTTTTCAAATATTAATGATGAGTTTGGTTTTTCATTTGGTGATGAAATATTGATGCAATTTACAGATAGGGTAATAAAGATTATTAGAAAAACAGATCATTTTTTTAGAATTGGATCTGATGAGTTTGCAATTATCCTTGGAAATGCTCAGGAAAAGTTTGATGGAACATTTGTAGCTGAAAAAATTATTGAATCTATAAAAAATCCATTTTATATAAATGGTGAAGAAATATATATTACATTATGTTTTGGAATAGCTATTTATCCTGATGATGCAAATTCATCTGAAGAATTGATAAAAAAAGCAGAAATGGCTTTGATAGAAGCCAAAAAAAAACAAGAATTCTATTGTTTATTATAACAATATATTAAATGATTTAAGTTATAAGAGAGTTAACTTAGAAATACTTTTAAAAAAATCTATACAGAATAATAATTTTATACTTTATTTTCAACCGATTTATAAAAATAATAATGAATTTGATAAAGTTGAAGTTCTATTAAGATTGAAAGATAATAATGGAAATTTTATTTCACCAGCAGAATTTATTCCTATTGCTGAGTCAACAAATCTAATAAACCATATAGGGAAAATTGTGATTGAAGGAACTTTTAAGATAGTGAAAGAATATTTTAATGATAAAAATATTGTTTTTTCTATAAATATATCTGGAAAACAGCTTGAAGATCCAGAATTTATAAATTATTTAAAAATAAAAATTTCAGAATATGAGACTTCTCCTCATAAAATAAATTTTGAAATAACTGAATCTTTATTGATAAATAATTTAGATGAAAATATATCAAAATTATACAAAATAAAAGAGTTAGGCATAGGTTTATCTTTAGATGATTTTGGAACAGGATATTCATCTTTAGCAAGGTTAAAACTTTTACCTTTTGATGAATTAAAAATAGATAAAATTTTTATTGATAATATTGCAGTAAATAAACAGGATGAAGAAATTGTTAATGTTATTATAAAATTGTCTCATAGCTTAGACATGATAGTTGTAGCAAAAGGAGTTGAAAACAAAGAACAATATGAATTATTAAAAAGATTGGGTTGTGATTATTATCAAGGTTTTTATTTTTCAAAACCTGGCCCTGTTGAAAAATTAAGGTTTAGTTAAATCGAATCCGCATTATGCCTTTCTATACTTATCAAAAGTTTTTATATAGCTATAATTTTTTGTTAATTGATAAAAAGCTTTATATCTTTGAAAATTTTATATTATTTATAAAAATAAATCAAAAAGTAAATTTCCTCTAATTTTCAACCAAAAATCTTAACATAATAAAATCAAAAATTTTACTTTTAAATTTGACTTTTTTATTATCTTTTTATATATTTAATTCAGAAAGTTAGTCAAGACTAACTTTTGCAATTTATTAAAATTTGTATGATTTTATTATTTCAATTTTATTTTAATTTGGTTTTAGACTATTTAGGTTTACCGACAAGGAAAAAATAATATATAAGAAGGCTTTATACCATCAGGAGACAGAACGGGACCATTGGGAATGGGACCTATGACTGGTAGAGGTTTTGATTATTGTGCTGGGTTTAATGCTCCAGGTTATGTAAGAGGCGGTGCTGGATATGGTAGGGGCTTTGGTAGAGGTTTCACAATAGGATTTGGTAGGGGATATGGCGCAGGCTTTGGTTTTAGAAGAGCTTTGGTAAACTATCCACCTTATGTAAATCTTCCTTATCAATATCCAAATCCAACTTATTCTGAAAGCGATGAAATTTAAATGCTTCGCTCTCAATCGGAGATATTGAAAGAGCAACTCGATAATATCCAGAAACGAATTGAAACTAATTAAAATTATTTTAATTAAATTGATCAATTTAAGTGGTATAGTCAAATTAAATAGTTTTATTTATTTAATTAGTTTAATCAAGTTAAACATTTTAATCAAATTAGGTAGTTTAATCAATGGGCAATTAATCATATGTAAGTCTTGTCTTTTCATCTGCCAAGTTTGGTTCAATCATTTCCTGCCATTGTGGAGTATCCCATGTCCCAAGTTTTTGATGGATAAGGTAGTATTTTTGAGGGATTGGGTGAGTTTCAATGACAACTTTCATCTGATACTTTTCTTCTATAAATTTTTTGAAATATTGTATATATGAGCAAGGAGGATAACCAACAACAAATCCTGTTGCTAAGTGAATTATAGTGGCACCATTTTTTTTCATTTCCTCAGGGCTATATTCGATATTTCCACCAGGGCAACCTCCACATGAAGTATATCCAACAACTTTAACTATCTTCCCCTGGTAAATGCTGAATGCACCAGCTCTCTCGCTAAGTGACCTAAAACACTTACCACCTGCACAACTTTTATATCTATCACAAATAATAATGCCTATTTTAACTTTTTCTTCAATATCCCCTCCTTACAATTTTATCAAAATAGAAAATAATAAAAAGTAAATATGTTTTTTAATTTAAAATAGTCTTTTTAGAACTCAATTTATGCTTTATCTCCCCTTTCAAAAATTTTCTCATAAAGATCCAAACCATAACTTGTATCAATAGGATCTCTTTTTATGATCCGAAAGGTTCTTTCTCCGTCCTCTTTTCTTTCGGGAGATAAAAAGCAAACTTTATAACTATTATTTTTGTAAAAACTATATACAAGATCATAAAAATGAGTTACGAAAAATATTTTTATATTTTTTTCACAAAAAGCTTTTATTATCTGCCTGGCTATTTCAGAACCTTCACGCTCATTGGTAGAAGATAGTGACTCATTAAAAAGAATCATAGAATCTGCTTTTATATGGTTTGAGATTTCACTAAGTCTTAAAAGTTCTTCATCAAGCTTGCCGCTTTCTAATTTTTTATCTTCCTCTTTAATAAAGTGAGTAAATATAGCTTTTGCAACATTTGCACTAAATGATTTTGCACCAACAAACATACCAGATTGCATCATAAGTTGCGTCTGTCCAATGTTCCTTAAAAATGTAGATTTTCCACCCTGATTTGCCCCTGTTATAAAGATAATCTGATTTTCATCAAGATTAAGAGTATTGCTAACAACTTCTCCTTTTTTAAGCAAAGCAAGACTTATATCGTAAAGTTCCTCAAATGAATGTTTCCTTTCAGTGCAACTATATGGAACTGGAAATGTAACTTTTAAGCCCAGTTCCTGTAGTTTTTCATATAGATTTATACAACCAACATAAAATTCGATTTCATCTCTAAGTTTAGCAAAAAAGTTTGTAACATGGTCAGCAGATTGTGCTAAAGCATTTGCAGCAAGGTTTATTGCTCTTTCCTGTCTTCTTGTTAGATCTATACCACCACTTTCATCCATTGGATGAATGCAAATTTTACCTGCAAATTGCCATTTTAATTTGTTTTTTAAACCTTCGAAAGGTTTGCAGAGAAAATAATTTATCCCCTGATTATAATTTCCAAGTTGTGCACTTATAAGCATCCCTTGTTCAAATTTCAAATCTTTAAGTGTTTTTGAAACCATTAAAAGGTAGTCTTCACCAATTTCATCCTGTATCATCTTGAAAAATCTCTTAAAACCTTCTGATTTAAATTTATTTATATTTTCATCAGCAATCTCGCGAAGTTTTGTTAACAACTCTAACAATGATTGGAGTATAAGAACTGAACTAAACATTATTGAATTTATTGACATAGAAGAGATGTTGAAGAAAGACCATTTTCTTTTTCTTATTATTGCTTCAATCGCAATGTTGTATATTTCACGGATAACAGAAGGATTATTAATGCAATCTTTAATAATTTCCTGTCTGTAAAAAATCTCTTCAACATCTGTTAAATTCGTAAAGATAGCTATCTTTGAAATATCATATATAAGATTATCTTCTTTCGCCATTGCTTCAAGTATAACATCAAGCCCAAGATCTTTTATTATTGTCTCAGTGTTTTTGGGGAGATGAACATCTCTATTGAAATCCCTATCTTTATACATTAAATAAACTTTCATGATTTTATCTTTTCCTTCAATATTTCGTATATAAGTCCATACTGTTGGGCAATATGCATGGCATATGCGAGACCATCGGCAGGTTTTCTAATAATTTTAAATCTTCTTTTAACAGGGTCTTTTGGTTCAACTGTACTTACCATGCTAACAATTTTTTCATTAAAGCTACTTAATTCATCTAAAAAGGTTACCCATACGCCTAAAACATCAAGTTTTATCAAAGTATCCATGATTTTCTTGCCAATTATAACAGCATCTTTTAATGCAGTTGAAGCGAGAAATTCATTTATAATGATTATACTATTTTGAGTTGCATTATCTAAAATTTTTTTCATTCTTAACAAATCATTTTGCAATTTACCCTGAAGGCTTTGCACTTTTTCTTCTCTTTCAAAATGAGTAAAGATTTTATCGAAAAGGAAAAGTTTTGCTTTTCTTGCAGGGACTGGATATCCTAAAGATGAAAGGTAATGCAACTGCCCAAACATCCTTGCAAAGGTTGTTTTCCCTCCCTGGTTTGGACCTGATACAACAATTATTCTTTCCTCTTTTTCAAGGTAAAAATCATTTAGAATAATCTTTTTATCCTGTTCTATTAACTTACTTGCAAGAACTATATCAAAGCATTCGTAGCCATATATTTCTTTTTTGTTAGTTACAACTTCAGGATAGCAAAATGGTAAACCTAATTCTTTAAACTTTTTAATATATTCTAAATAAGCAATATAAAATTGGATTTCCCTTGAGAATTTTGCAAGTTTTTCTTGAACAAAATTTTTATTGGTTTCATAAAAGTTATCGAGTTTGGAAAATGTTTGTGGGTAAAGTTTGGCAACTAAAGCCAAAACCCCAACTTCAACATGTTCTGCATAAGGCTCTTCAGTGAATGTTTTTCTATAATCTTTGGCTTCTCCATCTCTGAATTTTTCAAATATTTTCTCTATCTCTATGGTATAGTCTTCTTCTTTTTCATATTTCCTTACTTTAATGCAATTTTCTTTAATAAGCATAGAATATTTCAATTTTGTTAGTTCTTCTTGTAAGGCTTGTGCTTCGCTTAAAAGATTTTTAAAGTTGCTTGAATTTACATAATCAGAAATATACTTTCTAAATTCAATTAGACCTTTAGATTTAAGTTCAAACTTATGAAGCGATTTTTCAAAAATTTCAATATTAGAATAGTAAACTATAAATGAGTTTAAGAATCTTCCTTTTTCAAGATAATTTTTGCCTTTTCCTTCAGTTTTCTTAAGGTACTTGATAGCATTCTCAACATTATTAACAGCATCAAATATAATATGTGCAAAATCCTTTATTTTTTCAAAAAGTTCATCGTTTCTTTCAAGATCTTGCATTACTTCCTGTCTAAAGTAGATTGTATCTCTATCAGATAAAGGATTGAAAAGATACTCTTTTAAGTTGTATTTATCTTTATGTTTTAATAATTCAGCAACAAAATGATCAAGACTTAAATCCTTAAAGTATTCAGGTTCTTTATCTTTATCTTCAATCTTATTATTTTCAAGTTTTGTTTTGTCATAAATTTGTTGCTCTTTTTCTACAAATAAAATGCTTATAAATGCCATAAATTTACCTAAAAAAATTACAATTTGAAATTAAAGAATTTTTAAATCCATTACAAATCTAATGTTTTTAAATAGAATATCAAGGGGTAAATATTGGTTAGAACTTAAATCTTTTTGAATTAAACAAAATTTGTGTTAAAATAAATATTGCATTAAAATAAAAATAGCATAAAAATAAAAATAATATCACAACTTCATCAATTTTACAAGGTTGCAAAAGTTCAGGGTGTTGATGCATTTTGTCCTTTTGGAGCTATTGAATCGCTTTTTTCATTTGTTGGGTATGGATTTATACTTAAAAGGCTTGCTCTGACAAATTTTATAATGATAATAGCAGTATTGATAGTTGCATTTTTATTTAGAAGAGCTTTTTGCGGACAGATATGTACCTTAGGTTCAATACAGGAGTTTTTTGCAAATATCGGGAAAAAAATATTTAAGAAAAATTTTATTATACCTTTTAAGGTTGATAAACCTTTAAAATACTTAAAGTATCTTATCCTTGCTATAATTGTTATTTGGCAGTCTATTGTTACATATAAACTTATTCAGGTAGGGACTCCAACTGAAATTCAGCGAGTCACAACCGCTACAGGTCAATTTCAATGGACACAACCAACATTAAAAACCAAAGTTAAGAGTACAGGCTTTTTCAATCCAACCTTAATAAAAGGAAGCAGCACTTTTAAAGAGATATCAGAAGCAAGTGGGGTACCAAAAGAAGCAATTTTGGAAAGATTTAAAATAACAGAAGAGGATTTCAATCTTGCCATAAAAGATGTAAAAGCTAAATATGGATTTGAAACAGAAGATGTAAGAACTTTTATAAAAGAATATCTCGAAAAAAACAAGAAATAAAATTTAAAAAAGACTTTAACTTGAAAAATTTAATTTGAAGCAAAATTTACTATTTTTTCTGGAATTTTGTCTAAAGGTAATATTTCTTTTGCAGCATTTAAATCAATTGCTGCCTTTGGCATACCCCATACTATAGATGTTTTTTCATCCTGAGCAACAGTATATCCTCCAGCTTCTTTTATTTTTAAAAGTCCTGCTGCTCCATCTTTACCCATTCCTGTTAAAAGAATGGCAAGGGAGTTGATACCAGCATTTTCAGCAACAGAAAAAAATAATGGATCTACCGCTGGTCTTTGATAATTTACTTTTTCTTTTTTATTTAAGTTTATAAATAAAGATGCACCAACTCTTTTTACCTCCATATGATAACCACCAGGTGCAATATAAACTGTTCCGATCTCTAAAAGCTCATCCTGTTCACCTTCTTTTATTGTAAGTTCAGAAAGTTCATTTAATCTTCTTGCAAATTGAGCTGTAAATGTTTCAGGCATATGTTGAACAACAACAATTGGAGGAAGATTTTTAGGAAGAGTAGTAAAAATATATTCAAGAGCAACAGTTCCACCTGTAGAAGAACCGATAGCAATAAGTTTTTCTGTCGTTTTAACTTCTGTTAAAAGGCTTCTTGCTTTTTTAGGTCTTTCTTTTAATATTGAATTACTTAGGTTTTTCCATTTTTCCAAAAATGTATCTTTGTTTTTATAAGCAGCTCTTATTTTCTGAAGAACATCTTCTTTTACCTCTTCAACAGTAATAGATCCACCAGGTTTATTTACAACATCATAAGCCCCAAGTTCAAGAGCTTTTATAGCAGCAAGATTATCTTGGGCAGTTACAGAACTTACTATAATAACTGGAAGCGGGTTATATATCATAAGTTTTTCAAGAAAAGTCAGTCCATCCACTCTTGGCATTTCGATATCAAGAGTTATTACATCAGGATTAAGCCTAACTATTTTATCTCTTGCTATATATGGATCAGGAGCAGTTCCTACAAGTTCCATATCTTGTTGACTTTCTATAGCTGAAGATAAAATGCTTCTAACAATTGCAGAATCATCAACAATAAGTACTTTTATTTTAGACATTTTTTACTCCTAAGTATTTGGATTATAAAGATCTTCAACAGTAATATTTGTAAGATATTCAACAATCAATTGATTTGTAGCTGTATTAAATATAACTCTTCTTCCGTGGTCTCCACCTGTATGCATCTGCTTGATTTGAATTTTTTCTTTACGAAGAATTTCAACAGCGACTTCGACATTTCTATCACCTATAAAAAATATCTCTCTTTCATCAAAAACAACAAATGCCCCACCAATAACAGTTGCAATAAGATCCTCAATTTTGGAGTTATTTTGTTCAAATTTATAAAGTAGAGTATATATAGCAACATCACCATATTTTGTGCTTTTACGTATATTTCCAGGCTTTTTTGGTAGTAAGTAGTGGCAGATTCCGCCATAATTTAAGTTTTTATCGTGGATACAAACAGCAACACATGAACCTAAAACTGTTTTCACTACCACTGGTTTTTTTGAAAATATAAGTTCTCCAGGATTAAGAAAATATTCTGGTAGTAAATTATTATTTACAATATTCATTTCCCTATTTTAGTTTTAATATGTATTTTATTAGTTTTATAAATTTTTTTTATTTTATAATTCTTTTTGTTTTACAAAATTATTTATTTTTGTATTTTACTTTATTGTTTTTTTTTGTTTTTATTTATTTTATAATTTTTTTTATTCAAAATCAAATTTATATTTTTTCGAATAAATAGAATTTTTTAATATCTTAAATGGATGTTTTACATCAACCAAACTTTCCGACATACCAAGTATAAGATAGCCATTTTCTTTTATATAATCATAAATTTTATATAGAATATATTCTTTTTCATTTCTATCAAAATATATCAAAACATTTCTTAAAAAAACAATATCAAATTTTTTTTGAAATGGAAATTTATTCATTAAATTAAGGTAACGAAAATAAACAAGATTTTTAATATTCTCCTTGACAATAAATGATTTATTTTCTTTATCAAAAATAAAATATTTTTTTAAAAGATTATCTGGTATGTTATTTTTTATTTTTGAATAATGGTAAACTCCTGATATTGCCTGATGTAAAACTTTCATAGAAATATCTGTTGCAAGTATTTTTAAATCATAAGAATTTATATTTGGTAATGTTTCATAAGAGGTTATTGCAGCACTGTAAGCTTCTTCACCTGTTGAACAACCAGCACTCCAAATTCTTAGATATGTTTCTTTATCACAATTCTTGATAAGATATTGTTTCAAAAAATCAAAATGAATATTCTCTCTAAAGAAAAATGTCCAGTTAGTTGTTAAAGCTTGGATTAAAAGAGATTTTATCTCACCAATTCTATCTTCGATTAGAGCTTTATAAAAATCTTCAAAACTTTTAAATCTATTATCCTTGCCTATATATCTTTCAAGTCTATTTTCTACAAGATACTTTTTTTGCACTTTTAATAAGATTCCTGTATGCTTATAAAAATAATCTGCAATCTTATTAAAAGTATTATCGCTTAACTTTGCTTCATCTACCATTAAGATAATCCTTTTTTTACATTAAAAAATAATAAAATCTTCTGATATATGTTCCCCTATCTTTTTTTCTTCTCCTGTAAATTTTTTATATAAAATATTTAATATTTCATCTTCTTTTTTTAAAGTTATTTTAGTTTTAATAATATCAAAGATTTCTTTATATCTTTCTTTCTTTTTATCAGGTGTTATGCATAATCCTAATTTTCCTCCTATTTTGTTATGAACTTTATCGATACTATTTGTAAAAATTGCATCTAACATATTGAATAAATCTTGAATCATCTCAAGATTGATATTTAAGATCTGAGTATTTTTGAATAAATTATACATTTCTTTTCTATTATTTTCTTGATTTGTAATTATAAAGTCTAACATTTCCTTGAAGATTAAATTAATTTTTTTGTTTAAAGTATCAGTTTCAGATTTTAAGTTATTAGAATATTCATGATATTGTAAAAATGATTCTATTTCTTTTTGTTTTTCAGCTTTTTCATTTATTATTGATTTTATAGAATTTTCAGTATCTTTCAAAATTTCTCCGTTAAATTTTTCTATCTCAGAAATTAAACTTTGGAACTCTTTTGATATAACTATAAATGCATCATTATGAGATTTAACAGCTTCAATATTAAGATTTAATGATAATACTTTTATCTTTGAAAATATTTCATCAATATTTTTAATGATAATATTAAAATCCTGAAATTTTTTAAAATAAATATCAATTGAAGAAACAAAATTATCTATAAGCTTTGTTGTGTTTTGATAATGTATCACACTTACATTTGTATTTTCATTGTTTTTTTCATCAAATGCTTTTTGCATATTGTTATATTTTTCTATTTTATCAATAAAATATTTATTCGTGTTATCCAAATTTTCATTTAATTTTTCAAAATTAGTTAAAATTTCTTTATATTTCAATAATATATCATCTTTTATATATTTTGCGTAACTTTGGAATATCTCATTTATAATACAAAAATTACAAATATTATCAGGTATAAAAGATTTAATAGCTTTTTCTTTTTCTACTATTACGAATTCATTATATGAAGATATTAATTTCTTTAAAAAGTTAAAATTATTTTTAATATTATTTATACAACTTAAATAATCATAATTTTGGTCATCAATCGAATTTTTTTGAGAAATCTTATCAAACTGAATATGAAATTCATCTAAATCAATATTAAAATTTTCAAAATTAATTTTAGAATTTATTTCATTCAATTGATCTTTAATTTCTAATGCTATTTTTATTAATTCTTTTTTATTTTCATAAATAATTTTTTCATCTTCTTCATATTTAATCTCTATTTGTTCTGATAATTTCTTTATTTTAATTTGAAGCATAAATATAGTAAAAAGAGCAAAGAGGTTTAAAATAAAGATTAAAGGGAATAAATATATATTTATTAATATTAATTTTTTAACATAAATAAAATAAATCAGATTTGCAATAAAAGCAAAAATCATTACGAAAAAAGAGATAATAGAATATTTTTTTACTTTTTTAATATTACTTATCAAAATTACTCCTTCTTATATGATATAAAACAAATTATATCACATTCGAAAAATATAATAAAAATAATAAAATTAACAATTAATAGAACAAATTAAAGCAAAAAATTAATCAACTAAAAATCCTTAAAATCATCTAAAGGAATCTTATCTTCTGGTTTAACAATTTCTACATCTTTTCCATTATCCTTTGTTCTAATCATTTTAATATCTTCTTTAGCTTTATGAGCATCATTTATTAATTTGCTATCTTTTGTCTTATTTTTTTCTTTTGCTTCATTTGTTTTGTTTTTTATCTTTTGAGCCTCTTTTTCACCAAGTACTATAGTATTTAATGATAAAACAATATCTCTAAGCTGTTCTACTTGTGAAAGCATCTCTTCACTCGAAGAAGCTGTTTCTTCACTTGATGCTGCTGTTTGCTGTACAACAGTATTTACCTGAGATATAGCCTTTGTGACCTGTGTAGCACCTTTTGCTTGCTCTTTAAATGCTTTATTTATTTCATCAAGCAAGATATTTACTTTATTAGCAGATTCACTAACCTTAACAGAACCTTCTATTACAATGTTTAATTTTTCTTCTCCAGAATTTATACTTTCTACAACATTTTCAATCAAATCTGTTGTTTCCTTTGCTGCTTCTGCACTCTTCTGAGCCAAAGATTTCACCTGCTCTGCAACCACAGAAAAACCTCTTCCAGCATCTCCTGCTCTTGCAGCTTCTACTGCCGCGTTTAAAGCAAGAATATTTGTCTGAAATGCAATGTCATCTATTACTTTGTTTATCTTTACTATTTTTTTTGCATTCTCGTTTATCAAGTTCATAGCTTTTTGTAATTCCTCAATTTGTTTTGCTGAGCTTGAGGCGTTTTGGTTAGTTTCTTTCATAAGTATTTCTGCTTCATTTACACTCTTTGTATTAGACTCAATGATAGATTGTAGCTCTTCCATAATACTTGTTATCTCTTCTACACTACTTGCAAGCTCACTTGCTCCACTTGAAAGCTCCTGACTTGCTGATGAGACCTGTGTTGAAGCTGACTCAAGCTGACCTGATGATTTTGTGATTTCATCGGCAGTTTTTATCAAAGATTTTGAAATACTGTTTCCTAAAAAGCTACCTAATAAGATAGCAAATATAAAAGATATAGCTCCAACAGATAGCATTAAAATTATTAAAGTTTGTGAAGTATTAATAGCTTTTTTAGGAAGCTCATTACCATAGTACTCTTTTACATATTCTATTAGTTTTGTTAAGGCTTCAGAAGAAGCATTATTTGCCTCTCTATTTCCTCCAGTCATAACCTCTTTTGTGATTGATTGAAGTTCTTCCAGAAATATCTTATTATCATTTATGTTGTCCAGTTTTTTAAATCTTTCAATTAATTTATTGTTTGATTCTTTTAAAATATTATATTTCTCTAAAAAATCCTTGTATAACTTATCTTCTTCTGCTGTTCTTGCTATTTTATCATAATCCTCAATTGCTTTGCTATACTCATTACTTGCTTTTTGGATATTATCAAACTGCCTTTGTCTATCTTCTTTTGATAAAAAAGGGGATAAGAGTGTTCGTATTGCAGTTTTTATTCTTTCTTGACGAATATGTGCAACTTCTAAATTGACAATTGAAGGAATTGATTCAAATGCAATTGAACTTAAATTATTATCAATATTTTGAATAGCTATAAAACCAATTGCTCCAACAACTAAAACAATTAATGCAACAACTATAAATCCAAATAATAGCTTTGCTTTTAAATTCAAATTTTTCCACATAATGTTCCTCCTGGTTATATTATAAAATTATATATTCTTCAATTTATATTATTTCTCATCAATTATTCACCATCAGTCTGTTTATTAATCTCAATAATCTCTTCTGTAGATAATATGTTTTCAAGATTTAAGATCATGACCATATTGTTATTTATTTGTGTAATTCCTTGTAAATATTTACCCTTAAAGAATTTGAAACCTATTTCTGTTGTTTTTTCTATCTTTTCATCATTTATCTCAACAACTTCTTTTATTGAATCAACTATCAATCCAATATGAGAAGAACTTTCTCCAGTTAAAATTTCTACAATAATGAAAATTGTCCTATCCGTATATGGTTTTTCTGGTAGGCCAAACTTCAGTCTCATATCTATTACAGGTATAATTCTACCACGAAGATTTATAACACCTTTTAAAAAGTTGCTTACATCATGCAAAGGAGTTATAGGAGTAAAACTTATTATTTCCTGTATTTTTGAGATTGGTATAGCATAGTATTCATTTTCAAGTGCAAATATTGTATATTTATTTGAAGCCATATATGCCTCCAATTATAATATTTTTAATACTTTATATTTTAAATATCAATTATATCCAACTTTTATATTTAACTTTTTAAATACATGTCAACAATTTTTATAAATTTTTCTCCCTCAAAAGGTTTAACAATCCATCCTGTAGCACCGCTATTTTTAGCATTCATTATTTTTTCTTTATCTGTTTCAGTTGTTAACATTATTATTGGAGTAGTTTTGTCTATTTTTCTAACTTCAGATAATAGTGTTAATCCATCCATTTCAGGCATGTTTACATCAAATATATACATTGCAATCTGACCTAAATATTTTTTTGCAGTTTCAAGCCCTTCGACCCCATTTTTAGCTGTTAAAATATCATTGTAATTGTTTATTTTTAATGTCTGGACAACAATATTTAAAATTATTTCCGAATCATCAACTACAAGAATATATTTCATCTATTCCTCCTGAAAATTTATTTTTTTACTTAAGATTTTAATTCTTTATATAATGAATCAAGGAGTCCTTGAACATCAACAACAAAACCTATAGTACCATCTCCAAAAATAGTTCCACCTGAAAAAATATTATTTTTATTAACTAATGAATTAAGAATTTTTATAACTATTTCCTGCTTTCCTATAATTTCATCAACAACTATACAATATTTTGATTGATTAAAATTTAATATAACAGATAAATAAGTATCATTTTTATTTTTAAAAATATCTATATAATTACTTTGTAAAAGTAAAACAGGAATATAGTTTCCTCTATGATATATCATAATGCTTTCTCTTTCCTTATTTATTTGAATTTTTTGTTTTTCAAGAACAAGAATTTCTTCTACCAGATTAAAAGGAAAAACATATTTAATATCATTAACTTTTGTTACAAAACCTTCTATAATCGCAAGAGTTAATGGCAGTCTTATTATAAAACTGGTCCCTTTTCCTGGTTCTGAATCAATTATTACTCTTCCATGAATTGATTCTATATTTTTTTTAACAACATCAAGTCCAACTCCTCTACCGGAAACTGTTGTTATATTTTCACTTGTTGTAAAACCTGGTAAAAATAAAAAATTATAAATATCTTTTTCATTTAATTTATCTTTTCCATCAATTAATTTCATCTTTATTGCTTTATCTATTATTTTAGATTTATCTATTCCTTTTCCATCATCAATTACAGCTATTTCAATTCCACTTCCTTTATGTTCTGCTTTTAATGTTATTTTTCCAACTTTATTTTTTCCAGCTTTTTCTCTTTCAGTAGGGTGTTCAATACCATGATCTATAGCATTTCTAACCATATGTAAAAGAGGATCATATATTGTTTCCATAACATTTCTATCAAGTTCAGTTTCTCCACCTTCTATTTCTACAAAAACTATTTTTTCAAGTTCATTTGCTGTGTTTCTTGCAACAACCTTAAGTTTATTAAAGATTTCTTCAATTGGTGACATTCCCATTGAAAGAACAATATTTTTTATTGTTGTTGTTATGCTTTCAAAATCGGTTAAAGTTCTATCAATATTCTGTATTCTTATATTGTTTTTAATTATTTCCTGTTTTATCATTGAAAGATTTGTTACAAGTTCACCAACAATATCTACAAGAACATTCAATCTTTCATTTGAAACTTTAACATATCCTGTTTTTTTCTTTTTTAGTTTTTGTTCATTTTGTTTTTGAAGAGCAATCAATAAATCATCTTGTTTTATAATATTTTCTTCAACAAGTATCTCCCCTATTTTTTTTTCTGGTTTTTTTTCCTGTTTTTTTAAGATTTCCTGTAATTGGGTTGGAGATATTTTACCAAAATCAACAAGTATTTCTCCTATCTTTTTGGTTTTGTATTCATTTAATATTTTGTCCATTAGATTAATATAATCGAAAATATAAATTGCTTCAAAAGATTTCTTTAATTCATCTTTTTTAAAATTACAAACAGGCATTAAATCAAGAATAGTTCTTATAATATTCATTCCATAAAATATAATATCTATGATATCTTTTGATATTTTAATTTCCTTTTTTCTTATTAGATCAAATAGATTTTCTAGTTTATGAGTTAAACTTTCTATATTTTTCAAACCAAGAAAAGCAGAAGACCCTTTTATAGTGTGAAAATTTCTAAAAATATTATTTATCAATTCCTGATTTAAAGAGTCATATTCAAGTTCTATAAGGCTATATTGAGCTTGATCAAGGTGTTCATTTGCTTCATCAAAAAATTGGGAAAGTAATTTTGTATCTTCAACTATATTATTGAAATAATCAGCTGGATAAGATTTTAAAATCTCCTTTTTCTGTTTGTTTATTTTTTCTTCTATGTTTTGTGAGATATTTAAAAGTTCATTTAATTTTATTTCAAACTCTTTTTTGAAATCTTTTTCTTCTATTAATTTATTGTAATATTTTTTAATTAATAAAACAATATTTTTCGTTATTCCTAATATTGTTTTTTCACCTTCAGAATCAATAGTAGATAATTTTAAACTTTTAAAAATAATATCAAAAGAATCCGGATATTCTTTAATTGGATTTTCATCAATTTCATAATTATTTAAAAATTTAATTTTTGAAATTATTTCTGAGATATTAAGAAGGTCCCCAGATTGATGATTGTCTAGTGAAGTTAAAATATCATCGATAATTTTAATAAAATCTTCCATAGTTTGTTCCTGATTATTTTTTTTGAAAAATTTTCAATTCTTTTTTTAATATTTTAATTTTTATACTTAATAATTTACAATTTTTATTATTTATTCATTTATTATTATTATTAATTTTACTATTATTTCTTTTTTTTTCAATAATTTTTTTAAATTTTTTTTAAAAAGAAATAATTTTATTTAAATAATTGGTTAACAAAACGGTAGTATATTATTAATTGTGTAACCCCCCTTGAAGGGTTATAGTTTATGGTTTAAAAATAATTAGTATAAGAAAACCCTTAAAAGGAGGAATATAAAGATGAACAAACTAATATTAGAACAATTTTCAAAAATTTTGTAAACAAATGTTAGAAGAAATTATGTTAAAAGAAAGGGAAGAATATTTGCAAGAGAATTCAAAGACAAGAGGGAATGGTTTTTATGTAAGAAATCCCAAAACTATGTTAGGGGAAATGGAATTAGAAATACCAAGGACAAGGGATGGTAATTTTAAGCCATCATAAATTTGTGAAAGGAAGAAAGTTATTTTTATGCTTGATGATGTAATAAGAGAATTGTTTTGTGCAGCCTTAAGTGCTAGAAAAACAGGTGATGTAATAAAAAATTTATTATAAAAAATCTTTATAAAAATTCTTGACAAAAATTAAAATAACCGTTCAATTAAAAAAAGGTGTCATGTATGGTAAAAATATTATCATTAGGAAAATATTTACCTCAAAAGGTAATGTATAATAGTGATTTTGAAAAATTCCTTGATACTTCTGATCAATGGATAACAGAAAGAACAGGTATAAAAAAAAGATATTTTGCTTCTGAAAATGAGGCAGCATCAGATCTTGCTCTTCCAGCTATAAATGAAGCCTTAGAAAAAGCAAATCTTAAAAAAGAAAATATAGATGCTATAATTGTTACAACTGTAACACCGGATTATTTTTTCCCTTCAACAGGATGTGTTATATTAAATAAGCTTGGAATTAAAAATGTGCCAGCATTTGATATTTTTGCAGGGTGTACTGGATTTATTTATGGATTGGATTTAGCAAAAAATATGATTGAAAGTGGAAATTATAAATATGTTATGGTTGTTTCAGTGGAGGTTTTATCAAAAATAATGGATTTTAAAGATAGAAATACAGCTGTTCTTTTTGGAGATGGAGCAGCAGCTGCTTTATTAACAAAATCAGAAGATCAAAAAGGAATAATATCTTCAGCTATATTTGGAGATGGTGAAAATTATGAAGATCTTATAATGCCTGGTGGTGGATCTGTTAAACCTGCAACAGTAGAATCTGTTAATAATAGAGATCATTTTATAAAAATGAATGGTAAAGCAATTTTTAAAAGAGCTGTTAATTATATGATTTATGCAACTGAAAAAGTATTAGAAAAAGTGGGGTTAACTAAACATGATATAGATTTATATATTCCACATCAAGCAAATAAAAGAATAATTGAGGCTATTTCAAATTTTTTTGAAATTGATTCATCAAAAGTTTTTATAACTGTGGATAAATATGCAAATATTTCTTCAGCTACAATTCCAATAGCTCTATATGATGCATTATATGGAAATTATATAAAAGAAGGAGATAAAGTTTTATTAACTGCTTTTGGTGCTGGGTTTACATATGGAGCATCTATTTTACAATTTTAAAAAATAATTTTAATTTAATTTAAATTTTTTAGTTTATTTTATTTTTTTTATTAAATGGTTGATTTATTTTATTAATTATTATAATTTTATGAAAATTTTGAAAGGAGTGACTATGGAAGATAATAATATATTTAATAAAAATAATGATAGTATAGAAAATAAAAAAGAAGATAAAATATCTTTAAATATAAAAGAAATAGAAAAAATTTTACCTCATAGATATCCATTTCTCTTAATTGATAGAATAACAGATATAAAACCTCTTGTTTATGCAAAAGGATATAAAAATATATCTTATAATGAACCTTATTTTCAAGGGCATTTTCCAGAAGAGGCCGTTATGCCTGGTGTTCTCATAATAGAAGCTCTTGCTCAAACAGGTGCTTGTGCTGTTTTATATTCTGATGAATATAAAGGGAAAATAGCTTATTTTTTAGGTATAGAAAAAGCAAGATTTAGAAATAAAGTTATCCCTGGTGATAGGCTTGATCTTGAATGCATGATAGATCATTTTAAAAATGGTAAAGGTTATGGTAAAGCAATAGCTTATGTGGATGGTAAAATTGTTTGTGAAGCAACAATTATTTTTGTTGTAAGATAAAGTAAAATATTAAAAAAAATTTAATTAAAAAGAATTAAAAAAATAAATAAAAAAAAATAAAAACAAAAAAATAAATAAATATGTAAATAAAAAAATAATAAAAAATTAAATAAATCTATAAAAAGGATTAAAAATGGGAAGACCAAAAGGAAGATCGTCTCTTCTAATTAAAAGAAGAAAAGAAAAAATTATGATCTCTACATATTTGACAATTGCAGAAAAAGGATATTCTACAATTACTATTAAAGATATAGCTGATAGAGCAGAGTTTTCAAGAGGATTACTTTTTTATTATTTTGATTCGAAAGAACATATTTTTATTGAAACATTAAAATGGGTAAATGAAAGAATAGCTAAAAGACTTGAAAAAAAACTTTCAAACATATTAGATTCTTGTGAAAAATTAAAAATAAAATTGGAAGATTCTTTTCTTTCAATAAAAGAAAATAGATTGTTTTATCTTTTTTATCTTGATTTTTTAAAAGAAGGAGCAAGAAATAAATATTTTTATGATCCAAATAGAGAATTTAATATCATTGCAATTGCAAGAATTAAAGAGTTATTGAAAGAAGGAGTAGATTCAGGAGATTTTTACTTAAACTTTGATATTGAAGGTACAGCGAAAATAATAAAAGCAATAGTAGATGGCTTACTAATTCAATGGCTTTTTGATGATCCTGAAAAATTTAGTTATTATAAAAAATTAGCAATTTATAACATAGGAAAGTTAGTAGTTTCAAATGAAGAAAAATTTAAAAAATATTTTATATAAGATGGAGGAAAAATGTTATTAGAAGGAAAAACTGGAGTTATTTTAGGTGTTGCAAATGATTTTTCTATTGCTTGGGGATGTGCGAAAAGAGCACAAAAAGAAGGGGCAAATCTTATTTTATCGTATTTAAACGATAAAATGAAAAAAAGGGTAGAACCTCTTGCAAATGAAATTAATGCAGATATTTGTGAACTTGATGTTTCAAATAAGGAATCTATTGAGAAATTCTTTGAATTTTTGAAAAACAAATATGATAAAATAGATTTTCTTATTCATTCAATAGCTTTTGCAAATAAAGAAGATCTTGGTGGAGATTTTATTGATACTTCAAAAGAAGGATTTCTTCTTGCTATGGATATTTCTGCTTATTCTTTGATTGAAGTTTCAAGAAAAATCTATCCTCTTATGAAAAATGGAGGATCAATTGTTACTCTTACTTATCTTGGTTCAACAAGAGTTGTCCCTTCATATAATGTTATGGGGGTTGCGAAAGCAGCTCTTGAAGCAAATGTAAGGTATCTTGCAAATAGCCTTGGACCTAAAAACATAAGAGTAAATGCAATTTCTGCAGGGCCTGTAAACACTTTATCAGCAAGGGGTATATCTGGTTTTACAAATATTTTAAAGTTTACAGAAGAAAAAGCTCCATTAAGAAGAAATATAACTATAGAAGATGTTGGTAATGTTGCATCATTTCTTGCATCAGATTATTCGTCAGCGATTACAGGAGAAATAATTTTTGTTGATTGTGGGATGAATATTTTAGGGTTTTAATATTTATTTTGATTATTTTTATTTTACTTATTTTTATTTTAAATATTTAAATTTGTTTTTTATTATTTATATTCTTAAAGCTTTTTTAATGGCAAAAAAATTATAAAGGATGTCCCTTCACCATATTTTGATTTTACTTCCATTTTTCCATTTAAGTTTTTTATGATGTTATTTGAAATAGATAAACCTAAACCTGTTCCTCCTTTTTTACCAGAAGTAAAAAAAGTTTGAAAAAGTTTTGGTAAATTTTCTTCCGGAATACCTATACCATTATCTTTAATTTCTATTTTTATTTCATTGTTTTCATCATTATTATTAATATTTGTGGTTGGTTCAATTATAATTGATATATCATATATATTTTTATTTGAAGAAACGCAAGCTTCATATGCATTTTTAATTAAATTTATGAGAACTCTTTTAAGTCTTATGGGATCAATTCTAACAAAATATTTTTCTGAATTTTCAATTTTTGACTCAAAATGTGGATTTATTTTAGTAAGTCTATTTATATAATCATTAAAAATTTCATTTATGTAATTTACAAATCTATCCAATTTATAATTTTCAAAATTGTAATTTTCTATATTTGTTCCACGAACAAAATCAAGCAAATCTTGTAATGTTATTAATAGAGAATTGACTTCATCCTGGATTTTATTAGTATATTTTTGTAATGATTGATCTTTCATTGATATAAATTCTGAATACCCACTTATTATTCCTAAAGAGTTTTTAATATCATGTAATATTGATGATGTGAAAATACCAATTGTTGAAAGTTTTTCTTTTTTAATAAGTTCATCTTGAAGTTCTTTTAATTGGATAAAATTTTTTGTCATTTCAATTTTTTGTTCTTGTAAAATTAGGTTAGCTTTTTTTAAATTATTAATTAATTTTTCATTCTCAATTTTTAAATATGAATCATTACATGCATGGTTAACCAAAAATTTAAATTCATAAATATTAAATGGTTTAATTAAAAAGTGATAAATATCAAATTCTAATAATTTTTCTTCAAGTTTACTAAAGTCCTCAATTTCTAATATTAATATAATATTTGAAAATGTGGAATATGTTTTTATAAAATTTATTGTTTCTTCTAGTTTATTTAAATTTGAAAATTGGGAAATAACAATAAGATTAAAATATTTTAAAGAATCTTTTAAATTTTTAATTTTTTCTTCTTTTTCAATAAATGAAATATTAAAGTTAATATTACTTAAAACATTTTCTATTAATTTTATATTGAATTGGTTATTTTCTATAAAAAGAATGTTAAATTTTTTTTCAGATTCTATATTTTTCATAAAAAGTAAATGTAAGTTTTTATGTAATAATTAGATTAAATAAAATTAATTTAAATTATTTAATTCAATATATCTTAAAATACATAAGGCTATTTTTGGGCATTTTAAACAATCAATATTTTCCACATTAAAAATAGATTCATCACATATCAAAGCTTCTTTATTTTTAAATTTTAGGGCAATTTCTCTTAGTTTTTCAATTTCATATTGAGAAAAACCGATGTTATTCTTTATTTTATATAGAGAATTATTAATTAATATTTTTTCTTCATTAAAATTATTTAATTTGAAATTATTAAAAGCATTATTAGAAGTTTTTTTAAAATTTATATTAAAAATTTCTTTTATATTAGTATTTTTATTTACTATAATTGGAAATAAAATAAATCCAATTAATATACCAACTATATGACCAAGATGAGAAATTCTACTTGAAGCCTGACCACTTTCATATGGAGTTAAAAGGGCAAAAAATATATCAATTGCAGCAAATAAGATTGGAGTATATTTTGCCTTTATAGGTATTATAAAATATAGATTTACTATTGATTCTGGCATAGTTAAGGCAAAACCAACCATTAAAGCATATATTGCTCCAGATGCTCCAATTAGTAAAATATCTTGTAGTCCGATAAAGTAATAAATTATTGTAGAAATTAGACCTGTAATATAACCTGATAAAAGATAAAATAGGAGAAATTTTTTTGAACCCCAAAGAGATTCAAGAAGTAAACCTACTTGAAAAAAAATAAACATATTGAAAAAAAGATGAGAGAAATCACCATGAATAAACATATAAGTTAATGGTTGCCAAAAATAAAATTTCTTAAAAAGAAGTAAAGGATTTAAAGAGAAAAAAATTATTAATGGATATAAAACTGTTCTAAAAAGAAAAAAGAAAAAAATATTTAAAATAAGTATTATTAAAGTCCAGCTTCTTTTTGAATAAATATACATCTTTTAGTTTCCTTTTTAATAATTATTTAAAAAATTTTAATTAGTTAAATATATAAAAATTATTAAAAGTTTCCCTTAATATATCTTATATAAGTGCTGCAATTTTATTTGAAATATTTAAGAGCATATCTTTATCATAGGATTTACCTCTATTTAAGAAGAAAGCAATAATATATTCGAGTTTTGGCCCTTCAAATTTAGGTTTTAAATATATTCCTTCTATTTGTGATATAAATTCTTCATTTTTTTCAAGAAGAGGTTGAAATTTATATATTCCCTGAGGTATATAGATATCTTTTTTTAGTTCGGTAAGTTTTTGTATTATTGGTTCATCATATGAAAATGATATATTTATATTATCTTTGCTACTACCAATAATATTGAAAATGTTGTTTTCATTTTTAAATATAAATATATTATCTACCTTGAAATTTGTAGCGTATTCTCTTGAAATTTGATCATAAGGTGAAATTTGAAGAGTTTCAGAATCCTCAAAAATATTACTAAGTTCATCATCTGAAAGGGCAATTTGGGTTTCATCAATAGATGCTTCTTCTTCTTCATTAGTTAATGAGGTTGTTTTAGGAATCTTTTCTTCAAATTTTGGTTCTTCTAATGAAGCTTCTTCTAAAGAAGGAAGCTCAATCTCTTCTTCAAGAGATTCTGGTAATTTTTCTTCAAAAGTAGTTTCTTCTTTAGCTTCCTCCAAAGAAGGAAGTTCTATTTCTTCTTCTGAGATTTCAGGAAGTTTTTCTTCTAAAGTGGTTTCTTCTTTAGTTTCTTCTAAAGAAGGTAGTTCAATTTCTTCTTCAGAAATTTCAGTCGATTTTTCTTCAAAAGATTCAATTTCTCCCTCTTTTGAAAGATCTTTTAGTGTTTCTTCATCAAGAGAAGGGAGCTCAAACTCTTCTTCTGTTTCTACTTTTTCTTCACTCTCTTCAAATTCTGTTATTTCAGGAGCTTTTTCTTCAAGAGATACATCTTCAAGAGAAGGAAGTTCTATTTCTTCTTCTTTTTCTTCTTCATTAGTTAATGAGGTTGTTTTAGGAATCTTTTCTTCAAATTTTGGTTCTTCTAATGAAGCTTCTTCTAAAGAAGGAAGCTCAATCTCTTCTTCAAGAGATTCGGGTGATTTTTCTTCAAAAGATTCAGTTTCTCCCTCTTTTGAAAGATCTTTTAGTGTTTCTTCATCAAGAGAAGGGAGCTCAAACTCTTCTTCTGTTTCTACTTTTTCTTCACTCTCTTCAAATTCTGTTATTTCAGGAGCTTTTTCTTCAAG